>Ga0194035_1000295_pt1 | contig 30462 bp, 40 predicted proteins | sample JunL2320m_MetaG_FD_148680 | JGI IMG/M metagenome (GOLD analysis project Ga0194035, IMG submission 148680) | Anoxic zone freshwater microbial communities from boreal shield lake in IISD Experimental Lakes Area, Ontario, Canada - Jun2016-L239-20m | ecosystem: Environmental > Aquatic > Freshwater >...
AGAGGTGAACGTGCCGCCATCAGCGACGGCAATCTGCCCCGCGATTCCGTGAACGTACGCTGCAACTGCCGCAATCTCGGTTGCGATCTCGTCATCCAAACTTCGCACGGTGTCGTGGGCGGCAATGATCGATCCCATGAGCCCGGCCAGCACATCACCGCTCCCAGCCGTCCCCAGTTCAGCCGGCCCACTATCAACCACATACGCAGAACCACTCGCGGTAACGATGAGCGTTGTCGGGCCCTTAAGAAGGATGATCGCGCCGAACCGCTCAGCCACAGACGTCAGGTGAGAAATGGGATCCTCACTGAGCGGACGCCCGGCCAGACGTTGAAACTCACCGCGATGGGGAGTCAGGATCGTCGGACGATCTCGATCACGGCAAAGATCAGCCAGTTCGGGATCCGTCGCCAGAAGAGTAATGGCATCAGCATCGAGCACAACGCAGACGTCAGAGTTCAGAGCGGCTGCCACCTCGGTCCGCGCGATTCCATCCGTGCCAAGGCCAGAACCAACGACCCAGCACTGAACCCGACCAGCGGCCGCAATCGAATCGGCACACACCACATCGGGGAATTGGGCCGTAACGTTCTGGACAGCCCACCCGGCATAGCGGACGAAGCCGGCAATGCCACCGCGCGCCCCACCCGTTGAGAGGACGGCAGCACCCGGATACCTCGGTGATCCACTGGCAATGCCAACCACGCCACGGGAAAACTTGTGGTCAAGTTCGTGCGGCCGGTCTAACCACTGTGCGGCCAGACGATCGTCGATTCGAATAAGTAATTCATCGTCGTCAATTGACGTAAGTTCCAGACCGATATCTACGACTTCGATGTCACCGGAGAATTGCGCCGCGGGCATCACGACCAAAGCAGGCTTCAGACATCCGGAGGTGACCGTGAGATCTGCCATCACAGTTTGTCGTGGATGTGGGATGTGGCCAGAGTCGCAATCAACTCCGCTTGGAAGGTCAACCGCAATCACAATTGAATCCACAGCATGAGTGAGCGCAGCGAGTTTGGCGGCAGGCTCACGTAACGCGCCCGAGCCGCCAATCCCAACGATGCCATCGATGATCACGTCGGCCTCGAACATCAAGTCGCGCGCGACTCTGAACTCAACGTTTGCCTGATGACATCTACCACCGGCTCGCTCGAAGGCGATACGTCCTTCCGCATGTGCACAATCACCGGTCAAGAGCGCATCAACCCGCGCACCTCGACGAGCTAGATGTGCGCCGGCAAAGAGCGCATCGCCACCGTTGTCTCCCGTACCGACGAGCAGGACGACGCGCCCACCTACGACGAGCCCGCGATGCTCGCGCAGTTCACCGGCAGCTCGTACCGCGATGGCCATCGCAACCTTCTGCATCAGCGAACCGGCGGGTACTGATTCGTAGGCGCGAGCCTCAAGCGCCCGAACCTGCGTCGAGCGAAGTGCAACGGTTTCCGGCGGATACATCAGTTCGCCTCGGCGATCACATAGGCGATGGCAAGATCGCCGTCATGCGACAGTGACAGATGCCAGTCGGTGACACCTTGCGCCGCCGACTGCTCGGCGACCGTGCCAGTCAACGAAAGCCGCGGACGACCATCGCTATCGCCGACAACCTCGCAGTCATGCCACTGCATCCCCTGCGGTGCACCGAGGGCCTTTGCGACTGCCTCTTTCGCGGCGAAGCGCGCTGCCAGTGAGGTGGGGGTGCGTCGGTGGCCCTCATCAGTGACCTGTTCGCGAGCAGTGAAAAGTCGATCGACCATTGCCGGCTGACGAGAGATGATCGCTTCAAAGCGTGGGATCTCCACAATGTCGATCCCAATTCCGACGATCATGTATCGCTCGTGGTCCTCTCACCCGTCACCCGAAATCGGGCGACGACTACTCGACGGTGACGCTCTTGGCGAGGTTGCGCGGCTGATCTACGTCATGACCCTTGGCCGCAGACATCGCCGCCGCGAATACCTGAAGCGGCACCGTGGCAACGAGTGGCTGTAGCAACACCGGGCACTCAGGAATGCGAATCAAGTGGTCCGCATACGGCACCACAGCTTCGTCACCTTCTTGCGCAATGACGATCGTGCGTGCGCCACGGGCACGCACTTCCTGAATATTCGACACGATCTTTTCGTGTACGACCTCGCCACCACCACCGGGCGGTGGCACAACCACGATCACTGGAAGCCCGTCTTCGAGTAGCGCGATCGGGCCGTGTTTCAACTCGCCGGCCGCAAAGCCCTCGGCATGCATATAGGCGAGCTCTTTGAGCTTGAGCGCACCTTCAAGTGCAACGGGGAATCCAACGTGCCGACCAATGAACAACACCGAGCGAGAATCCTTGAGTTCGGCAGCAAGTGCCTTCATCTCTTCCGTCGTATCAAGAACGAGGTCGACCTTGCCGGGCATGTCGGATAGCTCGCTGACGATCGCGTTGATCTCGGCAGCACTCATCGTCTGACGAACCTGCGCGACAAAGAGCGAGACCAAGAAGGTAGCAACAATTTGCGTGAGGAAAGCCTTCGTCGAAGCAACTGCTACCTCAGGGCCGGCATGCGTGTACAACACCGCATCGGATTCGCGCGGAATCGTCGAGCCCTGCGTATTGCAGATGGCCAGAACCTTCGCACCCTGTTCGCGGGCATAACGCATGGCCATCAACGTGTCCATTGTTTCGCCGCTTTGCGAGATCGCGATGACGAGGGTGCGCGGCCCTACGACCGGATCGCGGTAACGGAACTCGCTCGCAAGCTCGACCTCACATGGCACTCGCGTCCAGTGCTCAAGTGCGTACTTGGCGACCATGCCTGCGTGATACGCAGTGCCACACGCAATCACGACAACCTTGTCGATCTCCAGCAATTGCTCTTCACTCAAACGCATCTCGTCGAGCTTCAACTGGCCCTGTGCATCAACGCGTCCAAGTAGCGTGTCAGCAACAGCCTTAGGCTGCTCGGCGATCTCTTTGGCCATAAAGGTTTCATAGCCACCTTTTTCAGCCGCGGACGCATCCCACGTGACTTCGTACTCCACCGTAGGAGCGGGCTGGCCGTCGAAGTCGGTGACGGTGATCGACTCGCTGCGCAGTTCAACCACCTGGTCTTGACCGAGCTCAACGGCATGACGAGTGTGCGCGATGAATGCGGCTACGTCAGAGGCGAGGAAGTTTTCACCGTCGCCGCGCCCGACCACGAGCGGACTATTGCGACGCGCGCCAACAACAACATCGGGAACATCGGAGTGAACGGCGACGAGGGTGAACGCACCAGACAACTGGCGGCACACTTGGCGCATTGCGTCAGCCAGATTCATGTTCGTCGACGGCAGTACCTCTGCGAGCAGGTGTGCGACGACCTCTGTGTCGGTCTCCGATCGCAGGGTGACCCCACGCGACGAGAGCTCGGCGCGCAATTCAGCAAAGTTTTCGATGATGCCGTTGTGGATGACGGCAACCTTGCCGTCATCACTTACATGTGGGTGCGCATTTGCGTCCGTGGGGCCGCCATGGGTCGCCCAGCGGGTGTGACCGATACCGATCGTCGATTGGGGAAGCGGATCCTCACCGAGCAGCGATTCCAGGTTGGCGAGTTTGCCGGCCTTCTTGCGGGTTTCGAGTGAACCCTCGGACACAACTGCGATACCGGCAGAGTCGTAGCCTCGGTACTCGAGTCGACGAAGACCGTCAACAACAACCGAGAGCGCTTGCTTCTCACCTACGTATCCAACGATTCCGCACATGGTGTCAGTCTAACGGCGAATCAGGCCTGGCCTCGCGTCCAACGGCGCGGCTAGTTATCGGATCAGCCCAATGCCAGCGTGGTTTGCACCACATCGGCAAGTGACCGAGCGACCTGATCGGCCTGCTCGGCGGTCGCGGCCTCAACCATCACACGAACGACCGGTTCAGTACCCGACGGACGAAGCAGAACTCGGCCAACTCCAGCCATCTGTGCCTCGGCATCCGCGATGGCCGCGGCGAGCACCGGATCGGTTGAAACGCGCGTCTTATCAACTCCAGCGACATTGATCAGCACCTGCGGGAACTTAGTAACGACGCTGGCTAGCTCTTCGAGTGAGTGGCCGGTCTCGGCCATGCGAGCCAACACATGCAGCGCTGTTAGAACGCCATCACCCGTCGTCGCGTGATCAGACATGATGATGTGACCACTCTGTTCACCGCCGAGTGAGAAATCGCCATCGCGCATTGCCTCAAGGACGTAGCGATCACCAACACCGGTTTCGACGACGTTGAGCGCGGCTGCTTGGAGCGCGAGTTTGAAGCCAAGATTGGCCATCACGGTGGCAACAACTGTGTTCTCACGGAGCGTTCCGTGTTCACGCATCGCGATCCCGAGGATCGCAAGAACGTGATCACCATCGATCTCCGCCCCATTGGCGTCTACGGCTAGACATCGATCCGCATCACCGTCGAAGGCAACTCCAGCGTCAGCGCCATGCGTGCGAACGGCCTCGATCAACGACTCCAGATGCGTGCTGCCGCAATTGTCATTGATGTTCAGACCCGTTGGTGCCGTGTGGATTTCGATCACTTCGGCACCGGCAGCTCGGAGCGCGGCCGGGCCAACAATGGACGCAGCACCATTCGCCGCGTCGACGACGATTCGTAGACCGTCCAAGGAATGCGGCAGGGTTGAAAGCAGATGTGCGATGTAGGTTTGGGCACCCTCGTCGTGCACACTTACCCGGCCAACATCGGCACCAGTGGGGCGCACCCACTCTTCGCCGATATGGGCTTCGATTGCGTCTTCCAAAGCGTCGGCAAGTTTGATGCCACCACGGGCAAGGAACTTGATTCCGTTGTCAGGCATGGGGTTGTGGCTCGCCGAAAGCATTACACCGAGATCGGCATCCAACGCTGCGGTGAGATACGCAACCGCCGGGGTCGGCAACGCACCAACCCGCCACACGTCCACACCCGCACTTGCCAGACCGGCAACGACGGCAGCTTCGAGGAATTCACCACTTGCCCGAGTGTCATGGCCGACAACAGCGACGGGACGATGACCATCGGCACGCGCGAGCGCCCCGGCATCGCCGAGCACATGGGCCGCGGCTACAGACAGATCCAGGGCTAGCTCGACCGTCAGGTCGCTGTTAGCAACGCCTCGCACGCCATCGGTGCCAAATAAACGTCCCACGTCACATCCAACCCGAGCCATCAAGAAATCTGCACTGACATGCCAATGCCCCGAGCGTAGCCCGGGGCATTGGAGTAAAGCCAAGACGACGCTGGTTGCGCCGAGGCGATTAACGCTTTGAGTATTGCGGAGCCTTACGGGCCTTCTTCAGACCGTACTTCTTGCGCTCCTTGATACGAGCATCGCGAGTGAGGAAGCCAGCCTTCTTGAGCGACGGGCGGAAAGCCTCTTCGTCGATTTGGTTCAAACAACGGGCAATACCGAGGCGAAGTGCGCCGGCCTGACCGGAGATGCCACCACCGTGAATACGCACGATGACATCGAACTTCTCTTCAAGACCGACGGTCTTGAAGGGCTCGTTGACTTCCTGCTGGTGAACCTTGTTCGGGAAGTAGTTCTCCAACGTGCGACCGTTTATGGTCCAACGACCGGTGCCTGGCACGATGCGAACTCGCGCGATGGCCTCCTTGCGACGGCCCGTTGCAGCGCCGGGGGCAATGTTGCCCTCGCGGTGCTTCACGGCAATAGCCGACGGTGAACTCTCTGAGGTGTACTCAGAGAGTTCACCGTCGAGTTCGTCGTCGCCGTCAATATCAACGTCGTAGTCGGTGGTTTCTGCGAATGTCTCGCTCACGCCCACGGGTCCTTTCGTTTATGTGTTATTCGCCGTGGCGCTTACTGCGCGACCTGCGTGATCTCAAATGGCTTGGGCTGCTGTGCGAAGTGCGGATGATCTGAACCTGCGTACACCTTGAGCTTGGTTCCGATGTGACGACCCAACTTGTTGTGCGGGAGCATGCCCTTGACGGCCTTCTCTACCGCACGGCGTGGGTCAGACTCAAGCAGATCGACGTACGAGGTCGCGCGCAGACCGCCTGGGTAACCGGAGTGGCGGTAGTCCATCTTCTGCTCGCGTTTGTTACCCGTCAGCGCAACCTTCTCCGCGTTGATGATGATGACGAAGTCGCCACCGTCCATGTGCGGGGCAAAGGTGGGCTTGTGCTTGCCACGCAGCAGCGCTGCTGCCTGAGTGGCCAGGCGTCCCAACACGACATCGGTCGCGTCGATAACGTGCCACTCGTGGGTGAGCTCGCTAGCTTTCGGGCTGTACGTACGCACGCTGGTCGCCTTCGTTCTCGTCGGTTCGATCGTTTACGTTTCTAAGTCGATGCGGTACTCACTGCTTACCGCATGTGTGCGTTAGGCCCTAGAGCCCTTGACACGATGGTGCACCGCTTTCGCTGGCGGAAGTTCTCCGCACCAGCGAGCCCGAGATCTAACCTCGGGAACACACGGCGACACGCCAGAGTACCCGTAGCGCGGCTCAGGGGTCAAAACGGTGGTATCCCGTCGACCCTGTCGACCCCCGATTTCGGGCCGGTCACGCACGAACTGGGCGAGTTTCGTCCCAAACCGGTTCGGGCACCTCGCGGACCGTGCCGTCGGCAGAGAAAACCACGAAGCGGTCGAAACCCCGGGCAAACCAACGATCGTGGGTGACGGCCAGCACTGTGCCCTCAAAGGCCTCCAGACCTTCCTCAAGCGCCTCAGCGCTCGCGAGGTCAAGGTTGTCGGTGGGCTCGTCGAGCAGCAGCAAGGTGGCACCTGATAGCTCGAGCAGCAGGATCTGGAACCTGGCCTGCTGACCACCGGAGAGCGTTTCAAAGGTTTGGTCCCCGGCATAAGCCAATTCGTAGCGGTCTAATTTGCGAGCAGCCTGCTCACGTCCCATTCCGTGGCGATGGTCGTCACCTCTGTGCAGAATTTCAAGAAGGGTGCGCCCCATGAGTTCGGGGTGATCGTGGGTCTGGGCAAACCAGCCCGGACGTACGCGGGCTCCGAGGCGCACGACGCCAGAATGCTCGACCGGACGGATCTCAACATCACCAATCGGACGATGTTCAATATCAGGATCTGAGCCGCCAGCGGCGAGAAGCCGAAGGAAGTGCGACTTACCCGAGCCATTGGCGCCGAGCACTGCCACGCGTTCGCCAAACCACACTTCGAGATCGAACGGCTTCATCAATCCCGTCAGTTCGACGGCCTCACACACCACGGCACGCTTACCCGTGCGTCCACCTGTCAATCGCATGCGAACCGTTTGATCGCGCGCGATTTCTTGCGGCGGACCGATCTCTTCGAACTTCGCGAGCCGAGTTTTCGCAGCTTGATAACGGCTGGCGAGACCATCGTTATAGGCCGCCTTGTTCTTGTACATCAGGACGAGCGCTTTGAGCTTGATGTGCTCTTCATCCCAGCGACGGCGTAATTCTTCCAGTCGAGCGAATCGATCGGCGCGCGCCTGGTGATACGTCGCGAAGCTACCCGGATGTGTCCATGAGGTGTTACCGGCAGCACCAAGCTCGATCGTGACAACGTGAGTTGCCGTGCGCGCCAACAATTCTCGGTCGTGCGATACGAACAAGACCGTCTTGGGCGATTCCGCGAGACGTTGCTCGAGCCATTCCTTGCCGGGTACGTCGAGGTAGTTGTCGGGTTCGTCGAGGATTAGAACTTCGTCTCTGCCACGAAGCAGTGCTTCAAGCGCGAGGCGCTTTTGTTCGCCACCGGACAGGGTTCGCGTCTCGCGGTACTGCGCGCGATCAAAGGGAATTCCGAGCGCCGCTACCGTGCAGGTGTCCCACAGAACTTCCGCGTCGTAGCCACCCGCGTCCGCCCAATCAGAAAGTGCATGTGCGTACGCCATTTGCGTTGGCTCATCTTCACTTTCCATCATGCGTAACTCCGCTGCGTCGAGTGCTGCGGCAGCCTTGGTGATTCGCGGAGGCGCCACCGACAGGAGCAGATCGCGGACGGTCGATTCGTCACGCACCTGGCCGATGAACTGACGCATCACGCCAAGGCCACCAGAGCGGGTGATCGCACCTTCCTGTGCGTCCAGATCTCCGGACACAATGCGGATCAGCGTCGTCTTACCTGCACCATTCGCACCGACGAGAGCAACTTTTGCACCCTCACCTACTCGAAATGAGACCTCGTCAAGGAGCACTCGCCCATCGGGCAGTGCGTGCGTGACTTTGGAGACGTCGATATGACCCACGCGATCATTGTGTCCGATCCCCAGCATCGGGTCGAATCATTTAACGCTTCGATCAGTCATCGAGCAGGTTCAACTCGTCATTGCCACGGAAGCGCTTGGCGAGCTCTGCTTGGGCCGCCAGATCGTGATCGGGCGGATATTCAACGTGTTCGAGGCATAAGCCAATCGGCGCGACCACGTGAATCTCAGCGATGCGAAACCGCGCAGCCAGTAGCCGGGCCGGCCAGTCGACATCGCGACGTCCGTCGCCCACCGGAAGTAGCGCGCCGACAACCGAGCGAACCATCGAATGGCAGAACGCGTCAGCGCGGATCGTCATCACCGCAAGATCTGACTCCGGCTCACGCACCCACTCAAGTTGCTTCAAAGTACGCACACTGCTCGCACCCGGACGCTTCTTGCAGAAGGCAGTGAAGTCCTGTTCGCCTAACAACGCAGCGGCAGCAGCGTTCATCGCATCGATATCAAGGCGCTGGCCGGTGCGACACCGGTGGTGCAAAACGTGGTACCGCACAAGTGGATCCGCACCGCCGGGAATGTCAGAAACCCGGTAGCGATAGGTACGAGCCAACGCAGACCATCGCGCATGAAAACCAGCGGGCGCTAAACCAATGGCACGAACCCGAAGGTCACCTGGCAACACCCCAGCAAGTCGACGTAGCGGTACTTCGCTGCCGCGCGCCATGACCTTCTCCCAATCAACGATCGGTATATCACAGTGCACTACCTGACCGCGGGCGTGCACCCCCGCATCAGTACGCCCAGCAACCGCGGCGCGCAAAGTTTCAGTGGATCTGAAAGTCACCGTCAAGGCTGATTCCAGTTCACCCTGAATGGTGCGCAAACCCGGCTGACGAGCCCAACCGGAGAACTCAGTCCCGTCGTAGGCGACCTGAAGTTTCAACCGAATCCAAGCCGGATCCAGAGCGCGATTGGGGATACGCGCAAGCCCGCCGTCCCCTTGGGGGGCGGCGGGCTCATCACGATCGTGCGTGGCGCTCAGAACTAAGCCCTACGCTTCGTCAGCGGCCTCAGCGACGGCTTCTTCAACTGCGCTAGCAGCCTCTTCCGCAGCCTTTGCCTCATGTGACACCTTGGCCTCGTCTACCAACTGCTCAACCTCAGCAGCGGCTTCCTCGACCTCAGCCTCGACGGCCTTGGCCTCATGCTCGACGAACTCCTTAGCATCCTCAACGATCTCGCCAGGGGTTGCGGTGCCCTCTGCATCGTGCAGGGCGGCAGCTGCCAACGCCTTCTCTTCAGCAGCCTTCTTCTCCTTGGATGCGCGCTTTGCCGCAGCCGTAGCCTCGGCCACAACAGCCTCAGTCAACGGCTCAACCAATTCGATGACGGCCATAGGGGCTGCATCGCCCTTACGTGGGCCAATCTTGGTGATACGGGTGTAGCCGCCTGGACGGGTCGCGTAACGCGGACCAATCTCAGTGAAAAGCTCGTGCACAACACCCTTATCACGAATGACGGCAAGCACGCGACGACGAGCATGCAGGTCGCCGCGCTTGGCGAGGGTGATCATGCGCTCGGCAAGCGGACGTACGCGCTTGGCCTTGGCCTCGGTGGTGGTGATCTTGCCGTGCTCGAAAAGTGCAGTGGCAAGGTTCGCGAGGATCAAACGCTCGTGAGCCGGACCGCCGCCGAGACGGGGACCCTTGGTAGGGGTAGGCATGTCAGTTCTCCTGTTTTACGGATGCCGATGACAAACAGCTCTAGAGCTGCTCGTCCTCAGCAAATCCCTGGTCGTCGTCATCGTCGTCATCGTCATAGAACGAAACGACGCTGGTCGGGTCGAATCCGGGCGGGCTGTCCTTGAGCGCAAGACCGAGGGTTACCAGCTTGGCCTTGACCTCATCGATTGACTTCGAGCCGAAGTTACGGATGTCGAGAAGATCGGCCTCACTGCGGCCGATGAGCTCACCAACCGTGTGGATACCTTCACGCTTAAGGCAGTTGTACGAACGCACCGTGAGATCAAGTGACTCGATCGGCGTCGACAACTGCTCGGCAACGAATGCGTCAGCCGGTGATGGGCCGATGTCGATACCTTCTGCGTCAAAGTTCAATTCGCGAGCCAGACCGAAGAGCTCGACGAGGGTCTTACCGGCAGATGCGATGGCGTCACGGGGAGCCATCGATTGCTTGGTCTCAACATCGATGACCAGACGGTCGAAGTCGGTGCGCTGCTCAACACGGGTGGCCTCAACCTTGTACGTGACCTTGAGGACCGGTGAGTAGATCGAGTCAACCGGAATACGGCCGATTTCCTGGCCTGGCTGCTTGTTCTGAACGGCAGATACGTAGCCACGGCCACGCTCTACGACGAGCTCGATCTCGAGCTTGCCCTTGTCGTTCAGGGTTGCGATGTGCAGACCTGGATTGTGAACCTCGACACCGGCCGGCGGCGCGATGTCCGCAGCGGTCACCGCACCCGGGCCCTGCTTGCGCAGGTACATCACAACCGGCTCGTCATGCTCTGACGAAACGACGAGCTGCTTAATGTTAAGAATCAGTTCGGTGACGTCTTCTTTCATGCCCGGAACTGTGGTGAATTCGTGGAGTATGCCGTCAACGCGGATGCTCGTCACTGCGGCGCCTGGAATGGACGAAAGCAGGGTGCGACGTACGGAGTTTCCGAGCGTATAGCCGAAGCCTGGCTCGAGCGGCTCCATGATGAAGCGCGAACGGAATTCAGAGACCGGTTCTTCAGTGAGAGTCGGCCGTTGAGCGATCAGCACGTGATTTTCCTTCCATGGCGCCCACTATTTGACACCTGTGGTTGATGGCTACGTCCTTGCAGTGCAACAAGTGCGATGTGGCTGGCCCTACGGCCAGCCACGGTCAGCATTACTTCGAGTAGAGCTCAACGATCAGCTGTTCCTGCACCTGCGTGTCGATAATGGAACGTTCGGGCAGGGAGTGGACCAGAACGCGCATCCGCGATGGGATGACCTCGAGCCACGCCGGGACAGCACGTGAGCCGAGCTCGGCGTAGGCCACGACGAACGGTGTGAGTTCGCGGCTTGCGGCGCGTACCTCAATGATGTCGCTCGGCGACACGCGGTAGGACGGGATGTCCACCTTGTGACCGTTGACCACGATGTGGCCATGGCGCACGAACTGGCGGGCCATGTCACGGCTCTTTGCAAAGCCGGCACGGTAAACGACATTGTCGAGACGAGTCTCGAGGATACGAAGAAGGTTCTCACCAGTCTTGCCCTGCTTGCGCTGGGCCTCTTCGTAGTAACCACGGAACTGCTTCTCGAGCACACCGTAGATGCGCGCGCACTTCTGCTTCTCGCGCTTCTGCAACAGGTATTCGCTTTCCTTGGTACGCGCGCGACCGTGCTGGCCGGGAGGGTACGGGCGGCTCTCAAGCGGGCAGCGAGGTGAATCGCACTTGGAACCCTTAAGGAAAAGCTTGGTCTTCTCACGACGGCAGCGCTTACAGTCTGCCCCGGTATAACGGGCCATGATGTGGGTAACTCTCTCTCAGGTCAGACGCGACGGCGCTTGGGTGGGCGGCAGCCGTTGTGCGGGCTCGGGGTTACATCCTGAATCGTGCCGACCTCAAGTCCGGCCGCCTGAAGCGAACGGATCGCAGTCTCACGGCCTGAACCGGGACCCTTGACGAAGACGTCGACCTTCTTCATGCCGTGCTCCATGGCACGACGTGCGGCAGCCTCGGCAGCGAGCTGGGCGGCGAACGGGGTGCTCTTACGAGATCCCTTGAAGCCGACCTGACCTGAGGACGCCCATGCGATCACTGCACCACTTGGGTCCGTGATCGAGACGATTGTGTTGTTGAACGTGCTCTTGATGTGCGCGTGGCCGTGAGCCACGTTCTTCTTCTCCTTGCGGCGCACCTTCTTCGCGCCAGCAGCCGTACGGCTCTTGGGAGGCATAAACCAATCCGTTCTAGGTTGAGGTGATCGGTCCTTCGGTCGCTAGCGGGTGCCAGCAGGACCGTCGGACTACTACTTGGTCTTCTTCTTTCCGGCCACGGTCTTCTTTGGTCCCTTGCGGGTGCGCGCATTGGTATGCGTGCGCTGGCCATGGACCGGGAGACCACGACGGTGGCGAATACCCTGGTAGCAGCCAATCTCGACCTTGCGACGGATGTCAGCGGCAACCTCACGGCGGAGGTCACCTTCGGTCTTGTAATTGCCCTCAAGGAATTCGCGGAGCTTGATCAGCTCTTCATCCGTGAGGTCTTTGACGCGGGTGTCCGGATTAATACCGGTTGCTTCCAGCGTCTGGGCGGCGCGCGTGCGGCCAACACCAAAAATGTAGGTAAGTGCGATCTCTACGCGCTTATCACGCGGGAGATCGACACCGATAAGACGTGCCATCGGGTGGTTCTCTCTTTCATTCGTCCGGAGGTTTCCAAGAGCGCTACCGGTCCCACCACCCAGGTGGGTCCCCGGCCTCCGGGCCGGGGGTGGCGTCCCGCACGCGGCACGTGTGCTGCGCGGGGGTCGGGTATCCGCTCTATCTGTGTTGTGATCGCTTGATCACAACTGCTGCGATTGCGACATCAGATGATGTCGCAACGACTAGCCCTGCCGTTGCTTGTGGCGAGGATTCTCACAAATGACCATGACGCGTCCGTGACGACGAATCACCTTGCACTTGTCGCAGATGGCCTTAACGCTTGGATTAACCTTCATCGTTCTCTCCACGGGGTCGTGCCAGGCGCGAACGCCCGTGCGTAGTTGGAGACTTTCAACTCGTGTGAGTTGCTAGCCGAGGACTTACTTGTAGCGGTAAACGATCCGGCCGCGGGTGAGGTCGTAGGGCGAAAGCTCCACAACAACCCGGTCATCAGGAAGGATACGGATGTAATGCATCCGCATTTTCCCGCTGATGTGAGCCAGTACTTTGTGCCCGTTATCCAATTCCACCCGGAACATGGCGTTCGGGAGGGACTCGGTGATCGTGCCCTCTAACTCGATGGCACCGTCTTTTTTGGGCATGTACTCGCTTTTCATCCGTTTCGTTGGTCTGACTACCGAGTTAGGCCGCATGACGATCCCGGGTACCGAAGTACCCGACAAAAGACATGATGGGCCATGGCTCGATGAGCCACGCGTTATCTTAGGCTAGAAGTGCCGCGGGGTGTTAATCCAGATCCGACGCTCGTCAAGGTTACGGCCGCTCGTACTGTAAAGCCGCAGGTCAGACGGGGTACGCCTGCGTGTCGCTACTGACGTGAGCTGGCCGGGCTAGGCACCCCAAGGGCGGCAAACCGCTCGGCGCCCCCGTCTAGGGCAGTCAGCACCCACGGACCGGCCGTCGTGAGGGCCACTGTGTGCTCCCAGTGACAGGCACGGCTGCCGTCGACCGTGACAACTGTCCACTCGTCATCAAGGGTGCGGTTCGCCGCGGACCCTGCGCAGACCATGGGTTCGATGGCCAAGGCCATCCCCTCGATCAGAGTGGGCGTCTTGCCTTTGACTGCGTAGTTCGGGACGTTCGGCTCCATGTGCATTTTGGAACCGATCCCATGTCCGACGTACTCCTGAACAATGCCGTACGAGGCACCTGCCGGTGCGGACCTAATCGTGGTCTCTACTGCGGTGCCAATATCGTTGAGAACTCCACCGACGAGAGCCGATGCCAATCCAGCCCACATAGACGCCTGTGTTACCCGTGACAGCTCTTCAAATTCCGGAGTTACTGCGCCCACCGGGACGGTGATGGCAGCGTCACCATTCCAGCCGTCAATAATCGCGCCGAAGTCGATTGAGATCTGATCGCCGTCATTAAGAACGCGATTTCCGGGGATGCCGTGAACGATCTCGTCGTTAACGGACGCACAGATCACTGCCGGGTAACCGTAGTAGCCAAGAAACGACGATGTCGCTCCATGTGTTGCCAGCGAATCACGCGCGATCACATCTAATTGCCTGGTGGTCACACCTGGCGCTACCGCCTGACGCAGTGCCTCAAGGGTATGACCCACGACTAAACCCGCTGCTCGCATAATGTCGATCTGCGCAGGTGTCTTGATCTCGATTCGATCCTTGCGACGAAACACGATTTAGATACCGAGCTCGTCAAGGATTCGATGAGTTACATCGTTCACAGCACCCATGCCGTCGATCTGGGAAAGCACGCCTCTCTGGCTGTAAACAGCAGTAAGCGGAGCAGTTTGCTCGGTGTAGATCTCAAGCCGACGACGGATGACATCTTCGGTGTCATCGGCCCGGCCCTGCTCCTGCGCACGATTGAGCAGACGACCAACCACCTCATCGAGATCGGCCGTTAACTCCACGACGCGATCGAGGCTCGAACCGTTGGCGGCAAGCATCTGATCAAGTTCGTCGACCTGAGCCAACGTGCGCGGATAGCCATCAAGCAGGAACCCATTTCGGGCATCGTCTTGACCCAGGCGATCGCGAACCATGTCATTGGTCACCGAGTCAGGGACGTACTCGCCAGCGTCCATGAACCGCTTCGCCTCAAGACCAAGTGGGGTTCCCCCGGAAACATTCGCACGGAAGATGTCACCCGTCGAGATATGCGGCACACCAAGACGCTCAGCGAGAACGACGGCCTGAGTCCCTTTGCCCGCACCTGGCGGGCCCATGAGCAAAATACGCATTAACGAAGGAAACCCTCATAGTTACGTTGCTGCAACTGGGATTCGATTTGCTTTACCGTATCGAGACCTACGCCGACCATGATCAGCAGCGAGGTGCCACCGAACAGGAAGCGCTGACCAACTCCGAGCGAGGCGAACGCGATGAACGGAATGATCGCCACGAAGGCAAGGTACAGCGCACCTGGAAGGGTAATCCGGGTGAGCACGTAGTCCAAATACTCGGCCGTGGGCTTGCCGGCACGAATACCCGGAATGAAGCCGCCGTACTGCTTCATGTTGTCCGCAACCTCAACTGGATTGAAGGTGATGGCCACGTAGAAGTATGTGAAGAACACGATGAGCAAGAAGTAGACGAGCATGTAGAGCGGCTCGGTACCACGAGTCAGGTTCTGCTGAACCCACTGTGCGAACCCATTGGTGCTACCGGAAAGCTGAACAAACAGAGTCGGAAGGTACAGCAGCGAAGAGGCGAAGATGACGGGGATAACACCAGCCATGTTGACCTTCAACGGTATGTACGTCGACGTGCCGCCGTACATACGTCGCCCAACCATGCGCTTTGCGTACTGAACCGGGATGCGACGCTGCGCCTGTTCGACGTAGACGACGGCAGCAATAATCGCGAAACCGACTAACAAGACCAGCAGCAGGGTGAACGGGCCGTTGATGGTCCCGATCTGCCACAGCTGGCCGGGGAACGTGGCGATGATCGACGTGAAGATAAGCAGCGACATACCGTTGCCAACACCGCGATCAGTGATGAGTTCACCAAGCCACATGATCACGCCAGTACCCGCCGTCATCACCATGATCATGGTGATGATCGTGACGATGTTCTGGTTAGGAATGATCTGTGACGGACAGCCTTGGAACAGGCGCCCGGGGACTCTGGCCAACGCGACGATGCCGGTGCTCTGAAGCACGGCAAGGGAGATCGTCAAGTAGCGGGTGTACTGCGTCAGGCGAGCCTGACCAGACTGGCCCTCTTCACGCAACGACTCAAGACGTGGGATAACCACCGTGAGCAATTGAATGATGATCGATGCAGTGATGTACGGCATGATCCCGAGGGCGAAAACCGACAGTTGCAGAAGTGCGCCACCACTGAAGAGGTTGATCAGCCCGTAAATCGACTGATCCTGAACAAGGGCAATACATCCGCGAATCGCTTTGTAATCAACGCCGGGAGTCGGAACGACCGAACCCAGACGGAAAATAGCAACGATGCCGAGAGTGAAAAGCAACTTGTTGCGCAGGTCCGGCGTACGGAACGCCGACGCGAACGCGGAAAGCACGAGAGCCCCTCCTGGTGGCGCTAACGCGCCGTGTGACGAGATCTACACGGTCAAGCCGTGAGCACGATCCGAGGTTCGGAGTCGTGTGGGATGAGCCTAACAGTCCGTACACGAAAGGCGTCCCTCTACGTCGCTCAATCGACGTAGAGGGACGCCTTTCGAATGCTTAGCATGACCATGAGGTGAGTTACGTGAACTGACCCGTATGACCTGCAACTAGGCTAATTCGGTAACCGAACCACCGGCAGCGGTTATCTTGGTCCGCGCAGTGTCCGAAAACTTATGTGCAGAGATTTGAAGTGCAACGTTCAGATCACCGTTGCCGAGGACCTTCACGAGTTCGTTCTTGCGAACAGCGCCAGCAGCGACGAGTTCGTCAACGCCGATCGCGCCACCCTCTGGGAACAGTGCCGACAACTGCGCAACATTGACTACTTGGTACTCAACGCGGAAGTGGTTTGTGAAGCCCTTGAGCTTAGGCAGACGCATATGCAAAGGCATCTGCCCGCCCTCGAAGCCGAGCGGCACCTGGTAACGAGCCTTCGTTCCCTTGGTACCACGGCCTGCGGTCTTACCCTTGCTTCCCTCACCACGACCAACGCGGGTCTTGGCAGTCTTAGCTCCGGGGGCCGGACGTAGGTGGTGAACCTTGAGCGTCATATTAGTCGACCTCCTCGACGACAATCAGGTGCGCAACGGTGTTGACCATTCCGCGAATCTCCGGGCGATCTTCCTTCACGGACGTATCACCAATGTGCTTGAGACCCAGTGAGCGAAGGGTATCGCGCTGGTTCTGCTTCCCGCCGATTTCCGAACGGATCTGAGTGACCTTGAGGCGAGCCATCACGCACCTGCCCCTGCAGCACGTGCGCGCAGCAAAGCAGCCGGAGCCACATCTTCCAGCGGCAAGCCACGGCGAGCCGCAACCTGCTCTGGACGCTCAAGTCCCTTCAACGCTGCAACGGTGGCGTGAACCACGTTGATTGCATTGTCTGAACCAAGCGACTTGCTCAGCACATCGTGAATTCCTGCGCACTCAAGAACGGCGCGCACCGGTCCACCGGCGATCACACCGGTACCGGGTGAGGCCGGACGAAGCATGACCATTCCGGCCGAGGCCGAACCCGTGATTGGGTGCGGAATCGTGCCCTGAATGCGCGGGACCTTGAAGAAGTTCTTCTTGGCCTCCTCGACACCCTTGGCGATCGCCGCCGGAACTTCCTTGGCCTTTCCGTAACCGACGCCGACCGTACCGTCACCGTCTCCGACGACGACAAGTGCGGTGAAGCTGAAGCGTCGACCACCCTTGACGACCTTGGATACGCGGTTGATCGTGACAACGCGCTCGAGGAATGCGGACTTCTCCGCAACCGGGGCCTTGCTATCGCGTCGATCGCGACCGCCCCGCTCGTTGCTGCCGGCACCGCCTTCGCGGCGCTGGGCTGCACCCATGACTAACCCTCTTCCCGTCTCGTCAGAACGCGAGGCCGCCCTCGCGGGCGCCATCGGCTAGGGCCGCTACGCGACCGTGATACTTGTTTCCGCCACGATCAAAAACAACCGTGTCGATGCCTGCGGACTTCGCCCGCTCGGCAACCAATTCGCCAACCCGCTTTGCCTTGGCACTCTTATCGCCATCTAGGCCGCGCAGATCTGCTTCCATCGTCGATGCCGACGCGAGGGTCTTGCCCACGTTGTCGTCGACAACCTGCACGAAAAGGTGCCGTGCAGAACGAGATACCACCAGGCGCGGACGAACCGCGGTACCGGTGATCTTCTTGCGGACTCGGGTGTGGCGACGCTTGCGCGCAACCGCCTTCTTGTTGCCCGAGCCGAGCTTGGTAACAACAGACATGGCTACTTGCCTGCCTTTCCGGCCTTGCGGCGTATGACCTCGCCCGCGTAACGCACACCCTTGCCCTTGTAAGGGTCAGGCTTGCGCAACTTACGGAGCTTGGCGGCAACCTCGCCGACCTGCTGCTTGTCGATCCCGGAAACCGAGAACTTGGTTGGGGTCTCCACTGCGAAGGTGATTCCCTGCGGTGCCTCTATGAAGACGGGGTGGCTGTAACCGAGAGCAAACTCTAGGTCGCTGCCCTTGGCTACAACACGATAACCAGTACCGCTGATCTCCAAGTCCTTGCGATATCCGTCCGTGACGCCAACGACCATGTTTGACACCAAGGTGCGGGTCAGACCGTGAAGTGAACGAGACATACGCTCGTCATTCGGTCGAGTGACTTCAAGGGTACCGTCTTCGGCCTTGGCGACAACGATCGGCGCTGCAACGTTGTGGTTCAACTGACCCTTGGGGCCCTTGACCGTAACTGTAGATCCGTCGATGTCAACCGTTACGCCAGATGGCACGGTGATAGGAAGGCGTCCAATACGTGACATGGTTTCGACCCCCTACCAGACGTAGGCGAGGACTTCCCCACCCACGCCTTTCTTTGCAGCCTGACGATCCGTCAGCAAGCCAGATGAGGTCGAAATAATCGCCACACCGAGGCCACCGAGAACCTTGGGAAGTGAAGTGCTCTTTGCGTACACGCGCAGACCTGGCTTGGAAACGCGGCGTACCCCAGCAATGGAGCGCTCCCGGGTTGGGCCGAACTTCAGGTCGATGCGAAGGCTTTTGCCAACCTCAGCGTCTTCCACCTTCCAGCTCGCGATGTATCCCTCTTGCTTGAGGATCTCAGCAATTCCTGCCTTGATCTTCGAGTGGGGCATCACGACTGTGTCGTGGTACGCCGAGTTGGCGTTACGCAGACGAGTAAGCATGTCTGCGATCGGGTCGGTCATTGTCATGGCCTAATGGCCTCTCTCACCGTGGTATCCACAACGGACTTCGTCGTGGACCTTCGGTGTCGTCGGGTCTTACCAGCTGCTCTTGGTGATGCCGGGCAATTCGCCGGCGTGGGCCATCTCGCGGAAGCAAATCCGGCATAGGCCGAACTTGCGGTAAACCGAGTGCGGACGACCGCAACGGTTGCACCGTGTGTATCCACGGACGCCAAACTTTGGCTTTTTATTCGCCTTGTTAATCAGTGAGGTCTTAGCCACGGTCAGTTCTCCTTGAACGGGAAGCCGAGCTGCTTGAGCAGCGCGCGGCCCTCGTCATCGTTTGCGGCGGTGGTGACGAGCGTAATGTCCATTCCACGTACTCGGTCGATGGCATCGACGTCGATTTCATGGAACATGGACTGCTCGTTGAGACCGAAGGTGTAGTTGCCGTTGCCATCGAACTGCTTACCGCTCAATCCGCGGAAGTCACGGATACGAGGAAGCGCAACCGAGAGCAGGCGATCGAGGAACTCCCACATGCGATCACCACGAAGAGTCACGTGACAACCGATCGGCATTCCTTCACGCAGCTTGAACTGTGCGATGGACTTACGCGCCTTGGTGACCTGCGGCTTCTGGCCGGTGATAGCAGCGAGATCGCGGATCGCGCCTTCGATAAGCTTCGAATCGCGAGCTGCCTCGCCGACACCCATGTTCACCACTATCTTGGTGAGCCCTGGAACCATCATGACGTTGGCGAAATTGAATTCCTCGCGCAGAGCGGGAACGATTTCCTCGCGATAGCGGGTCTTGAGGCGTGGCTGCATCTTTTCAGTGCTGGTGGTTGTCATCAGATGTCCTTACCAGTGCGCTTAGAAACGCGCACGCTGCGGGAGCTCTCGTACGTGGTGCCATCTGCACGGGTCTTTGTGACCGTTTCCCGACGGTAACCAACCCGAGTGGGGCGGTCATCTGACGGATCAACGAGCATCACGTTGGACACATGCACGGGGGCTTCCTGCGTAACAATGCCGCCGGTCTTTGCGCCACGATTCGAGGTGCCGACCTTGGTGTGCTTCTTGATCCGGTTGACGCCTTCGACCAGAACCTTCTCGGCCTCGGGGATTACGGCAATCACTTTGCCCTTAACGCCCTTGTCCTTACCGGTGATGACCTGAACGAGGTCACCCTTCTTGATCGCCAAGATTTTCATACCTACAACACCTCCGGGGCGAGCGAGATGATCTTCATGAAACGCTTCTCGCGAAGTTCACGTCCAACCGGGCCGAAGATACGGGTGCCGCGTGGCTCGCCATCCGCCTTGAGGATGACAGCGGCGTTCTCGTCGAAACGAATGTAGGAGCCGTCGGCACGACGGCGCTCCTTCTTCGTCCGGACGATGACTGCCTTCACGACGTCACCCTTCTTGACGTTTCCGCCCGGGATTGCGTCTTTGACTGTGGCGACGATGACATCACCGATGCCCGCGTAGCGTCGACCGGAACCGCCGAGAACGCGGATGCACAAGATTTCCTTGGCACCGGTGTTGTCGGCGACTCGCAGTCGCGACTCCTGCTGGATCACTTCATATCTCCTGTTGTCGCGCCGGTTCTCGGCGTACGAGCCTGGCGGAACTTAATCGGTCGGTGGTGCGACGTAGAAGCCGAAACAACTATGTCGAACCTGATGAGTGTAGGTGGCAACGTACTCAGCCACCAAAACTCGAAGTCTTACTTGGCACGCTCGAGGATCTCCACCACGCGCCAGCGCTTGGTGGCAGAAAGCGGTCGGGTCTCCATCAGCAGCACCTTGTCGCCAACACCAGCAGAGTTCTGCTCGTCGTGGGCGTGAAGCTTGCTCGTACGACGCACGACCTTGCCGTAAAGCGGGTGCTTGAAACGGTCTTCTACAGCAACAACGACGGTCTTGTTCATCTTGTCGCTGACGACGTAACCCTCGCGAACCTTACGGTCCCCGCGGTCCAAAGTGGTTTCGGTCATGTCCTTCTCGTTCGAGTCACTCATGCCGCACCGACTGGTGTGATGCCGAGCTCGCGCTCGCGCATGATCGTGTAGATACGGGCGATGTCCGTGCGTACTGCACGAAGTCGGCCGTGGCTCTCCAACTGTCCGGTCGCTGCCTGAAAACGCAGGTTGAACAGTTCGGCCTTGGCTTCACGCAACTTAATGACGAGTTCCTCGTCATTAAAGCCGCGCAATTCAGCGGGGCTGGTACCAGTAGCCATTAGTTCACCCCTGCCTCGCGCCGGATGATCCGGCACTTCATCGGAAGTTTGTGTGATGCGCGAAGGAGCGCCTCACGTGCAACAGCCTCGTTCGGGAAGGTGAGTTCGAACATCACACGACCCGGCTTGACGTTAGCCACCCACCACTCCGGTGAACCCTTACCAGAACCCATGCGGGTTTCGGCAGGCTTCTTGGTCAGCGGACGGTCTGGGTAGATGGTGATCCACACCTTGCCGCCACGACGGATGTGACGAGTGATGGCAATACGTGCCGACTCAATCTGTCGGTTGGTGACATATGCGGGCTCAAGCGCCTGCAAACCCCACTCGCCCCATGTCACTTCGGTGCCACCCTTGGCGGCACCCGAGCGACCCGGGTGGTGCTGCTTGCGGTGCTTTACGCGACGAGGAATAAGCATGACTTAGGCCTCCGAACCAGTGGTTTCGGTCGCCGCTGCGACAGCCTCGACTGCGACAGCTTCAACATCTGCTTCAACCGGTGCACTCTCAACGGCGGTATTCTCTGTGCCCTGACGACGCGCACCCGGACGGGCCGGACGCTCTGGTCGACGGGCTTGACCCAAACGCTCAGCAGCGATAACTGCTTCGCGCTCAGTGCGGGACTGGCTTACTTCACCCTTGTAGATCCACACCTTCACGCCGATACGGCCGAAGGTTGTGCGGGCCTCGTAGAAGCCGTAGTCGATGTTCGCGCGAAGGGTATGCAATGGCACACGACCCTCACGGTAGAACTCGGTACGCGACATTTCTGCACCACCCAAGCGACCAGACACCTGGATACGAATACCCTTGGCGCCGCTCTTGAGTGCGGACTGCATTGATTTACGCATCGCGCGACGGAACGAAACACGGCTCGAGAGCTGCTCGGCAACACCCTGCGCGACGAGCTGAGCATCGATCTCGGGGTTCTTAACCTCGAGAATGTTCAGCTGCACCTGCTTGCCGGTTAGCTTTTCAAGGTCGCCACGGATGCGGTCTGCCTCAGCGCCACGTCGGCCAATCACGATACCCGGACGGGCGGTGTGAATGTCGACGCGAACACGGTCACGGGTGCGCTCGATCTCAACCTTCGAGATACCTGCGCGCTCCATACCCTTTGTCATGAGGCGACGGATTTTAACGTCCTCATCGACGTAGTCGCGGTAGCGCTGACCCGGCTTTGACGAATCGGCGAACCACTTCGACTTGTAGTCGGTGGTGATACCTAGGCGGAAGCCATACGGATTGATTTTTTGGCCCACGGCCGGGTCACCCCTTCTTCCGCGACGAGCCGGCTTCAACCGATTCGACGACGACGGTGATGTGACTAGTGCGCTTACGGATGCGGTACGCCCGACCCTGGGCGCGCGGACGGAACCGCTTCATCGTCGGACCCTCGTCGACGTAGGCCTCGCGGACTACGAGCGTCGTTGGGTCGAGATTGAGGTTGTTCGTCGCGTTTGCGATGGCGCTATCAAGCACCTTTCCCACCGGCTCGCTTGCTGCCTGCGGTGCGAAGTGCAGAATTGCCTGCGCTTCGGCTGCTGGCAGTCCACGGATCAAATCGATCACGCGGCGCGCCTTCATGGGCGTGACACGCACGTAGCGCGCCTGAGCCCTGGCTTCCATCGCTGTCCCCTTGCTGGTCGAAAGTACTTACGGATGTGTTGTTCGTCGTACATCTTGGGTAACGCTTTTCGTCACATGGCCGATGGCCGCGAGTCGAGTTAGCGTCGCTTGGCTTTGCGGTCGTCCTTCACGTGGCCACGGAAGGTTCGCGTTGGAGCGAACTCGCCGAGTTTGTGACCGATCATGTTCTCGGTGACGAACACCGGGATGTGCTTGCGGCCGTCGTGCACCGCAATCGTGTGGCCGAGCATGTCCGGGCTGATCATTGAACGGCGGGACCATGTCTTAATGACATTCTTGGTGCCCTTTTCGTTTTGATCATCGACCTTCTTGGAAAGGTGAAGGTCGATGAAGGGGCCCTTCTTCAAACTGCGTGGCATATCTCAGGCTCCCTTAACGCTTCTTGCCGGACTTGCGACGACGGACGATGAACTTGTCACTGGCCTTGTTAGCCTTGCGGGTGCGGCCTTCGGCCTTACCGTTCGGGTTGACCGGGTGGCGACCACCGGAGGTCTTACCCTCACCACCACCGTGCGGGTGGTCGACCGGGTTCATGGCGACACCGCGGACGGTCGGGCGCTTGCCCTTCCAACGCATACGGCCGGCCTTACCCCAGTTGATGTTGCTCTGCTCGGCGTTTCCGACCTCGCCGATCGTTGCGCGGCAGCGCACATCGACGTTGCGGATTTCACCGGACGGGAGACGAAGCTGGGCGTACGGTCCATCCTTGGCAACAAGCTGAATACTTGTACCTGCCGAGCGGCCCATCTTGGCGCCGCCACCTGGACGCAGTTCAACTGCGTGGATGACAGTACCGACCGGGATGTTACGCAGCGGCAGGTTGTTACCTGGCTTGATATCGGCCGACGGACCGGTTTCGATGTTGTCGCCCTGAGACAACTTGTTCGGCGCCACGATGTAGCGCTTCTCACCATCGGCGTAGTGCAGAAGGGCGATGCGTGCGGTGCGGTTGGGGTCGTACTCGATGTGAGCGACCTTCGCGGGCACGCCGTCCTTATCAGCACGACGGAAATCAATGATTCGGTACGCACGCTTGTGACCACCACCCTGGTGACGGGTAGTGATACGACCGGAGTTGTTGCGTCCGCCCTTGTTTGGCAAGGGGCGAACGAGCGACTTCTCCGGCTCCGAACGCGTGATCTCGACGAAGTCGGCAACGCTCGAGCCACGACGGCCCGGTGTTGTCGGCTTGTACTTACGGATACCCATGGGGTTTCTCTTCCTCGTCGGTTGCGTTAGGAGTGCGCCGGTCAGGAGACCGGGCCTCCGAAGATGTCAATACGGTCGCCGTCAGCAAGGCTGACGATTGCGCGCTTGGTGTCGGCACGCTTGCCGAAACCAGTGCGGGTGCGTAGACGCTTGCCCTGACGGTTGTTGGTGTTCACGCCGATGACGCGTACTCCAAACACCTGCTCAACAGCAATCTTGATCTGCGTCTTGTTCGCGTCAGGTGCCACGATGAACGTGTACTTGTTCTCATCGAGAAGGCCGTAGCTCTTCTCAGAGATCACTGGCGCGAGCAGGATGTCGCGTGGGTCTGCAATTTTCATTCTGCTGCTTCCTCACGTGCTTCGGACTCCGACGCAACGGCCTTGGCACTCTTACCGGCTGCCGGACCTGCAAGGAATGTCCCGAGGGCCTCGGCCGTGAAGATGACGTCGTCACTGACGAGAACGTCGTAGGTGTTCAACTGATCAGGTGCGATCAGGTGGACTGAAGGAACGTTACGAAGCGACATCCACGACACCGCATCATCACGGTCAACAACAGCGAGCAGATTGCGACGCTCACTCACCGCGAGAATCGCAGCAAGTGCCGACTTCGTCGATGGGGTATCGCCATCAACAAACGACGTGACAACGTGAACGCGGCCGTTACGTGCGCGATCGGACAGGGCGCCACGAAGTGCGGCCGCCTTCATCTTCTTGGGGGTGCGCTGGCTGTAATCGCGTGGCTCTGGTCCATGGACCGTTCCACCACCGGTGAACTGAGGTGCGCGGATCGAACCCTGACGGGCGCGGCCGGTGCCCTTCTGCTTGTAAGGCTTCCTACCGCCACCGCGAACTTCACCGCGGTCCTTGGTCTTGTGCGTCCCCTGACGGGCGGCCGCAAGTTGCGCTACAACAACCTGGTGGATCAGCGGAATGTTGACCTGAACACCGAACACGTTGCTCGGGAGTTCAACTGAACCGCTTACCTTGCCCGCTGGTGTGCGCACGTCTACCGAGGTGACCTCAGCAGTCTCTGCAGATGCAGTCATGCTCAAGCTCCCTTCGCGGACGTACGAACGAGAACGATGTAGCCCTTGGGACCGGGAATCGCACCCTTGATGAGGATGAGACCGTTTTCCACATCGATCGAGTGGATCGTGAGGTTCTGAACGGTCTTACGTACGTGACCCATGTGACCAGCCATCCGGACGCCCTTGAAGACGCGGCCTGGCGTTGCACAGGCACCGATCGAGCCAGGCTTGCGGTGGTTGCGGTGCGCACCGTGTGATGCACCCACGCCGTGGAAGCCGTGACGCTTCATCGTTCCCGCGAAACCCTTGCCCTTGGTGGTACCGACGACATCGATCGTCTGACCCGCCTCGAAGTGGTCGACGGCAATTTCCTGACCGAGAGTGAACTCGGTGGCTGCCGGCGTACGCAGTTCGACGAGGTGACGACGTGGTGTCACACCGGCCTTGGCGAAGTGACCCGACGCAGGCTTGTTGACCTTACGCGGGTCGATTGCGCCGAAGGCAATCTGTACGGAGCTGTATCCGTCTGATTCTGGGGTCTTGACCTGGGTTACGACACAAGGCCCAGCCTTGACAACAGTGACAGGGACAACCTTGTTGTTCTCGTCCCATACCTGAGTCATGCCGAGCTTTTCGCCCAGAAGTCCCGTGAAATTGGTGCTCATGGTGGCTACTGTCCTCAGAGCTTGATCTCGATATCGACACCAGCCGGGAGGTCGAGACGCATCAGCGAATCAACCGTCTTGGGCGTGGGGTCGAGGATGTCGATGAGACGCTTGTGCGTCCGCATCTCGAAGTGCTCGCGGCTGTCCTTGTACTTGTGCGGCGAGCGGATAACGCAGTACACGTTCTTTTCGGTCGGCAGCGGCACGGGGCCTGCAACCTGCGCGCCAGTGCGAATCACCGTCTCGACAATCTTGCGTGCCGATGAGTCGATGATCTCATGGTCGTAGGCCTTGAGCCTGATGCGGATCTTCTGTCCCGCCATGGTGGCTGATGTCCTTCTCGTTCGTGTGCCGCTGAAACTGGTGCAGTGAGCACCGGTGGTGGGTTTCGTGGTCGGGTGGCAGTTACGCCACCCGACCACGAGCACCCAGGATCGTGCTGGTGTCGGAAACCGACAACCGGTTGTATTACTTAAGGATCTTTACGACGCGACCGGCACCAACGGTGCGGCCACCTTCGCGGATCGCGAAACGCAGGCCCTCTTCCATCGCGATTGGCTGGATGAGGTCGACCTTCATCTCAGTGTTGTCGCCTGGCATGACCATCTCGGTGCCCTCTGGCAACGTCACGACGCCGGTCACGTCCGTGGTACGGAAGTAGAACTGCGGGCGGTAGTTGTCGAAGAACGGCGTGTGGCGGCCACCCTCGTCCTTGGACAAGATGTAGACATTAGCGTCGAACTCGGTGTGCGGGGTAACTGAGCCCGGCTTGCACAGGACCTGTCCACGCTCGACATCGTCACGCTTGGTTCCACGAAGAAGCAGACCCACGTTCTCGCCAGCCTGGCCCTCATCGAGGAGCTTGCGGAACATCTCGACACCGGTGACGGTGGTCTTGGTGGTACCTGGACGGATGCCAACAATCTCGATTTCTTCGTTGACCTTGACGATACCGCGCTCGATACGACCGGTGACAACGGTTCCACGACCAGTGATCGTGAAGACGTCCTCAACAGGCATCAGGAACGGCTTTTCAATGTCACGCTCTGGAGTCGGGATGAAATCATCCACGGCCTTCATGAGCTCGAGGATCGACTCGCCCCACTTGGCGTCACCGTTGAGTGCCGGGAAGGCAGCCACGCGAACGACGGGGATGTCGTCGCCGGGGAACTCGTAGGCCGAGAGGAGCTCGCGAACCTCAAGCTCAACGAGCTCGAGGATTTCCTCATCGTCGACCATGTCGCACTTGTTGAGTGCCACGACGAGCGTCGGAACGCCGACCTGACGGGCAAGCAGCACGTGCTCCTTGGTCTGCGGCATCGGACCATCGGTCGCTGCAACCACGAGGATTGCACCGTCCATCTGGGCTGCGCCGGTGATCATGTTCTTGATGTAGTCAGCGTGACCAGGGCAGTCGACGTGCGCGTAGTGGCGCGCTTCGGTCTGGTACTCGACGTGCGCGATCGAAATCGTGATACCGCGCTGACGCTCTTCTGGCGCCTTGTCGATCTGGTCGAACGGCGTGAACGGGTTCACGTCCGGGTACGCGTCATGAAGCACCTTGGTAATGGCCGCTGTCAGCGTCGTTTTACCGTGGTCAATGTGACCAATGGTGCCGATATTGACGTGCGGCTTAGTCCGCTCGAACTTCGCCTTCGCCACGGTGTCCTCCTGGTGGACGGGATGGTTACGCCGTACGACGTAAATTCCTGGGTGTACTGGTCAGTTGTAGTGCTGGTAGAGCTGGTCTTACATGAGGCCTACGTTCAACCTCGGGTGCGTTTGCCTCGGGACTATTCGCCCTTGGCCTTCGCGATGATCTCGGTCGCCACGTTCGAAGGAACCTGAGCGTACGAGTCGAACTGCATGGAGTAACTCGCTCGACCCTGAGTCTTACTTCGAAGATCTCCGACGTAGCCGAACATCTCTGACAAGGGGACGAGAGCCTTTACAACGCGAGCGCCTGAGCGCTCTTCCATCGCCTGGATCTGGCCACGGCGGGAGTTCAGGTCGCCAATCACTTCACCCATGAAGTCTTCTGGGGTGGTGACCTCAACGGACATCAGCGGTTCGAGAAGAACCGGGCCGGCGCGACGTGCTCCTTCCTTGAATGCCATCGAGCCGGCAATCTTGAACGCGAGTTCTGAGGAGTCAACGTCGTGGTAGGCACCGTCTTGGAGGGTGACCTTCACGCCGACCATGGGGTAGCCGGCAAGAATACCGTTCACCATGGCTTCCTGTGCGCCAGCGTCGACCGAGGGGATGTACTCACGCGGGATACGTCCACCGGTGACAGCATTGACGAATTCGTAACCCTGTTCATTCTCGGCATCGGCTTCGAGTGGCTCGATATCGATCTGCACCTTTGCAAACTGGCCTGAACCACCGGTCTGCTTCTTGTGGGTGTAGTCGATCTTCGGGACCTTCTTGGTGATCGTCTCGCGGTACGCAACCTGCGGCTTACCAACGTTGGCCTCGACGTTGAACTCGCGGCGCATACGATCGACGAGAACCTCCAGGTGAAGCTCGCCCATTCCCGAGATGATGGTCTGGCCGGTCTCTTCGTCCGAACGAACCTGGAAGGTCGGGTCTTCGTCGGAAAGACGCTGGATAGCCGTGCCCAACTTCTCCTGGTCGCTCTTGGTCTTCGGCTCGATTGCAACCGAAATAACCGGAGCGGGGAAGTTCATGGATTCAAGAACAACGGGATGTGCTGCGTCACAAAGGGTTTCGCCCGTGGTGGTGTCCTTGAGACCCATCACAGCGACGATGTCACCCGCGCCTACGCTCGCGATTTCTTCACGCTTATTCGCGTGCATGCGGTAGACCTTGCCGATGCGCTCCTTGCGGCCCTTGACCGAGTTCAGCACCTGGGTGCCGGACTCAAGTACGCCCGAGTAAACGCGGACGTAGGTCAATTTACCGAGGTGTGGATCGGTCATAATCTTGAAGGCAAGTGCCGATAGGGGCTCTGAATCCTTGGGCTGACGCTCGATCAGCGTGTCCTCGTCGCCAACCTTGTGACCCTTGATGGCCTCAACATCGAGCGGAGACGGAAGGTATTCAACAACAGCGTCGAGCATGGGCTGAACGCCCTTGTTCTTGAACGCAGATCCCGTGAGGATCGGAGTCAACTTGTCAGCGAGCGTGGCACGGCGGATGGCTGCGTGAAGCTCGACCTCGGTGGGCTCAACACCCTCGAGGAACTTCTCCATCATTTCGTCGTCATTTTCAGAGATCGTCTCAAGAAGCAGAGCGCGGTACTCGTCGGCCTGATCCTGCAGATCTGCAGGGATGTCGACAATGTCGTAGGCCTCACCCTTTTGGGTGTCATCTGGCCATACGAGTGCCTTCATGCGAACGAGGTCTACGACACCGCGGAAGTCACCCTCCGCGCCAATCGGGATCTGCAGCACAAGTGCGGTGGCGTTCAAACGCTCGCGGATCATGCCCACGCACATGTAAAAGTCAGCACCCGTGCGGTCAAGCTTGTTCACGAAGCAGATGCGCGGCACGTTGTAACGGTCGGCCTGACGCCACACCGTTTCAGACTGTGGCTCGACACCGGCAACCCCGTCGAATACGGCAACGGCACCATCGAGAACGCGCAGTGAACGCTCCACCTCGACGGTGAAGTCAACGTGGCCCGGAGTGTCAATGATGTTGATCTGCACACCATTCCAATGACAGGTCGTTGCAGCAGACGTGATGGTGATACCACGTTCCTGCTCCTGCTCCATCCAGTCCATGGTGGCTGCACCATCGTGGACTTCACCGATCTTGTAGTTGATACCGGTGTAGAAAAGGATGCGCTCGGTGGTCGTGGTCTTGCCAGCATCGATGTGCGCCATGATGCCAATGTTGCGCACATTGGCCAGATCGACGGCGGTTCCGGTTGCCACGGTATTAACTCCGAATCACAGAAAGGGAAGGAAGGGGAAGAACTACTGTTACCAGCGGTAGTGCGCGAAAGCCTTGTTGGACTCAGCCATCTTGTGCATGTCCTCACGACGCTTGACGCTGGCACCAAGGCCGTTGCTCGCATCGAGAAGTTCGTTCGTCAAGCGCTCGGTCATCGTCTTCTCGCGACGCTGCCGTGAGTACGTGACCAACCAACGAAGTGCCAGAGTTGTGCTGCGGCCCGGACGAACTTCAATCGGCACCTGGTAGGTCGCTCCACCAACGCGGCGGCTGCGGACCTCGAGAGTCGGCTTAATGTTGTCCATCGCACGCTTGAGCGTGAGGACCGGATCGGTACCGGTCTTTTCGCGGCAACCTTCAAGGGCACCGTAGACGATGCGCTCTGCGGTGGACTTCTTACCGTCCAGCAGAATCTTGTTGATCAACTGAGTCACTAGCGGCGAGCCGTAGACGGGGTCAACGACGATCGGACGCTTCGGAGCTGGGCCTTTGCGAGGCATTAACTGCTCTTCTCCTTCTTCGCGCCGTAACGGCTACGAGCCTGCTTGCGATTCTTGACACCCTGAGTGTCAAGGGCACCGCGAATGATCTTGTAACGCACACCGGGGAGGTCCTTCACACGGCCGCCACGCACGAGCACGATTGAGTGCTCCTGCAGGTTGTGGCCGACACCGGGGATGTAGGCGGTGACCTCGATACCGCTAGTCAGACGCACGCGGGCAACCTTGCGAAGAGCCGAGTTCGGCTTCTTCGGTGTGGTTGTGTAAACACGCGTGCACACCCCACGGCGCTGGGGGCTTCCCTTAAGCGCGGGGGTCTTGTTC
>Ga0194035_1000301_pt1 | contig 29907 bp, 32 predicted proteins | sample JunL2320m_MetaG_FD_148680 | JGI IMG/M metagenome (GOLD analysis project Ga0194035, IMG submission 148680) | Anoxic zone freshwater microbial communities from boreal shield lake in IISD Experimental Lakes Area, Ontario, Canada - Jun2016-L239-20m | ecosystem: Environmental > Aquatic > Freshwater >...
ATCGTGATGCCCTTCTCGCCGCTTCCGGCGCTGGCAACGCGTTCCGCAAAGGCGGCGGCCTTTTCAGCGGTGATCTCGAAGCGCGTTTCATCGTCGAATATCTTGATGGAACCCACGTCGTCGCGCGTGATGCCGCCCGCCTTGCAGATCAACGGCAGGATCCAGCGCGGCTCGGCGCGCTTGTTGCGCCCCACCGACAGGGAGAACCAAGCCGAGCCAGTCATGTCACGGCGCTCGGGTCTTGGCTTGCCCGAAGCCTCGTGCGCCTTGGGCATCTTTCCCTCCGACGGCATCGGCACGGGCGAGATATCCTCTGGCGCCGGCCGGGTGGACAGCTGCTGGCGGAGATAGGCCGCCGCCAGTTGCTCCGGCGTGACGCGCGTCAGTAGTTCGGCCACGAAGGCGGCCTCGGCCTCCTCCGGCACGGCTGCCGTGGTCGCGGCCTCGAGAATCTGCTCGCGGTAGCGCGCCTCGATGTCGGCGACAGTGGGTGCGCTCCGCACCGTGCCCTGCGCATTGGCAAAGCCCAGCACGCGCGTCGCCGCAGAATAGCGCCGAACAGGTACGATCAGCACGCAAACGCCCTTTCGGCCGGCACGTCCGGTGCGGCCGGAGCGATGCAGCAGCGTATCGGGGTTAGATGGCAAGTCGGCATGGATCACCAAGTCGAGGTTCGGCAGGTCGATGCCCCGTGCCGCCACGTCGGTCGCCACGCAGACGCGCGAGCGCCCGTCGCGCATAGACTGCAGCGCATTGGTGCGCTCCGATTGAGAAAGCTCGCCCGATAGCGACACGACATGGAAGCCGCGGTCACCCAGTTGTGCAGCGAGATGCTTCACAGCCTCGCGCGTGTGGCAGAACACGATGGCGCTGCCGCTGTCGTAGTAGAGCAGCGTATTGATTATTGCGTTTTCACGTTCATGAGACTGCACCAGGACCAGCTGGTAGTCGATGTCGGCATGCCGCTCGCGCGAGCCACTGGCGACGATGCGGACCGCATCGCGCTGGTAGGTCTGCGCGAGCTGCGCAATCTGCTTTGGCACGGTGGCCGAGAACATCAGCGTACGGCGTGAGTCCGGTGCGGCGGCGAGGATAAATTCAAGGTCCTCGCGAAAGCCCATGTCGAGCATCTCGTCCGCCTCGTCGAGTACCACGGCGCGCAGCTCGGTGAGATCGAGAGAGCCCTTGGTGATGTGGTCACGCAAACGGCCCGGCGTGCCGACCACGATATGTGCGCCGCGGTCGAGCTGGCGGATTTCCTTGCGCATGTCCATGCCGCCCACGCAGCTCGCCGTCACGGCACCTGCATCGGCATAGAGCCAGCGCAGTTCGCGCTCCACCTGAAGCGCCAGCTCGCGAGTCGGGGCAATGATGAGCGCCAACGGGCGCTCCGCAGGTCCTGCGATGCTGGCGTCGCCCAGAAGCGTGGGGGCAATGGCAAGGCCGAAGGCCACTGTCTTGCCCGAGCCGGTCTGGGCGGAGACGAGCAGGTCGTTTCCGTCCGCCTTGTCCTCCAGCACCGCTGACTGCACGGGCGTCAGCGTGCTGTAGCCCTGCCGCGCCAGGGCCGGCGCAAGAGCGGGGTGCACATTGACCGGAAGAGCGGCGGCCGGAGTTTCGTCGGAAGAAGTCATGGGTCACTTTCGGGGAACAGGGATTTGCCGCTGGCGCACCGCGCCACGGAGATTCCGCCCGTCTTTCTCACAAAAGACCCCGCCGGGATACCCTCAAGTCTTTCCAAGGGGCCAACGAAGCCGCCCTTAGAGCGTCCGGGTGTAGAAATAGGATACGCCCACCAGCCCAATCGCACTGGCCACAACAAACATCAGCACAACTTCAAGCAATGACCTGCCCCCCCGAATGTCACCATCCTACGTGGACCGTCAGCATTTGGACTTGAGCGGGGAGCGCCTGGAGCAAACCTTTTCGAATGCCGGCCACACCATGCGCCAAGGCGTGGCGCACGGACGCGCAGGACACTGGCGCCGTTACGAGACAGAGTGTTGTTATCGCTGAGAAAATGGTGGGTGGTACAGGGATCGAACCTGTGACCCCTACCATGTCAAGGTAGTGCTCTACCGCTGAGCTAACCACCCACGTCCGACGCGGTGGCGACCCTATAGCGGGGGCGGCCGGGCCGCGCAACCCCTAAACTCAGGCCGCCATCAGGCGTTCGACCTCGTTCACGAGATCACGAAGGTGGAAGGGCTTGGACAGCACCTTGGCATCCTTTGGCGCCTTGGAATCCGGGTGAAGTGCCACGGCCGCAAACCCCGTGATGAACATGATTTTCATTGTGGGATCGAGTTCCGCGGCGCGACGGGCCAATTCAATGCCATCCATCTCAGGCATCACGATGTCCGTCAGGAGCAGGTCGAAGCTACTGTGCTTGATTTCTTCGAAGGCGCTCAGGCCCTCTCCGAAGCTGGTCACCTCGTGGCCAGCCTTCTGCAGCGCCTTCACCAGAAAGTTCCGCATGTCGTCATCATCTTCCGCGAGGAGAATCTTGGCCATGGTCTTCATCGTCACAAATCGTCCTGAACCCCGAGCGCCACCATCGGAACGCCTTCTTAGCTTTCTAGCCTTGTGCCGGTAAACGGTGAATGAAGCCTTGCCGCCTACCGCCCCGTAGCGAATAATGGTCCGCGACCGCCAATGGAATGCCTGACCTGAATGCCGGACGCACGCCCGCCTTTCGAAATTCTGTCCCCCGAGGAATGGACGGCTCCCGCTGTCTTCAATTCCCCCCATAGCGGCCGGGACTTTCCGGAGGATTTCCTGCGCCAATCCCGCCTGGTCAAGCATACCCTTCGAAAGTCCGAGGATTGCTACGTTGACGAGTTGTTCATGTCCTGCGTAGCCCATGGGGCGCCCATGCTGCGAGCACGCATACCCCGGAGCTACATCGACCTGAACCGTGAACCCTACGAACTTGACCCCCGCATGTTCGTCGGCGAGTTGCCGGGCTATGCCAATACCAGTTCGCCCCGCGTGGCGGGAGGCCTGGGCACCATTCCGCGCATCGTGTCTGAGGGTGAAGAAATCTATCGTGGCCGTATCGATTTCGCAGAGGCGCGCAATCGGATTGAGCAGATCTACCTGCCCTATCACCGCACGCTCTCGGCCCTCACCAACGCCGTCCTTTCAAAAGCAGGCGAAGTTTTACTCATCGATTGCCATTCCATGCCAGCCAGCGCCAGCGCGCACGTGGCGCCGCAAGTGGCCGGTGCTGTGGATATCGTGTTGGGCGACCGTTTTGGCGCATCTTGCGCGGAGGATATTTCTGGTTTTGTGGAGGACGAGCTCAATCGCCATGGCCTTCGGGTGCTCCGCAACAAGCCATATGCCGGGGGGTTCATTACTCAAAACCATGGTTCACCCCACCGCGGCCAGCACGCACTGCAAATCGAGATCAACCGCAGCCTCTACATGAACGAAACCACGCTTGAGAAAAGCAGCGGATTTGAAGATCTGAGGTCCGTCCTGGCGAAACTTTCGAGCACCCTGCTGCCCTACCTCGAGCAGCGCTTTGCGCCACAACAGCTCGCGGCAGAGTAGGCCAGTCGCTGAAGTCCCTGACCATGCCCTATCAACGAAGTCCTAAGTAAAACAGTTATGGCGGAGCTGCCTGTGGGTCGCCCCTTATTTGAAACTCGCACAACAAAGCACAAAATGCGCTTTTAAGTCGCAGTTTGCTGCGGTATTCTATAAAGATTTTCAGTGTCAAATTTTTAACATTTCTCGACGTAAGAATTCTGTAGCGTCAAACGGGATTTTACTTAGTTGAGTTCTTCGCCCACATTTCGGCGGCTCTCGTTTATCGGGCTGGTTGCACTGGCGAGTGGCATTGTCTGGCTTGCGTCCTGGCAACTCGCACAACCGCTCTTGCATTTTATACAAGTAAAGGCGGGAATAACGCTTCTCTACATCCCGGCGGGCATTCGTCTCGTCATATTGCTGATCTCTGGGCTCTGGGGTGCTCTCGACATTGTCTTGGCTTTCCCATTTGCACTGGTCCAGCAGTTCCCCAATGCAACATGGCTTGAAATTTTCGTCTATTCCTGCATCGCGGGTATCGTTCCCTATGGCACTGTCCTGTGGACCTGCCAAACAGCCAAGGTTTCCCGGGACCTCGGCAGTCTGCGCGCCATTCACCTTCCACTTCTGGCCGCAACCGTATCTGTCACGGGGGCGCTCGCCTACTCTCTGGCGTTGATGGCATTCGGTCGCTTTGAGCGAGGGACATTTCTGCAGGACTTCACCGCCATGGCCGCAGGTGATTTTCTTGGCTGCTTCGCCGTGGTTCTGCTGGTCAGGCTGGGCGAAAGAGCAGAAACTGAGTTACTTGGCCCGGAGGGCACGCGACGCCTGCGAGGACATTCTTCCGAACACTTTTCTCGCATTCTCGGTCAGGCAAAGTCGCCTCGCCCGGGCGTCATCCTTGTCCTGTCGGCGTTCAATCCATCCGTCTGACTCGAGCGCGTTCAGCGCGCTGTAGACCGTAGGTGCCGTCCCCATATTGCCGGTGCGCGTGAGGTCACCGACGGTCAACGCGGACCCTTCGAAATCCCCATCTGCAATGAGCAGCAAGAGGGCCTTTGCTCTGGCATCCAGTCCGTCCAGACCAGCCTCCTGCTCAACCGCGCGCAATATACGATAGACTAGAAAGATGAAAGCCGATGTCTTCATATAGCGTTCCAATTCGAAACCCGGCGCAATACGGTAACCGCGAGAAAACAACAAGTTGGACAAAAAGGCAACTTTCACTTGCCTGTCGCCACCTAAAACTTTTTTCCTTTAATAATTATAAATCAGCCCCCACAGCGGAATCGGGCAGAGAACCCCGATTCAGCTGCATAACAGCGGAGGCGCATCCGGCCCGTCATCGGCGCAAGAGGCCGAAAACTCTAGCCTCAGGTGATCCAGAGAATTGGGGGCAGAGCAGAGAGGCTGAGACACCAAAGGCTGCTGCACGAGAGTTTTATGGCAGGTCAAGTCGAGTCCATGGACCCATCGAACATCGGGCCGAGCCTATCCCGCCCGGCCCCAAAGTCCGCATCCTGCTAGGCGTGGTTCCCCACCGCGGACCGGTCATCAAACGCCCGCACCCACATAGCGCAGATGCCGGACCGCACCACGTCATCGGTCGAGAATTCCACCACGGGAACTGGCAGATTGCGCTCCTTCACCAGTCGGATGGCGAGATGCAGACCGGAACCATGGGCGAGGTCACACTGGGCGATGTCGCCGTTGATCACGGTTACGCAGCCTTCTCCCGTGCGGGTCAGGAACATCTTGATCTCGGTCTCGGTGGTGTTTTGCGCCTCGTCCAGAAGGACGAAGGCATCGCGCCAGGAGCGACCGCGCATGACTTCGAACGGCACCACTTCGATGTCACCGTTCTTCACGGCGAGTTCGAACACGGCCTTGCCAAGACGATCCCGCATGGCATCGGTCACTGGAACGGTCCATGGCGCGAACTTCGACTCGATAGTACCGGGAAAGAAACCCAGCGAACGGCCGCAGGGTACGTTGGGACGCGTCAGGATGATCTTCTTGATGAGGCCGCTGCGGTAGAGATCGGCCGCATGAGACGCAGCGATCCAAGTCTTGCCGGTTCCTGCCGGGCCTAGCACGAAGACCTGGGGATGGGTCCTGAGGTAGGCGAGATATTCGGCCTGCCGCGCATTCATCGCGACGATCGGCGGCGCCTGTCGTTCCGCCTCGAATTTTCGCTTGAACGGAATGACCGTACCGTCATCCCGATCTTCATATTCACGCACGCGACGCTTTTCTCTGGCCTTCACTTTGGTCTTAGCCTTGCCCATCTGATTCTCCTTGAGGCACTCTAGCTGACGCAAAACTCAATTCGCGGCGCACGCCACTGGCCAACGCCAGACCATGCGTGTTGATTCATCCAGACTGTGTGGGAGGTCGCAGTAAAACCGCCTATGACGGTGAGCGGAACATCTCGCATGTGGCCAAGAGCGCTGATTCTCATGACAGTTTGACAACTGCCGAAGCCAACGAGCACACCGTTCTCGTCGTCCCGCAGTCGGCAAGGCGGGAAAGACCGCCTCATCACGCTGATATATCAAACCGTCGGTTTGGAGCTCAGCCAGCGTTGAGCACCACTCCGCACAGGTGGCGTTTGGTTCACTTCCAGAATTCGTCCTGTCGCTTGAAACTCTTCCACTTCTTCGCGAGATGTGAATCAGCGATCAGGGTGGCGTGGCGATACCAGCCCAGCAGATAGCCTGACGCAAAGTGCACTTCCTCGTCAGGTGGAAGACAAAGAGAGTCAATGAATGCCTTGGCGGTTACCGCGTCATTGTGCGCACCAAGGTCTTCCTGAAGGTCGGCAACCGTCCTGAGGTAGGACCGCAGCTCCCTCGGCTTGCCGAACAGACCGCCGAAGAACTCGACCGCATAGCGCAGGTTCTTGAGGGCGATGCGCAAATCATGGCGCTCCTCATCCGGCATGTCCGGCAGGTGCTTGCCGCGCTTCAGGGCCCGGCGCATCAGCCTCTCGAGAACCTCTGTTGCATATCCCTTGGCTTCTGACATGAGGAGGCCCAGGTTCTCGGGCGCCACCGCCGTGCGCCAGGCGCGGCGAGCAATGAAGCTCTGCACATCGAGCACGAACAGGCTGGTCTGCGGGTCATCGATCAGGCGGCGCACTGCAACATAGCTGTCATGGCGCCGCGTTTCGACGGCATCAAGGAGCGTCCGCGCGCCGCGCTGCCGGTCAGGACCATCGCCGAACGGGCCTGCAAGGGCATTGGCACGAAAGACGTCACTTTCGCGCGCTGGTCCCAGCGCCGAGGCGATGCGCCGCGCCTCAGACCTGATGTCCTCGAGTTCGGGTAACTGCAGCGTCCTTCGGAACACGCCAAGGGCACTGCGCAGCCGGCGCAGCGCCACACGCAGCTGGTGGACCGATTCAGGTGCATCCGATTCGCGTAATGATGCCCAATTGGCCGCGAAGTGGCCCAGTGCATTGGCAATGACAGCGGCCACGAGGTCATCGAAGGTTGCGGTCGGTGATATCTTGAGTGGTGTCGCCTTCTGAGGACGTGGCGCTTCGGACGCTACGAGACGATACCCGCGGCCGGCCTTTGGCTCGAATTGCAGGCTGAGACCGCAGTCACGCACGAGAGAAGCCGCACAACCGAAAAGGTCAGGCAAATTGCCGTTCTTCAGTTCCAGTTCCACCTCGGCTAGCGGCAGGTTGGCCTCTCCGGCAACGACGGCACCCTCATCCAGGGCGAGTTCAATGTCGGAATGACCATGGCGCAGCAGTGCCGTGCGCCGCCTGAATCGTGTTTCGAAGATGGGGGCCAGCGGCCGTCCAGCGACAACCGCCTTGAGCCGCTCCCGGATTACCGGCTCGAACAGGTCGAGGTTGGGGACCCCGTCCGGGCACCGCACTTCGATTTCACCGCGCGCAAAAACCACATCGTCACCGCCATCCCACTTTACCCCCATCAGGGGAATGGTCCGGCTCTTGCGTCTCACCCGCAAGGTCATTCCGGTGCGCTTCAGATCTTGCCCTGGCGTATCGAAATAGGTGGACGCAAGCTCCCGCGCCGCACCCACCGTGACGCCCTTGAGCAGCGGAGAGGACAGAACTGCCTCGATGGCGCGCCCATCTGCCCGGAACTTTACCTCGACCTCGCGAGGGGCCGGCTTCGCCGCCCCCTGAGGCCTGCCCGCAGACGCCGGCACGGACACCGAACTCACATTGCTCTCAGCCATCGACTTCTCCCTTATGCGGCCCACGTGGCGAATCGAACTCATCCGGAAGCAAAAAACGGTTCGCGAAACTGAAATATGACTGACACATGACAGAAATCATGCCGATAATCGCAGCGAATCACGATGAGTGCCTGAGTTCCCATGTATCGCCAGATTGCCGCCCTCCCCGTTCAGTTTACCGCAGATGGCAAACTCCACCTGTATCTGGTGACCAGTCGTGGCAGCGGCCAGTGGATCATACCCAAGGGAAATCCGATTCCGGGCCTCTCGGCGCATGAGGTCGCTGCTCAGGAGGCCCTCGAAGAGGCGGGCCTCGTAGGATCGGTCATGCCGGTATGCGTCGGCACCTTTGAATTCGAGCGCACGCGCCGCCTTTCCGGAAGCACATGCATCGTCGATGTCTATCCTATGCATGTCGAGAAGCAGGTGAGCAAATTCGATGAGCAGCGGCAGCGCAGGGTGCTTCGTTGTGATCTCGAGACAGCGCTTTCGGTCGTGAGTTCGAAGCCCTTGGCCGCCCTGATCGAACGCTACGGAAGGCAATGCGGTTCGACGCGGCGTGCCGTCGGATAGCAGGTCACGGATGCAGTCCACCCGCTCAATCCTCAACAGGTGATGACGTGTCATGATCGTCATCGGCAGGCAATCCTTGCCGGCTGCGCAGCATGTTGATCTTCCGATAGGGCGGCTCGGAGGTGACCTCATGGCCGATCCAGTCAGGAATCGCGATGGGCTGATCGAGGGAATCGAGTTCCACCTCGGCAAGAGATATCCCCTTGAGAAGCCCCTCGTATTCGTCCACTTCCCAAGTCAGGTCAGCTTGCGCAACATAGTGCCTGACCTTCTGGATTACGTCACTGCCGCAAAGGGCAAGTAGCCTTTCGGCGTCGCCGCGCGGGATATCATATTCGAATTCTTCGCGCTGACCGCGAATTCGCTTCGTTTTCACAGTGAGGGTCGACCGCTCACCGATGATCCGGATCCTGATTTTACGCTCGGCATTCAAGGCCAGCAATCCATCCCGGATATGTTCGCTTCGCTCAACCAGCAAGCGCCAGCGTTCAGACGCAAGTAGAAACTTGCGCTCGATTTCGACCTTCATAACAACCCTGTCATAACACCTTTTCAGGGAATATTTCACTCGATTGTCACAATCAACGATAATGAGCATTCCTGCACAATCACTGGTCTTGGTGCTGTTGCAGGGTCTTCGACAGACTTTGCCTCTGCTGACACCGGGACAGTATGGGAGACCGCAAATGAGCGCCGCGCCAACACTTGAAGAAGAATACGTTCGCCAGGACTGGCTCGACAGCCTCGACGAGGAACTCGAGCAGGAACTGGATGACGGTCGGCTCGACGCTTTGGTGGAGGAAGACCCGGACGGTACGCCGGATCTCAACCGCCGCTTCTATTACGAGGAACTCTTCCGCCTGCAGCGCGAACTGATCAAGCTGCAGGACTGGGTGGCCACCACCAAGCAGAAGGTCGTCGTGATCTTCGAGGGCCGTGATGCGGCCGGCAAGGGTGGCGTCATCAAGCGCATCACCCAGCGCCTCAATCCCCGCGTCTGCCGGGTCGTCGCCCTTCCTGCGCCGTCGGAACGCGAACGTGGACAGTGGTACTTTCAGCGCTATGTGCCCCACCTGCCGGGCCAGGGCGAGATCGTGCTGTTCGACCGCTCATGGTACAACCGCGCCGGTGTAGAGCGGGTCATGGGCTTCTGCACAGAAGAGGATGTGGCTGAGTTCTTCCGCAGTTGCCCGGAGTTCGAACGCATGCTGGTGCGCTCCGGCATCACGCTGGTCAAATACTGGTTCTCGATCACCGACAACGAACAGCACAAGCGCTTCCTCATGCGCATCCGCGATCCGTTGAAGCAGTGGAAGTTGAGCCCGATGGACTTGCAGTCCCGCGTGCGTTGGGAGGCCTATACCAAAGCCAAGGAAGCGATGTTGGAGCACACCAACATCAAGGAAGCACCATGGTGGGTGGTTGAGGCCGTCGACAAGAAGCGCGCCCGATTGAACTGCATTGCGCATCTCCTTAGCCAGTTTCCCTATGAGGAAATCGTCAGACCGGAAGTCGTACTGCCGGAGCGGGTGCACAACCCCGACTACCATCGTGGTCCGATCCCCAAGGACATGTACGTTCCCGCCGAATACTGAGATAGCCTAATCGAACGAGATATGGCGTGGCCACCGGAACTCGAGTTCCGGTGAGGGCGCATTGGGGGCACGAAGCGACAGGGTGCGACGGCGCAATTCCTGTGTGACCGCCTGGCGCGAGCCCAAATTCGCGAGCTCCTCTGCGCGTACTAGGGCTCCAATGGCCACCGATACGCTCGTACCCTGGCGGCGCCGCGACTCCCCGAACAACAGGGCCACACGAAGCGCATAATGAATGTGACTGGCAACCTGGAACAGTCGCGAGTTCTGGCCTTGAAAACACATCGGAACCACCGTCACGCTTGGAAGCTGTGCGAGTTTGGCGGCAAAGGAATGCCAAGCTGCATCGACGACCGGTCCCCGCAATGGCGTCGTCGCTGTCGACACGCTGCCCGCCGGAAACATCGCTACGGCATGGCCGTCGCGCAGCCACTCCACGCAGCGCCGCCGCGTCATCGCCGAGGTTTGCACCGCTTCAGCCGTGCCGCCGAAGTCCACCGGGAGCAGAAACTCGCGCGCCTCGGGTATCTGGCACAACAGGCTGTGTGTCATGATCTTCGTGTCCGGTCGCACGCGGGTCGCCAGGTGGCCCAACATGAGTCCGTCGATCACGCCGAAGGGATGGTTGGCAACGAACAGGACAGGCCCTGTGGAGGGCACGCGGGCCAGCGCCGCCTCGTCGACTTCGAGGCCGATGTTCAGCAGGCGCATCGCAGCCGCAAAGAAGTTTTCGCCATCCGGCGGGTTGGCCGCCCAGTCTCGATAGAGCCGCTCCAGACGTGGCAGACCGCTGAGGCGTTCGATGGCGCGGATAATGCTGCGGTTGAGCCAACGCTGCTCCGGGCGCGAATAGGAAAACCGGACGGCGCCGTGCCGCGCACGGTTTCGAAGATCGACATAGTCGAAGGTCTCGGTCATGCGTCCTGCCACAAAATCTTGGATCTTTTGTTTCGGCAAGATGACAGTCGTATGAACCCGTGAAGCCAGGGCAGGTATCTCATGCGCGGTCGAAAGGCAGGTGACACAGCACTGTCATGTGCCGCGCCTAACTCCGCCATGCCGCAGTAATCGGTGTCGCGCGGCGTGGCAACACAACAGGATATGATCATGAAATTCACAACCCGACTGCTGCATTCCACCATGGCTCTCGCCATGCTTGCATCGGTAGTGCCTGCCCATGCCGGCGCGATGGAAGACCTCGTGGCCGCCGCGCAGAAGGAAGGCGAACTGACCGTCATTGCGCTGCCGCATGACTGGTGCGGTTATGGCAAGGTGATTGAAGGCTTCAAGGCCAAGTATGGTCTCAAGGTCAACGAGCTCAACCCTGACGCCGGCTCGGCCGATGAGCTCGAGGCAATCCGCGCCAACAAGGACAATAAGGGCCCGCAGGCTCCTGACGTGATCGACGTCGGCCTCGCCTTTGGCCCGCAAGCCCAGCAGGAAGGACTCCTGCAGCCCTATAAGGTCATGACCTGGGACGAGATCCCGGCTGACGTGAAGGATGCCGACGGCTACTGGTATGGCGACTACTATGGCGTGATGGCCTTCGGCGTGAACAAGGACATCGTGAAGACGACGCCGGCCGACTGGTCAGACCTCCTGAAGTCCGACTACGCCGCGTCCGTCGCTCTGACCGGCGATCCGCGCGCCTCGAACCAGGCCATTCTGGCCATCATGTCGGCTGGCATTTCGCGTGGTGCCAAGCCCGGCACGGAATCGGGCGAGAAGGGCCTCGAGCTGATGGCCGAACTGAACAAGGCGGGCAACTTCGTTCCCGTCACCGGCAAGTCGGGCACCATCGCCCAGGGTCAGACGCCGATCGTCGTCGCCTGGGATTACAACCTGCTCGCCTGGCGTGACAGCCTGAAGGGCAATCCCCCGATGGACGTGGTGATCCCTGCCTCTTCGTCGCTCGCCGGCGTCTACGTGCAGGCGATCTCGGCTTTCGCGCCGCATCCGAACGCAGCCAAGCTGTGGATGGAATACATCTACTCGGATGAGGGCCAGACTGCCTGGCTCGAAGGCTACTGCCACCCGGCCCGCTTCAATGCCATGTCCGCCGCCGGCAAAATCCCGGCTGAGCTCCTGGCGAAGCTGCCCCCGGCAGAAGGCTATGCCAAGGCCGTGTTCCCGACTGTCGATCAGCAAGCAGCCAACAAGGCCGCTGTGACTGGCGGCTGGGACAAGGTCGTCGGCGCCAATGTTCAGTAAGTAGCGGAACGCTCCCTAAACTAGCTCCGTCCCGCACTTCCCGGGACGGAGCCTTCACTTGGAACATCGAACATGACCGCGAATGCCCGCCCGCGGCGCAGCGAAGTGAACCTCCTCAAGTGGTTCGGCGTGGTACCCTTCGCGGTTTTCGCACTTCTGTTCCTCATCCTGCCGACGATCCGAATCGTCATCGCCTCCTTCCAGACGCCTGAGGGGCTCTTCACGCTCGGCAACATTGCAGGGCTCGCCGCTCCGAACATCTTGGACGCGACAATACTGTCGCTGAAGCTTAGTCTCCTTACCGCCTTCTTCGGCTGTCTCATCGGCCTCGGCATCGCCATCGCCGTTACCCGCGGGGGACTCCCGGATTGGCTGCGCGGGGGCATGCTGACTTTCTCGGGGGTTGCCTCCAACTTCGCCGGCGTGCCACTGGCCTTCGCCTTCATCGCCACATTGGGCCGGTTGGGTCTCATCACCGTGTTGCTGCGCGACTGGTTCGGCATCAACCTTGCAGCGCTCGGTTTCAACCTCATCAGCTTCACCGGCCTCGCGCTCACCTATCTCTACTTCCAGATTCCGCTGATGATCCTGATCATTACCCCGGCCATTGACGGTCTCAAGCGTGAATGGAATGAGGCGGCGCAGACGTTGGGAGCCAGTGACCTGCAATACTGGCGCATGGTCGCCCTGCCGGTCTTGTGGCCGGCACTACTTGGCTCCTTCGCGTTGCTCTTCGCCAATGCATTCGGTGCCGTGGCGACTGCCATGGCACTCACGGGCTCTGCGTTGTCGATCGTTCCCATCATTCTGTTCGCCCAGATCCGGGGCGACGTACTGAATGATCCGCACCTCGGCTACGCGCTTGCCTTCGGCATGATCGTCGTCACTGGCATCGCCAATCTCATCTATATCCTGCTGCGCGTGCGGGCTGAAAGGTGGCTCAAGTGAAGTCGGGAAAGCACTGGGCATGGGTTGCCGCCATTTTCGGCATTGTGTATTTTCTGCTTCCGCTGGTCGGCACCTTCGAGTTTTCGCTGCGCGCCAGGCGTGGGGTCTATTCCTTCGATGCCTACAGAAGCGTGCTGTTCGATCCGCAGTTCCAGGAAACCTTCCTCTATTCGGTCGTCATGGCACTTCTGACCATCGTCATGGGTGTTCTGATCGTGACGCCCACCGCCTTTTGGGTGAGGCTCAAGCTTCCCGCAATCCGGCCCATCGTTGAGTTCGTGACACTGCTGCCGCTGGTGATTCCGCCCATCGTGCTCGTCTTCGGCTATATCCGCCTCTATAACACCTCGAGCTTCCTGCCGCTCACCGGCTCAGCCATGGGCACCAACCTGCTGCTGATGCTGGGCTACACAACGCTGGCATTGCCCTATATGTACCGCGCCGTCGACACTGGGCTCCGCACCCTCGATGTTCGCACCATCACGGAAGCAGCCCAGATGCTGGGTGCCGGATGGATCACCATCCTGGGCCGGCTGATCCTGCCCAATGTGCTGGTCGCCGTGCTGTCAGGGGCCTTCCTCACATTCGCGATCGTCATCGGTGAGTATGTGCTGGCTGCCCTCCTCAATCGCCCGGCCTTCGGGCCCTACATGGTGTGGATGGGCTCCAACCGCGCCTATGAACCGGCAGCCCTTGCCGTCATTGCCTTTGCCGTCACCTGGGGCTGTCTGGGGTTGATCCAGCTCGCAACGCGCCTTGCCCCGCATACGAGAGCCAAACGCTAATGTCCTTTATCCAACTCGACCGTCTCGCCAAGCAGTTTGGATCAACGAAGGTGGTCAATGACTTCTCCCTGTCGATCCCGAAGGGCGCATTCGTGTCGCTGTTGGGCCCCTCCGGTTGCGGCAAGACCACCGTGCTGCGCATGCTTGCGGGCCTTGAGACACCGACTGCTGGGTCAATCATCATTGACGGCAAGGACGTAACGAACCTCAAAGCCAACCAACGCCAGATTGGCATGGTGTTCCAGGCCTATGCCCTGTTCCCCAACCTGACGGTCGCCCAGAACGTCGCCTTCGGCTTGCGGGTCGTTAACAAGCCACGCGCCGAGATCGACAAGCGCGTGGCCGAGATGCTGGAACTCATCGGTCTGCCGGACCTCGGTACCCGCTATCCGTTCCAGCTGTCGGGCGGCCAGCAGCAGCGCGTGGCGCTAGCCCGCGCCATCGCACCCCGACCCCGGGTGCTGCTGCTCGACGAGCCGTTATCGGCGCTCGACGCCAAGATTCGTGTTAGCCTACGCAGCGAAATTCGTGCAATCCAGCGCGAACTCGGCATCACCACCGTCTTCGTGACTCATGATCAGGAAGAAGCGCTGAGCATCTCCGATCAAGTGGTGGTCATGTATAAAGGCATCGCCGAGCAGGCCGGAACGCCGTTCGAAATCTACAATGCGCCGAAGACGAAGTTCGTCGCCACCTTCGTAGGTACGCTCAACGTGCTGAACGGCAAGGTCTCCAATGCCGCGCGTGGCGAGGTTGAGGTCGACGGCACTGCGCTTACGCTTTCCACGCCCATTGCGGCAGCAGGTGGGAGCAGCGTGTCATTGGCGATCCGACCCGAGAGCATCCGGCTCAATGGTGCTGAAGCATGTGACACTCACGTAGCAGCCGAGATCGGGGAGGTTTCATTCCTCGGCTCCGTCATTCGGATCAGGGCCAAGATGCTCGGCGCTGATGTGGAATTTGACATGTTCAATCAGCCGGATCTGCCGCCACCACTTCCGGGGTCAAAGGTCACCGTGGGACTCAATCGCCGAGACTTCCTGCTACTCGACACTTGAAAAGCTGGCGATTGCCGCTGACTTCGACCCGGCCACTGCGTCCACTCTTCAGATGATCGCGTCCTGCTGGGACGCCGTTGTGTCCTTCTTCGGCCGTGTGCCGGAGGGAGCCTTCCCATCCACGAGGTAGCAAATGTCCTCGGCGATGTTCGTCGCATGATCACCGATGCGTTCCATGTTCTTCGCAGCGAATAGCAAGTGCGTACACGTGCCAATGGTGCGAGGGTTCTCGAGCATGTAGGTCAGGAGTTGGCGAAACACTGAGTTGTAAAGCTCGTCAAGTTCCTCGTCACGCTCCCATACGGCAAATGCTGCGGCGGAGTCATTGTCGTTGAAGCCTGCCAGGACTTTGCGCAACGCCTCTCTGGCCATGTCCCAGATGGGAAGAACCACATCGGCGAGATACGAATTACGATCTGCCATGGCAGCACTTCGCTTCGCAGTATTCTTCGCCAGGTCCCCAATGCGCTCGAGATCGGCAGCGATCTTGATGGAGGCCATGATCGCACGAAGGTCAGCGGCAACCGGCTGCCGCTTGGCGATCATGCGGATCGCCTTTTCTTCGATGTCTCTGAAAAATTCGTCGACGGTGAGATCCTTCTGGATCGCTTGCTCCGCCTGTCTGGCATCAAACTGATGCAAGGCCTCTCCGGCCAGTTCGACCTGCGCCAACACAACAGCGCCCATGCCGTTGATCAGCGACCGGAGTTCTCCAAGTTCGTCATCATAGGCTCTAACGATATGTTCCGACATGACAACCTACAAGCCAAACGAGGTCACTGTGCCATCCGGGTGGGGCGACAACGATGTTTTCTAGCATTCTTGTCGCACCGCAGCAATGCTGCGAAGCGCTGTCCGAGCGAGCAATTTCTCCATGCGCGGGCTGTCATCCACCTGCAATCTCGCTGTCACGTAGCTGTTGTTGCCTTGGGATTAACGGAACCTCCTGAAGGAAGGGCGCACATGCTCCGTATCGAAAATCTCGGCAAGCGTTTCGGTGGCAAGCCAGCACTTTCGGGCGTTTCTGCCGAAATCATCGATGGTTCCTTTGTTGGCGTCATCGGGCGCTCGGGCGCCGGCAAGTCAACCCTTCTTCGTTGCATCAACCGCCTCGTCGACCCGTCGGAAGGCCGCATCACCTTTCAGGGCAAGGATGTCACCAGCCTGCGCGGCCGGGCGCTGCGCGACTGGCGTTCCTCCTGCGGCATGATCTTCCAGCAGTTTAACCTTGCCGGGCGGCTTGACGTCCTGACCAATGTGCTGATGGGGCGCATCAATCACATCTCACTGGTTCCCGCACTGCTCAAGGCCTGGCCTGATGACGAGAAGCTCCGTGCGCTCCGCGCCCTCGATCGGCTTGATCTCGCCGATCTTGCAGGCCAGCGCGCCGAGAGCCTGTCAGGCGGACAGCAGCAGCGCGTCGCCATCGCCCGCACGCTAGTACAGGACCCGCGCATCATCCTTGCCGACGAACCGGTCGCCTCGCTCGATCCGCGCAACACCAAGATCGTCATGGACTCGCTCAGGAACCTTCACCGCGAGTCTGGCATCACTGTCATGTGCAATCTCCACTCCCTCGATCTGGCGCGCGAATATTGCACGCGGCTCGTGGGCATGAAGGCTGGACGCGTTGTCTTCGACGGAACACCCGCGGCACTCACCGAAGACATCGTCATCGATCTCTACGGCCTTGAAGCAAACGACGTGCTGGACCTCCCGGAGGCGGCAGCACGACAGTCCAACGGGTCCGCGGCGTTATCCAGCGCGGCCTGATCTCGCCTCCCCATTCACGACCAAACAAACAGGAGTTCTACCTATGATGAACCGTCGTCACATCCTGCAGGCCGCTGCAGGCCTCGCCGCCCTGCCGGTCCTTTCCACCGCCGCCCGCGCCGACTGGAAGGCCGATTATCCCGAGCTCGTTTTCGCCACCATCCCGGACGAGAATGCCACCGGCGTCGAGAAGCGCTACGAGCCCTTCATCCAGTACCTGACCAAGCAGCTGGGCGTTCCCGTGAAGCTCCGCATTGCCAATGATTATGCCGCCGTGATCGAGGGCCAGATTGCCGAAAACATCGACATTGCCCTTTACGGTCCGTCGTCCTTCGCCCGCGCTCTGATGAATGGTGCCAAGATCGACGCCTTCGCCATGCAGGTGAACCAGGATGGCACCAAGGCCTATTACTCGGTCATGTATGTAAAGGCCGACGCGCCCTACACCAAGCTTGAAGACCTCAAGGGCAAGAACCTCGGTCTCGTCGATCCGAACTCCACCTCGGGAAACAATGTGCCGCGCTTCGAGATGAACAAGCTGGGCATCAAGCCGGAAGAGTTCTTCTCCAACGTTGTCTACACCGGCAGCCACGAGAACGCGATCATCGCCCTGCAGCAGGGCCAGGTGGACGCCGTGTTCAACGCCTGGAACGACGAAAACGAATCGAACCTGCGCCGCATGGAGCGCAAGGGCATGGCCAAGTACGACGACTTCAAGATCATCTTCAAGTCGGAGCCGATCGTGAACTCGCCCTTCGCCATGCTGACCAAGCTGCCGGCCGAACTGCAGACCGCCATCAAGGACGCCTTCTTCTCGATCGAAAAGAACGATCCGGAAGCTTTCCAGGTGATGACCGACGGCAAGCAGCAGCTGTGGGTGCCCACCAACAACGAAGCCTACGCCGGCATCGTCGAACTGAACAAGTTCGTCGACACGCTTCGCAAGTCGTAAGCAGCGATCAGGGTCCGCGCCTATGCGGCGCGGACCCATCATTCCCCGCAGGAGCGCCGCATGACCGCCTCAGCCGCGACGCCGCCACGCATGTCCGTGGAACAGATGGCTCGCGCCTATGCTGCCGAAGTGGCGCAGAAGCGGCGCCGCTTCTTGTTTGCGGCAATCATCTTCGCGGCCCTCGTGCTGGTTGCGGGCTGGATGGCCGAGATTGACCTGGCCCTGTTCTTTAAGAACATTCACAAGTTTCCCAACTATATCGGTCGTATCTTCCTGCTCGATTCAGGGCCGATGGCCGGGCATTTCGTCCTCTACGACGTCGCAGGCTGGTTCTGGGGCCTGGGCAAGTGGCTCAGGCTCCTCGCCGACACGCTGCTGATCGCCTATGTCGCAACGGTTCTCGGCGCCTTGTTCGGCTTCATTGCCTGCTTCTTCGCGGCAGCCAATCTGGGCGTCTCGCATCCCTTGACCTTTGCCGTCCGCCGCTTCCTCGAGTTCTGCCGCACCGTGCCGGATCTCGTCTTCGCGCTGATCTTCGTCATGGCCTTCGGGCTGGGTCCGATCGCGGGGGTTCTGGCCATCGTCATCCACACCACCGGAGCGCTCGGCAAACTGTTTTACGAAGTGCTCGAGAACGTCGACCAGAAACCTATCGAAGGCCTCACCGCCAGCGGTGCCTCCTGGACGAAGACCATGCGATTTGCGGTGCTGCCGCAGGTCCTGTCGAACTTCCTCAGCTATGCGCTTCTGCGCTTCGAGATCAATGTGCGTGGCGCCTCGGTCATGGGCTTTGTCGGTGCCGGTGGCATCGGTCAGGACCTGATGGAGGCGATCCGAAAGTTCTATTACCCCGACGTCTCGGCCATTCTCGTGCTCATCATCCTCACCGTATCGATTATCGACCTCGTGACAGAGCGGGTGCGGCATCATTTCATCACGCAGGTAGGCTGACATGAGGAGCATGGAAAGCGGCGGCTACAGCGACATCGAGAACGCCGCCCTGCGCGCTCGATGTGCAAAGGTGTTCCAGCCCGCGGGCTGGAGCGGCAAACTGATCGCCGTCGCCGCCCTGGCGCTCCTCGTGTTCGGCCTTTGGCACCTGGGCTTCTCGGCCACGCGATTCTTCAGCGGACTCAGCAGTCTGGGCAAGCTTATCGTTCTGATGTTCCCGCCCGAATGGGGAACCACCACGACGCTCATGCGCTTTTTGAAGTCTCTGGGCGAGACCGTGGCGATCGCCCTGCTCGGCACGCTTCTGGCCGCCGCAATCGCATTGCCGCTCAGCCTCATCGCGGCACGAAACACCACCGTGTCGCAAATCTTGCGGTTCTTCACACGGCGCGGCTTCGACGCCCTGCGCGGCGTCGACACGCTGGTCTGGGCGCTGGTGTGGGTCAACGTGGTGGGCCTCGGCCCTTTCGCCGGTGTGATGGCGATCGCCATTTCCGACATCGGCTCTCTGGGCAAACTGTTCTCCGAAGCCATCGAAGCCTCGGATCAGCGATCGGTAGAAGGTGTCAAGGCATCGGGCGGCGCCAAGCTGCACACAATCCGCTTCGGTCTCTTGCCCCAAGTGGCACCCGTGTTGATCGGGCAGTGCCTGTACTACTTCGAGTCCAACACCCGCTCAGCCACCATCATCGGCATCGTGGGGGCAGGTGGCATCGGCCTTGAACTCTCCGAAATGATCCGAACGCTGGAGTGGCAGAAGGTCTCATTCCTGATCATCCTGATCCTGATCACCGTCACGATCATCGACCGGCTGTCGACCATGCTGCGCAGCGCCATCGCCGGCAACCGGTCAGTACCCGGCTAACGTGACCGATAGACCGGCCGGCCCGCACAAATGGTTGCCACTGGCCGCTCTTCCCGCGCACAGAGGACAACGAGATCTGCCCTGAAGCCCTCCGCGATCTGCCCCCTGTCACCGAGGCCAGCCGCCGCCGCAGGTGCGGCACTGATCAGCTCCCAGGCCTGTTCCAGACGAAGAACGCCACGCTCCACGAGGGCAAGTGCCGCATGCAACTGTGCCGGATAATAGTAATCCGAAGAAAGGATCGCACACTTGCCCTGCCGGATTGCCTCCTCGGCGCCAATGGCGCCTGTGTGGCTTCCACCGCGCACCACGTTGGGCGCACCCAACACGATGAAATCGCCGCCCGCCGCACTGGCATCCAACGCTTCGGCAGTGATCGGGAACTCGGCGATGCGCGCACCGAGATCACGATAGAAGGCCCGCATATCCGCTGTGCGATCATCGTGGGAAAGCATGGGCGCCCCATTCTGACGCGCCGCCTCAGCGACTGCCTGAATTGCCACAGGCACTTCAGCACGGCGTGACAGGACTGACTCATAGAGGGCGAGATAGCGTTCCGGCGGCACCATTGAGCGTTGGGCGTGTCGGCCAATGGCGCCACGAACATCGGCAACCTTCATCAAGGGTGTGGTGTGGTCGTTGAAAGCCAAAAGCGTGGTCTTTGGTCGCGTCAGAAGGGCCAGAACCTCATTCACCTCGTCGAGAGCGAATGTCTCCCAGCGCAAGTGGACACGGTTGTCGGCAAGAAGGGATGGTTCCAGTCGCTCCAGAGCGTCAATGATACGCATCGACTGTTCAAGGCTTCGGAGCCCTGGTTCCCAGGATATGGTGATGCCGTGATAGGCTGTGGTAATGCCGTTGGCCACCAATTGCCGGTCACTGTCACGCATTGCCATGTCGATGGGAAACATGGCACTTGGCCGTGGCATGATCTGGCGCTCGAAGGCATCACCGTGAATGTCGACGATGCCCGGCAGCACGAGACAATCCTCAGCATCGATAAAGGCGTTCCTTGATGATCCCGCGGGGCGGATCTCCGCAATGCAGCCACCGGAACAAACAATGTCCGCCGCAACCAACCCCCTGCCCGGCAGGAGGCAGTGACCGCCGCCGATCACCAACTCCCCGGTGAGCCCGTTCACGGTATAATCAGTGATGCGATGAATTCGTCCGCAACCGGTGCGGGATCGGGCAATTGTGCGCCTGGTTGCAAACCCCTCAGCAGCAGGCAGAATTTCGCGACAGCGTCGGCAAGGAGACCGTCATTGACGATCCGCTCAACGCGCACGCCGGCTGGATAGTCCGGGACCTTGCGGAGCACGCGCTCGCGTGCCTGCTCAGGCGTCTCCCGACCGCGCGCCACGATGCGCGCGACGAGAACGTCCTCAGGTGCGGTGATCTCTGCGACGGCGACGTTGGCAAAACGCGCGCATGCATCTGCAATCGAGGCGCGCGAGCAGTTCACAACCACGGTCGCGCCGGAGTCGAGATGGCTTTCGATGAAGCTCCCGATGCCGTAGGAATTGCCATGCGCTCGCCACCACAATGCGAAGGCGCCCTCGGCCACCGCCAGTTCGAACTCCATCTCCGTCATGGAAATGTGGTCTTCGGCATCAGGATTGCTGAGGCGCGTGACGAAGCGACGCGGGAAGACAACGCTGCTATCTCCCTTGAGCGCTTCCCTTGCGCCCATCATCACGCTGTCCTTGCCGGCCCCGCTTGGGCCAACCACCAGGACAAGATGGCCACTCGCTGCTCCCATCACATCACCCGCATGCCTTCGCGCCATACACGGCGCACGGCAGGGATACGGTCCTTGACGCGAACTTGGATCAGGTCGGCCCGCCGGTGCGGCTCGATGGCACCACGGTCGTCCAGTCCTGCAGCTCGTGCCGGATTGAGGCTGATGGTGCGCATTGCCGCCGGCAGAGTCATGCCCGGCACGGTTTCGGCGAGGCGGAAAGCCGCCGGCAGGAGACTGGAAGGTACATAATCGGAGGACAGCACATCGAGATGGCCGCTCGCCGCCACGTCCGAGGCAGAGATATTGCCGGAGTGGGACTTGCCGCGTACCACATTGGGCGCACCCATCAACACGGCCAGACCATTGCGGTGGGCGGCCTGTGCGGCCTCCCGCGTCGTCGGGAACTCGGCGATCGCCACACCATCGGCAATGGCTTCCTCGACATGCGCCTCGGTCGCATCATCATGGCTCGCAAGGCGCACGCCAAGCCTCGCCGCCATGGCAAGAATCGCCTGCTTGTTGGCACCGGCATGCTTCGCCTGCATCTCCTGGCGCACGGCGATATAGCCGTCCATGTGTTCAGGCAGGATGAGCTTCTTGCCGATGTAATACTCACGAAACTTGTCGATCGATACAAACTGCCGGGCGCCCGGCGTGTGATCCATGATGGAAATGAGATGGAGGGGTCCGGCCTGAGATGTTATCTCCGCTGATTCCGCCGTGTCCGCACAAGGCAGTTCGCAGCGCAGGTGAATGAAGTGCTGTGCCCGAAGGCGACCACTGTTCTGGGCTTCGAAGATCGCCGCGCAAAGCGACATTGCCTCACGTGCCGATCGGTCGCCCGGCTCGAAGCTTCCCGCCCGCAGTGCATCGAAGACGGTCGTGATGCCGGCTGCGGCGATCTGTGCATCATGTGCCATCACCGCCGGTATGGCCGGCCAGGCAACGCCGGGGCGCGGAAGGTAGTGGCTTTCGAGGTGATCGGTGTGCAGCTCCACGAGACCCGGGAGCAGGTAGTCGCCATCAATATCCTCGGCGGGCGCAGCCACATTGCCTTCGATGATTTCAAAGATCTTACCGTCCCGGACAATCACTGTTCCCTCGACGATCTCGTCAGGAAGCACCACGCGGGCGTTGGTAAAGAGGGTCTCGGTCATACGGCAACCTCGGCGGCTGAATGGGGAAAGGGAAAGTGGCGGGTGGCCAGGAACGCAGCACCAGGAGATGGCTCCTCGAACAGCGCGAGCCCGTCGATGAGCACGGGTGCCGACAGCACCGGCGCAAAATGCTCTGACGCCGCAGCTTCAAAGCGCTCCACCTCGGCAGCTGGAAGGCGCTCGGTCAACGTCATGTGAAAGCGGAAGTCTTCGAAGACATAGGGGTAACCCCAATCCGCGAGATGCCTCTCCTGGCGTTCGGTCAGGCCTGCCGACCTGCGGCGTGCGAGTTCGTCGGCTGAGGGCGGGGCGCGGAAGCCATCAAGTTCGCGCACCGCACGGTCGGCGATGCGGTGCAGGGGCTCACAAGGTCCACGCGGCACCAGAGCCAAAAAACGGTCGAGAAGCGCCACCTTCAGCGAGACGCGAAAGCAACGCTCTTCCGCGGCAAGCGCTGCCAGCGCTCGCAGCAAGGACTCAGGGTGCGCCGTGTCGCGCAGCGCGAAGGGCGGCTTCATCGTCGCATGGAAGCCATAGCGGCGCGGCTCACCGGTGACGGCGGCAAGGCCAGCGGTGCTGGGCTGCTCGAGCGCCTCTCCCGTGAACGCATCGCGGCCAAGCCAGCGCGAACCCAACGCGTGAAGCAGCGTGCCGGGCAGCGGTGCGAAATAGATGGCATGGCGCATGCTCATCTCAGTCCAATCCTATGCTGCGAGAACACGCGCGGCGGCGCTCAGCCTCGTCATGGAAGACGGCGAGAATGGCACTGCCCTGCCCGCGCGCCTCGGCGATCAATTCCAGCACGCGGTTACGGTTCTCGGTGTCAAGCGAGGCCGTGGGCTCGTCGAGCAGCAAGATCGGAAAATGTGCCGCAAAGCCACGCGCAATGTTGACGCGCTGCTGCTCGCCGCCTGAAAAGGTCATGGGCGACAGGTGCCAGAGGCGTTTGGGGATGTTGAGCCTGTCGAGCAGCGTGCGGGCCCGGGTCAGCGCCTGCTCCTGCGAGATGCCGCGATCCATCATGGGCTCCGCCACCACCATCTCTGCCGGCACACGCGGAATGACGCGGAGGAACTGCGTGACATAGCCGATGACATCGCGCCGCAGTTCGATCACGTCGCGGGGTGCCGCCGTCACCACATCCGTCCAACCCACACCGGAAAACACCTGGATTGATCCGGCATTGGCGCGGTAGGTTCCATAGACCAACTTCAGCAGCGAACTCTTGCCGCGACCCGACGGTCCGGTCACTGCCACCGCCTCACCCGCCTTCACTTCGGCGTTGAGCCCGTCAAACACCGGGATACGCACGCCAGCCTGCTGGTGCAGCACGAAGGACTTGGAGAGGCTTTCGATCTTCAGAACCGCGCTCATGGTCACACCTGCAGCACGGAGGAAACGAGAAGCTGAGTATAGGGCGCCTGCGGATCCTCGAGGATCTGGTCAGTCAATCCCTGCTCAATGACACGGCCCTGCTGCATGACCATCATCCGTGATGAAAGAAGGCGCGCCACGGCAAGGTCATGGGTGACGACCACGGCCGCAAGGTCGAGCCGCTTGACGAGGCCCCGGATCAAATCGAGCAGCCGCGCCTGTACCGACACGTCGAGCCCTCCGGTGGGCTCATCCATAAACACAAGGCGCGGCGAGGTAACGAGATTCCGCGCGATCTGCAGGCGCTGGCGCATGCCACCGGAATAGGACCAGGGGCTGTCATCGATTCGGTCCTCCGGAATCTCGACACGCTTCAGCCAGTCGGTTGCCGTGGTACGGATGCGGCCATAATGCCGCTCGCCAACAGCCATCATCCGCTCACCGACATTGGCGCCGGCGGATACGCCCATGCGCAGGCCGTCTCGCGCATCCTGGTGCACGAAGCCCCAGTCGGTCCGCATCAGAAGCCGCCGCTCGGCCTCGCTCATCTCGTCAAGCGCCACGTTGCGGCCATCGCGCATCGAGTAACGCACCTTGCCGGAACTGGCCGGCAGGTGGCCGGAGAGGCAGCGCAACAAGGTGGTCTTGCCGGAGCCTGATTCACCCACGATGGCCAAAACCTCGCCCGGCCACAGATCAAAGGACACGTTCTGGCAGCCGGCGCGAGCGCCATAGAACTTGCTGACACTCTCGGCAGAAAGCAGCGCGGTCATCTTTCACCCCGCTGCCTGGCGCAGAAGTCGGTGTCAGAGCACACAAACATGCGCGTTCCCTGGTCATCCATGACGATTTCGTCGAGGAAGCTGGCCCGCGAACCGCACAGCGCGCAGGGCTCATGCCACGACTGCACCTCGAAGGGATGGTCCTCGAAATCGAGGCTCTTCACCTTCGTGTACGGCGGCACCGCATAGATGCGCTTCTCGCGGCCAGCACCGAACAGCTGCAGCGCCGGGCAATCATCGAGCTTGGGGTTGTCGAACTTCGGAATCGGCGAGGGATCGAAGACATAGCGGTCCGCCACCTTGGCGGGATAGGCATAGGTCGTGGCGATCTCGCCGTACTGCGCGATGTCCTCATAGAGCTTCACATGCATCACGCCATATTCCTCAAGCGCATGCATGGTGCGGGTCTCGGTCTCGCGCGGTTCGAGGAAGCGCAGCGGCTCCGGGATCGGGACCTGGAAGACGAGGATCTGGTCCTCGGTGAGCGGCGCCTCAGGGATACGGTGACGGGTCTGGATGACACTCGCCTCCTCCGTCCGCTCAGTCGTCGCAACGCCCGCCGTCTTGACGAAAAACTTGCGGATGGAGACGGCATTGGTCGTGTCGTCAGCGCCCTGGTCGATGACCTTGAGCGTATCCTCCGGCGTGAGCACGGCTGCCGTCACCTGCACGCCACCCGTTCCCCAGCCATAGGGCATGGGCATCTCACGGCTGGCGAAAGGCACCTGATAACCGGGAACGGCAATCGCCTTGAGGATGGCCCGGCGGATCATCCGCTTGGTCTGCTCGTTAAGATAGGCGAAGTTATAGGCGGGCGCGTTCATTCAGCGGCCTCCAGCCTGTCCTTGGCATTGTCGATCTCGGCGCGCATGCGTCGCAGCAGCACCAGCTCTGACTGGAAGTCGACGTAATGCGGAAGCTTCAGGTGTTCGACAAAGCCAGTCGCCTGCACATTGTCCGAGTGTGACAGAACGAACTCCTCATCCTGAGCCGGGGCCACGCGCTCCTCGCCCAATTCTCCAGCGCGCAGCGACCGGTCGACCAGCGCCATGGACATGACCTTGCGCTCGCATTGGCCGAAACCCAGGCCATACCCACGCGTGAACTGCGGCTTCACCGTCGCCGAACCCTTGAACTGGTTGATCATCTCGCACTCAGTCACGGTGATCTTGCCGATGACGATCGGGAAGCCCAGTTCCTCCGGGATGAAGCTCACTTCAACACTGCCGAGCCTGATCTCGCCCGCAAAGGGATGCGTGCGCCCATAGCCACGTTGGGTCGAATAGGCGAGCGCCAGCAGGAAGCCCTCGTCACCGCGGGCAAGGTTCTGCAGGCGCAGGTCACGCCCGGCAGGAAAGTTCAGGGGGTCCTGCGTCAGGTCGCCCGGCTCACCTGCTTCCGCCGAGGGCTGCTCCATCAGGCCTTCGCTTCCGAGCAGCTCCAGCACACGCGGCATGTCGCTGCGCAACTCGCTGGGCGCACGTGCGGCCTCGGCAGGCTCCACCTCGCCCGCGAGCGAGAAGTCCAGAAGGCGGTGGGTATAGTCGAAGGTGGGGCCAAGGATCTGCCCGCCCGGAATATCCTTGAAGGCGGCGGAGACGCGACGCTTCACCCGCATGGACTGGGTGTCGAGCGGCTCGGCATAGCCGAAGCGGGCGAGCGTCGTGCGCGTGGCACGGATCAGGAAGATCGCCTCGATGAGGTCGCCCCGGGCCTGCTTGATGGCGAGAGACGCAAGCTCACGGTCATAGAGCGAACCTTCGTTCATCACCCGGTCCACCGCCAGCGTCAACTGTTCGGCAATCTGCTCCAGCGTGATCGATGGCACGCTGCGGTCGCCACGGCGCTCTTCGTCGAGCAAGCGGTGCGCGGCATCGATAGCCTGTTCGCCACCTTTGACGGCCACATACATCAGGCGGACTCCAGAAGGCGGATTTCAGTTGAGCGCGGCAGGGCCGCCACCAATCCGGGCGCGGCGAAGATCACGTCGATGCCAACAGGGAAGCGGGCATGATTATCGGCCATTGCCGTCCAGAAGGAAGCGCCTAAGCCCACGACACCGAACGGCTCGCGATCATGAATGCCCGGTCCGGAGAGCTTGACGGCATCCGACGAAAAGCCCGGAACCTGAATGACCAGCGTGGCCGAGCGGTCAGGATACTCGTGGGTTCCCTGCATCAGCAAAGGAAGCGCGGGAGGCATCTGCTCCAGTGTGGCGAAGAGGAACTGCGCCTTGTCTGGTTCCGACGTGATCGGTGCACCAGCATGGAAGCGCAGGTAATGCACCACCTTGTCGATATCCAGATCGGGTGCCAGCCAGATCGGCGTCTGGAAGTCACACAGTGTCAGCGCAACGGCGGCCGTGCTTGCCAGCAGCGGTTCTGGCGCCTCGAGATCGGCGCCGATTTCAAGCACGCGGCCGGGCCGCGCCATGGCCTTCATGATGGCCCGGAATGCGTGAGCGGACTGAACCGCGACGTCGGAAAATCCGCGTTCAGTCATCGCCACGCACCATGGTGAAGAAGTCAACCTTGGTGGCCGCCGCCTTGGTGGACTCCTCCACCTGTGCGGTCTGCAGCTTTGCTTCGAGTGGCGCGATGACCTTCTCGGACAGAGTGGTGTCGCCACCCTGCAACAGCGCATCGCAGAGCGCGGCCAGGCGGGCATGGGCGGCATTGCGCCCCATGACATAGGCATGTCCTTCGGTGCCGTCGCCAAGCCGCACGGCACAGCGCGTCACGGTTGCCTCGCCAAGGTTGAAGGCAGCACCCGTCGCACCCATGCGGCCGCGTAACATCACCAGGCCGGTTTCGGGCACGCGCAGCACATCATGCGGCGTGTCGGCGACGTGCTTTGCACAGGATTCGAGATCACGCCACGCAGACAGCGAGAGAACGCGCATCCACGCCGCGCGCTGGTTCCCGGCGGATGTCGGATATTGTGGTGGCATGGTGCCACTAACCAACCGAATGTAACGGCTGGATGACGGGCATTCGCTCATACCTCTCGAGGAACGCCTCGGCCGATAGCGAGCGGAAATCCGGCAGTGCTGCGCGGATCTCTTCGTGCGGCCAGTCCCACCAGGCGAGCGCCTGCAACCGGTCCGCGACGTCACGGGGATGACGCCACTTGATGAACCGCGCGGGCGCACCTGCGACAACCGCATAGGGCGCCACGTCCTTGGTGACGACCGACTGCGCCCCGATGATGGCGCCGTTGCCGATGGTCACACCTTTCATCACAATCGCACCATGGCCGATCCATGTGTCATGACCGACTCGCACCGGGCGGGAACGTCGCCAGTCGAATACCGCCTGCTCGTCCGGTTCGTCCGGCCAGAAATAGCTCGAGCGGTACATGAAGTGGTGAAGCGATGCGCGATGATAGGGATGTTCACCGGGGTTGAGCCGCGTGAAGGCCGCCACATTCACGAACTTGCCGAGCACCGAATAGGCAATATCCGCGTAGCGCGCGGTGTAGCTGTAATCACCCATGTCCGATTCCAGCACGTTGGAGCCCTCGCCGATTTCAACGAAGGCGCCCAGCCTGCTGTTGCGCACCGTGGCGTTGGCATGAAGGAAGGGCTGGAGCCCGAGTTGCGGCATGATGATTCTCCGAAACCCTCCTCATCGGGGAGTTCGGTGACACGCAGATGAAGGATCAGTGCGCCGGCTTACGAATTGCCGGCAAGTGCCGCAGCTGCCTCCGCAGCGCCCTCGACGATGTTCAGGTGTTCCGTCAGGCTGGCCATCTGCAGCAGTTCCTGGACCGTGCCCTCGCGCGGAGCAATCGTCACGAAGGTAATGCCACGCTGCTTGAACTGCTTGAGAGTGGACACCAGCAGGCGAATTCCCATCGATGACAGGTTGGTGAGGTCCTGCAGGTCGATGATCACCTTGTCGCCCTGCGCGCTCACCGCACCGGCCTTGGCAGAGAACCCGGTTTCCATCTTCGCCACCGCGGCGGTATCGAGGCGGCCTTCGAGCGTCAGTACTTGGATAGTCATATCGATTGCCTCCGGCGACGATTGATGATGCACGGCGGAGTGGCGCTCAGATTACATGACAGTTTTGTGACGAATCTGCTGATATCGCCTAACCCCTGTCCATCAGCTTGAGGTACAGGATCACTGCCCCGGACGAGAGCACACACAGCCCGGTCGCCGCCCAGAAGCCCGAGGGTGAGCCAGTGAACGGAATGCCTTCGAGATTCATACCGAACATGCCGGCCACCAAGGTGGGCGGCAGGAAGGCGGCTGTCAGCGCGGACAGCGTGAACAGCTGGCGGTTGGTCTCCGCCGTCAGCTTGGCGTCGATCTCGTCATGGAAGAAGCGGGCGCGCGCCTCCATGTCGGCAAAGTCCTGGTCGAGGTTGCTGAGCCGCGCCGCGGTGAGCGCAAAGCCCTCCGGTGTGGGAATGCTCGCGCGTTCCGCCGTCTGCAGCGCCCGGCGCATGGCGCGCATGTGGCGGTGCAGCTGGGCGATCTCGCGCCTGGTCAGCATCAGCCGTTTGCGCTCGCCGCGGTGACGCTCGTCGAGCACATGGTCCTCGATGATCTCGAGCTCGTCGGAGAGCCGGTGCAGTGCTGTGTCCACCACGTCGGTATAGAGCGACAGCAGGTGCGACAGCAGGCTGGCCGGATTGGTGAAGCTGTAGCCCGCTCCAATCACTTGCCGCAGCCGCTCCGCCGACTGCACGGCCTTCGCCCGCCCGGTGATCAGGAAGCGCTCGCCCAGCGCGAAATGCATCCAGGCGAACTCGGTCGTGTCGGCATCGAACTCATGGCGGAAATCGGCGAGGTGCCCGAACAGCACGTTCTCCCAGGCACTCACATGCTGCCGCAGCGGCGGGTCGCAGATTTCGTTCACGAGTTCTGCGGGGAAGCCGAAGGTCTGCGCCAACCAGCGACGGCAGCGCCAGTCAGCGAAATTGAGATGGAGCCACAACCACTCGCCGGAGCCCGGAAGCTGGCCGTTTAACTCGTCTTCTGACAAAGCCCGCCCGCGGCCCGATGAATCGAATCCGAACGCACAAATCAGGCCCGGAACCGGGTTGGCACTCAAGAGTGGTATCCGTCGTTGGGAAGCGGAAAAATCACCCGCTACGCCGCGCGTATGACGGTTCCACGACAGCCTCTCGCTGCGAGGGCGGCAGGCCCATCACAACCGGTCGCCGTGACGCCATCACACGCGCACAGCACGATCACAGTGAATGATTTCACATCTTGCGCCTGTCTGTGGGCCGCGTCCTGCGCGGTGGAGCTCAGGGTTCACTGCTCCAATCAGGCAACTGTCACATCACTTTCACGTGATTGCCATAGCCCTTGTGCCGTTGCGCTTGTGCGACAGGAGAAAAACATGTTTGGACTGACCCGCCGCGCC
>Ga0194035_1000303_pt1 | contig 29762 bp, 31 predicted proteins | sample JunL2320m_MetaG_FD_148680 | JGI IMG/M metagenome (GOLD analysis project Ga0194035, IMG submission 148680) | Anoxic zone freshwater microbial communities from boreal shield lake in IISD Experimental Lakes Area, Ontario, Canada - Jun2016-L239-20m | ecosystem: Environmental > Aquatic > Freshwater >...
TTTGCCAACATCGCACGGCACCCTTCGTCTAAATTGTTTGCGTGTTTGCGGACGTAGCCCGAAAGCTCGCGTTCGAAGCGTGCTTTGGAGTCGCGGTCGCCTAGTGCGTTAACGCGTACGCGCGAAACAGTTGCGCCCCACTCGGTCATAATTGCAAACAATGTTTTGAGCAAAATAACTTCGCCTAAGCTCTCTGGTGAGCCAACCACTTGAAGTCCAAATTCGCCCGTGTCTTTTGGAATGTAGCTTGCAGGCACGTGCGAAGGAGTTGGGGTTGCATAAAAAGCGAGTACGGGGTCGGTTGGTTTTTGTATGACGCATGAGGCGCAGGTTTGTGCAGTTGAGCCAAAAGAATGTACGCCGCGCACGCGGTCGGCACGGGGGATGCCACGTTCAACTTCTCTCATGGGGCGGAACCCGTAAAAGGAAGAAACGTCGGCAGCATGTTTGATAAACAGCGCGGGAGAGAGTTCTTGTGGTGACATATGTTATTGAGGTTCGACTATGCTACCCGGGAAAATATTTGCAGTTTGTATGGGGAGCAGACGTAAAAAGACACGGCCAACAATATTTTCGCGAGGCACGGTTCCCCAGGAACGTGAGTCGGAGCTTTCCGGCCGGTTGTCGCCCATCACAAAGTAGTTGCTGGCGCCAACTGAGTAGTCTTTGTTGGAGCCGTCGCCTTGGTTAACAACATACGACTCGTCTAGCTGCACTGTGCTGCCATCAGCCTTGGAAACAGATACTGTGCCGTTTAACACATGAACAGTTTCACCCGGCAAACCAATGATGCGTTTGATAAAAAATTGTGTCGGATCTTTAGGATAACGGAAAACAATAACGTCGCCGCGTTTGGGTTGTTCAAAATGGTAGGTTGCTTCGTCGATTATTAAGTATTGTGCGTCCTCGAACGTTGGTACCATCGATGCACCCGACACAATGAACGGTTGCGCGATAAACAGTCGCGTAGGGAGGACAATGACAAGTGCGACGAGAGCGAATTTGAGGAGTTCTGTGAAAAAATTCTCACGTTTTTCCTCTGGCATGAGAACATTGTAGTTCACTCTTTGGAAGATGCAAGTTTTTGATAGAACCGAAGCAAAAGTTCTTGAAAAAATAGTCTGGCCTCGCCCAAGCGAGGAGACACGAGGACTTTTTTGAGAGAAGCTTTTGTGCAGGTTCTATATGGTAGACTAGTTTTTACATGAACTGGATAATCGCAGGCCTTGGCAACCCGGGAGATGACTACGTTGGCACGCGCCACAACGTTGGGCGCGAGTTTTTGCAAGCAATTGAGAAAAAAGAATGCGAAAACGGCAAGATGTTTGGTAAAAAAGTTACCATTGTCACACCTGATACGTACATGAACAACTCCGGGCTCGCGTTTAAGAAGCTCGTGACTTCTAAAAAGCAGGCCGAACAGTTTGTGGTGTTGCAAGATGAACTCGACTTGCCTCTTGGCAAAGTAAAACTTTCGTTCGGGTCGTCGTCTGGCGGACACAACGGCATTAATTCTATTCATACAGCTCTTAAAACTAAAGACTTTGTGCGTATCCGCATTGGTATTTCTCCAGCTACTCCAAGCGGCAAACTCAAAAAACCGACAGGCGAAGAAAAGGTAGTTGACTTTGTATTGGGGAAATTTAAAGCAACGGAACAGGACAAATTAAAGAAAGCTAAAAAACTTGTTCGCGACGCACTTGAACTACTTGTGACCGAAGGCCGCGAAAAAGCAACAATGGAAATTCATTCGCGTAACTAAACATGGAGCGCGCCATAGACATCCATAAAGCATCAGGAGTTTTGATACAAGATAGAAAATTTCTTATTGTGCGCCAAACAGGAAAGAAGTTTTTTGTGGCGCCAGGCGGCAGGGTAGAAGCAGGCGAGACTGTAGTAGACGCACTGAAACGGGAATTGAAAGAAGAACTTACGATAGACGTTGGCGTCTCTGACCTAGAGGAGTTCGGAACATTTTATGCCCCGGCAATTGGCGAAGAGAATAAATATCTCCAGTCGGATGTCTTTTTGGTCACCAAATGGAGTGGAACTATTGCTCCTGCGAGCGAAATAGAAGAAGTGATGTGGATTAATTCTGTTTTGCCTCCGGGCGTTGAACTGGGTTCAATTTTTCACCACGACGTGCTTCCAAAGTTGAAAGAGCTAAATCTTATCGACTAACAAAAAACTCTCAGCTTTAAGCTGAGAGTTTTTTGTTTTAGATGGTTTGAGAAATTATTTCTTCCCCTAACACCTATTTCGCTTCGCTCAATAACGGTGTTTGCTGTAGGACAGCACCGGATAAAAAATAGAGCAGTCTATTTTTTATCTCCTCCAAACGAAAGTGCCATGCGCATTTCTTTTGGATCAAACAAAGAGATAGTGAATGGATAGCGTTTGCCAAGTTCGAGTGCTTGGCGGAGTTTTTCTTCCGAGCCAAACTCCGACACGTGTACCAAGCCCGCAATACCTTCTTCGATGCTTGCGAGTGCCCCGTGCTTGTTGAACTTAATGACAACACCTTCGACTTTGTCGCCCTTGTTGTATTTGCCCACAGCGTCTGTCCACGGGTTGCTCTTAAGTGCTTTGACCGAAAGCGAAACTTTGCCGTCTTTGATGTCGATAATTTTTACTTTTACCTTGTCACCAACTTTAAAGAAGTGGCGTGGGTCGTCCACCAAGCCCCAGTCAATTTCTGAAATGTGGACCAAACCTTCCAAGCCTTCTTCGAGTTTAACGAAGACGCCGAAGTCCACCATGCCGGTAACTTCACCTTCGACAGCGTCGCCAACCATGTAGTGTTCGATGATTTCCTTCTTTTCTTTATCATCCGCGCCTTTTTCAGAAAAAATAAGCTTACCTTCTTTTGGAATTGCAGAAATAAGGGATACAGGAATTTTCTGACCAACCAATTTGCGAAGTTCGTCCAAAATGCGGTCCTTGTCGCCGTCGGTAACACGTGGATAGTGTTCAGCTTTGAGTTGAGATGCGGGGAGGAAGCCGGCGATACCCTGCCATTCCAAGATAAGGCCACCTTTGTTTGCTTCCTTAACAGTAAGGTCAAACTGAGTTTTGTTTTTAACTGCGTCTTCCGCCTCGGCCCACAAAATTGCCTGGCGAGCTTCTTTGAGTGAAAGCTCGATATAGCCGTCTTTGGTGTCGGTTGCAATAACTTTTGCCGAAACGGTGTCGCCAACGTTGGTGCGTTTGATAACCTCGCGCGCGTTCATGTATTCGCGGCCGTAAATGACACCAGTACCAAACGGTGGGAGGTCGATATAGAGGCGTGCGCGGTCGAGTGCGATAACGTGACCTTCTATAATGTCGCCTTCTTTGGGCGGCATAACGGCCTTGTCTGCAAGCGCAGACATAAGGGTAGGGGCAATGACTTCTTCAGTAGTTTGCATATTGTTTTGTACGATGGGGTTTCGGGTCAGACCCCGAGGCTACCTCCATGCGCTTTAATTGATAATTACTCGCGAACCGATGTAATTGCTCCAAATATACAAGATATAGAGGATTTTGCAAGGAAGGTATGAAAAGTTTGAAGTCCCGGCGATATTACTCGCCGGGACCCCATAGTAGACACGTATTGTGCAAGGGATCACCTCGCGTGGGAACGGGCCGAAGCCCGTTAGCCCTAGCTGAACCCGAAAGGAGCCTCCTTTCGTCGGGTGGGAGGACCGTGAATGGCGATGTTGTCGAAAGCCACTTGCGTCATACTCCCTCCTGCTCAAGAACTCGCTCATGACCGCCAAAATCTACGACGGTCAATTGCACAGTACCATAAGTATAAAATTTTTGTCGAGTGGGTCGATGTGAAAAAGAAAAGGCCGTCCGACTGTAAGAAGTCGTCCGGCCGTGATGCTGGTGTTGCCGTCGGTCAGGGGTGGTCGCTCTGTTGTTGGTCCTGAATGTCCTGCTGCTGCATTTGTTGCATCTGCCGACGGACAGGCTCGTACATGCTCTGCACAGGGGAGGGCGTTACGGTGCCGGTAATCCCTCGGCTTTCGTCCGGGTCCGTCTCGGTGGCTTGGTCTGAAGAACTCACTGTCACTACTGCATCTCCTCTGTGTTACGAAGTACGGGGTACTATACACGCTTACTTTTTTGTGTCAAATCGATATTATTTTCATAAAATTCATGCTATAATTAACATATGGTCATTAGCTACATGGGAGGCGAATGTTTTAAAATTTCGCAAGGCGAACTTACACTCGCGTTTAACCTCCCCGGTAAAAACTCCAAACAAAAAAGCGTAAAATTTGGCTCCGACATTGTGCTTGTCAGCCAAGACCACGAAGATTTTAACGGAGTCGAGTTTGCAGCATTTGGCGAACGCGAACCGTTTGTTATTAAAGGCCCTGGCGAATATGAAGTTAAAGAAATCGCCGTCCGTGGCTTTGGTTCAGAAACAAACTACGGTGGGGGGGTACACATAAACACTATATATGGTGTTGCGTTTGAAGGTATGAACCTCTGCTTTTTGGGCTCGCTGGGTACAACCGACTTACCATTGGCTGCCAAACAAGAGCTCGACAACATCGACATGTTGTTTTTGCCGATAGGCGGTAACGGTGTGCTCGACTACGCACAAGCGTACAAACTGGCGGTACAATTGGAACCGAAGGTAATTATCCCGATGCACTACGACGCCGCGGCCCTGAAGTCTTTTTTGAAAGAGGCCGGGTCTGAAAAAACAGAAGCGGTAGACAAATTTACCGTCAAGAAAAAAGACCTCGAGGGTAAAGAAGGCGAAATTGTCGTTCTTGCGGCATAATATAATCACTCTATTAATATTGTATGAAACGATATTTTAACCACATAAAGTTGCAGACGCCCCACCAGCGCAGACAACATTCTGCACAGGTTGCGGGCGTGTTTACAGCACTTGCATTTGTTGTGTGGATAACAACACTCGGCTTCCGTTTTTCTGTTACGGCAAATGGCCCCACAACTGTTGCGGGCGCAGATGGGCAGTCGCAAACGGCAAGCGTCTTTGACGGCCTCTCACCAGCAGAAAACACATTGGTGCCAGTGGGGGCTGCACCAAATACAAATAGTGATACAAGTGCTGGTGCAGGCGCTGACACTATGACACCAGTGCCAAACAGTTATTACAGCGATTACGGAGGCACACAATAAGATAGATACGACTTTTTATGGCTAAAGAAATTCATTCGCCCACAGGCGACTCAGAAAACAACGGAGGTACAGGCGTCGTAGGGCGCAATATTTCGACAGAGATGCGCGAGTCGTACTTGGACTACGCAATGTCGGTTATAACCTCGCGTGCCTTGCCTGACGTGCGCGACGGGCTAAAGCCGGTGCACCGCCGTATTTTGTACGCCATGCATCGTATGGGTTTGACCCCAGGCGCACGCTTCCGTAAGTCGGCCGCAGTAGTTGGAGATGTGCTGGGTAAATACCACCCGCACGGCGACGCGTCGGTGTATGACGCGATGACAAAAATGACGCAAGACTTTGCGATGCGCTACCCGCTTGTGCTTGGCCAGGGAAACTTCGGCTCCATCGACGGCGACTCTCCCGCTGCAATGCGTTACACCGAAGCAAAAATGTCCCGCATCGCGGAACTTTTGCTCGGCGACTTGGAAAAAGACACGGTGCAGTGGCGCCCAAACTACGACAGCACCTTGCAGGAGCCGGAAGTATTGCCCGCAGCTGTGCCAAACATTTTGCTTAACGGCACACTTGGTATTGCCGTTGGTATGGCAACGTCTATCCCACCACACAACTTGGGCGAGCTTACCGAGGCTCTTACACATTTGATAGAAAACCCTGACGCAACAGTGGAAGACTTGATGCAGTTTGTGTCAGGTCCCGACTTTCCAACAGGGGCCGTCGCGTTTAATAAAACAGATTTGTTGCACGCATATTCAACCGGTAAAGGTGGTGTTGTCGTACGCGGCAATGCAGAAATTGTTGAAGACAAAAAAGGCAACTTCCAGATTGTTGTCACCAGCATCCCGTACCGTGTTAACAAGGCTGACCTTATCATGCGCATTGCCGACTTGGTGCGCGACAAAAAAATCGAAGGTATTCGTGGGCTCCGCGACGAGTCGACCAAAGACATTCGTGTTGTTATCGAACTGAAGGTTGGTGGCCACCCGCAAAAAGTACTCAACTATTTGTACAAGCACACAGCGCTTGAAGACACTTTCCACTTCAACATGGTTGTGCTTGTCGACGGTGTGCCGCAGACACTGTCGCTCAAAGGAATTCTCCAAGAATTTATCAAGCACCGCAGGGAAGTTGTTAAACGCCGCACGGAGTACGACCTACGTAAAGCACAAGAACGCGAGCATATTTTGCTTGGCCTCTCGAAAGCGCTCGACCATATCGACGAAGTTATCAAAACTATTAAAGCGTCGAAAGACGTCCACGAGGCAGAGCTGAACCTCGTTAAGAAATTTAAATTCAGCAACTTGCAGGCCCAAGCGATTTTGGAAATGCGCCTGTCGCGCCTTGCCAACCTTGAACGTAAGAAAATCGAAGACGAGCTTGCTGAAGTGCAGGCAGAAATTGCCGAGTGGACCGCGCTCCTTGCAAGCGACAAAAAAATGCTCGGTGTAGTTAAAAACGAAATTGTTGCAGCCGCTGGCCGCTTTGGTGACGACCGCAAAACAAAAGTTATCAAAGGCGCTGCCGGTGTGATTAATGTCGAAGACCTTGTCGCCGACGAAGAGCAAGTGTTGGTGTTGACCGCGGGTGGCTATGTAAAACGTACCAACCCAGAAGAATATAAGCGCCAAAAGCGTGGCGGCGTTGGGGTTATCGACCTCAACACCAAGGAAGAGGACTTTGTTACCACCTTCCTTACAACGTCGACCCACAGCGACCTGCTGTTTTTCTCGGACCTTGGTAAGGCGTACCAAATTAAATTTTACGAACTTCCCGAAGGCAAACGTTCGACCAAGGGTAAGGCAGTGGTGAACTTCCTTTCAATAACCGATGCAGAAAAAATATCGTCGGTGTTGCCGATGCGCAAAAATGACAAAGAAGGTGAGCGCTTCTTGTACATGGTAACCAAGCAAGGCGTTACCAAAAAAGTTGATGCGACCGCGTTCCACGATGTGCGCCGTAGCGGTTTGATTGCAATGAAGTTGCAAACAGGCGATGAACTTATCGCCGCGCTGCTTGTGGAAAAAGGCGACGAGATATTCCTCTCTTCCGCAAAAGGCCAATCAATTCGCTTTAAAGAAAGTGACATCCGCACCATGGGCCGCACCGCCGGTGGCGTACGCGGTATGAAGCTCGGAAGCGGCGACAGCATTGTCGGCGCGGACGTTATCCGCAAAGGTGCAAAAAATGTCGAGGTGTTGGTAGTTTCCAAAAACGGATACGGCAAGACAACTCCGGCTGCAGAATATAAAGTACAAAACCGCGGCGGCTCGGGAATTAAAACAGTAAAAGTAACTCCAAAGACCGGCAACTTAATTGCTGCACGCGTTATCAGCAAGACAGAAGAAAATGATATCGAAATTGTTATCATCTCCAAAAACGGACAGGTCATCCGCACAGGCGTGAACGAAATTCCGTCCCTCTCCCGCGGCACTCAAGGCGTCCGCGTCATGAAACTCCGCGACGGTGATGCTATTGCAAGCTTCGTGTGTTTGTAAGAATATATGGCACTTTTAAGAACTCCTGAGGGTCAGAAAAAATACAAAGACCTCATTGATCAAGGAATCTTAGAGAAAGGCTGCGCTCTATGTCTTAGTGAATCTATAAAGACTTTTACACATTGGAAAATCATGCCTAATGCATTTCCATACGATCGTATAGCTAAGGTGCATGACATGATCGTTCCTCTTAGGCATTCGATAGAAGACGATCTTACGGTTGAAGAATTAAAAGAGCTACATGAAATAAAAAATTCTTATATCCAAAAAGAATACGAGTTTATTATAGAAGCTACATATAAGGTAAAATCTATTCCTGCACACTTCCATTTGCATCTACTCATCATTAAAGATTTTGAAGATGAAAAAAGTAATTTTGTTTGATGCAGATGGGGTGGTCATAAAGAAACGGAAAGAATTTTTTAGTGATACGTTTGTGCGCGAACAGGGTGTCTCGTCTGAAGGGATAAATTCATTTTTCAAAAACCGTTTTCATGCCTGTCAAATTGGGAAAGCTGATATAAAAGAAGAACTTGAGCCGCTTTTGCCTGCATGGGGCTGGGATAAGTCGGTCGAGGAGTATTTGGACTATTGGTTTACGACTGATGTTATTTTGGATGATGAGGTTTTAGGGTTTGTAGAAGAATGTCGCGGTAAAGGGATTAAATGTTATTTAGCGACCGACCAGGAAAAATATCGCGCCATATACTTCCGCGAACAAATTGGGCTCGACAAATACTTTGACGGTTGCTTTTTCTCCTATGAGTTAGGCGCAACCAAGTCACAGTCGGAATTTTTTAAGAAAGTGTTAGAAAAACTGAATGTATCGGCATCAGATGTTGCCTATACAGACGACGACCAGAAGAATGTCGACGTTGCTCAATCTCTTGGAATCGCGAGTCACTTTTTTACTGACATCGAAAACCTTCGTAAATTTCTACAACTTTGACTAAAAGTTAAGGCGTGGTATTATTTATATATAAAGCGATGAAGGGGAATAGTAAGCGCAAGCTGAACCTACCCCAGAGCTGCACCCGAAAGGAGTGACGGAAGCCTAACCGTAAAACAGGGACACTAGTGTCGGTATACCGGAGCTAGTTACCAAGGTTCAGACAGCAATGTCTGGGCAAACAGTAAAGTGGTACCACGAGAAATCTCGTCTTTACACGGAACAATAGTTCTTTGTAGTGACGAGGTTTTTGTTTTTCAACAGGAGCGAACGATGGATGCAGTGGCAAAGTCTATCAAGCGTCATGAAGAAAAACTGCGGAGGAAAAAGCCGCCGCAAGAAGTTTCCAAAGTGCCGTGGGGGTGCGGTATGGGTTGGCCCGAGCTCAAGGACTATGAAAGCCTTGATGCGTATGTGGCAGCGCGGCGAGCAGCCGATCCCAGTTACACCTTTAGCCACGATGGCAGGTTTTGGCTACTGCCCGGCTAAAAGCCGTTAAGGTCCGCGGTTACTCGTGGGCCTTTTTCTTTGTTAGAGTAGAGCTATGATTACGTGGGAAGATTTTGAAAAGGTAGATATTCGGGCGGGGAGAATTGTTGATATTCAAGATTTTCCTGAAGCACGGAAACCCGCGTATAAATTTAAAATAGATTTTGGTTCAGACATTGGAGTTAAAAATTCTAGCGCCCAAGCAGTGGGTGCGCATACTAAAGAAGAGCTGCTAGGGAAGTTGGTGTGCTGTGTTGTAAATTTTCCTCCAAAACAAGTTGGACCGTTTATTTCAGAAGTGTTAACGCTTGGGTTTAAACATAACGCAGGGGACGGGTGGGTACTTATCCAGCCAAAGAAAGACTCAGTAGATATTGGCAGCAAGTTGCAGTAAAGAAAAAAGCTCCCGCAGATGCAGGAGCTTGATGGGGTGGGTCCGACCTTATTTCATCACCAGCCGACGCTTATTGCACCAGCCCCGAGCGCCCGAGCTGCGAGGAAATATAGGTTGTTCGGACTTCTGTAGATGAGGACTTTCGGGTCTTCGGGGGTTTTGCCATCTTTGGTGGCAGACGGAGGTTTGCCAGCGATCAAGTCCAATATTTCAGAGACTTCTCCGACCTTATTCCAAGCGACCGTTACGTGTACTTCCACCCTTTACTCCTGTGGATTATGGGTAGTGGCACTATACAGTCTGTTTATTTTTTCGCAATTATTTTTACATTCATGTAAGAATCATCCACTTTGTGCGTTTATATATAGATGATGCAAAAGTTTGCAGACTATAAAGGCTCATGGGGCGCGATACTGCTTGTACTTGCAGTTGTGTTGGCATATTCGCTCTGGGGTGCGAGTATTTTAAGTGGCTATAAAGCAAATACAGTGAGCGAACATGTAGCACAGAGCTTGGCGGTGAAGTAGCGCCGTATTTTTATGGGGTACAATATGGAAGATGGAAGAGAGTAGTTTTTTAAACCCGACTGCCGTGCTTGCCGCGGCACACATGCACGAAGGCATGCAGGTTGCAGACCTCGGGTGCGGGAGTGGTTTTTTTACCCGCGCCGCAGCGCGCCTGGTGGGCGAAGGCGGCACCGTGTGGGCAGTCGACGTGCACCGCGACATGTTGCCGCGGCTTAAAAATTTGGCCGCCGCTGAAGGTTTGCACAATGTCGAAGTGATGCATGGCGACATAGAACAGCCAAAAGGCAGCAGCTTGCCCGAAGCGCATTTTGACTTTTGTATCCTTTCCAATGTCCTTTTTTCTACCGAAGGCAAGCAGGCTGTCACCCGCGAGGTAAAACGCCTGCTTAAACGCGGCGGCCGCGCCCTGGTTGTCGACTGGTCGGGCTCGTTTGGGGGCTTGGGGCCACACGAAGGCCATGTGGTTACCGCTGCAACTGCAAAGAAGCTGTTTGAAGAATGTGGGTTAGCGTATGTCGAAGATGTTTCCGCCGGTGCCTACCACTGGGGATTTGTCGTTCGCAAATCCGCCGGAGGCGGATCCGTCTCGGGCGGAAATTAAATCAATAGTACAATTACAAACAGTATTATGAAGATGACAAATTTCCAACTTGTTTTTACCGGCATTTTTGTCGCTTTTATCGTGTGTGGGGTTATCGCATTTTCGCTTTATTCGGCTAAGGGTAGTAGCTTGGGGTCAGTACAAATTTGGGGGACGGTAAGCGGTGATTCCATGCAAAAGCTTTTGGAAGCAATGCGCCAACAAGATAAAGATTTTCAAAGTGTAGATTATACGCAAAAACCTGCCGACACATATATAAATGATGTCATAAATGCTATGGCGAGTGGTACGGGGCCGGATATTATTTTGCTTTCACAAGACAACATTAGCGGTTTTTCAAATAAGTTACTTACCATTCCATACAGTACGATATCGCAGTCTACCTATACTTCGTCGTATATAGACGAAGCCCGTTTGTTTTTAAACTCCCAGGGTACCGTAGCGATGCCTTTTATAGTCAACCCGCTTGTGCTGTATTGGAATCGCGATATGTTTGCAACTGCACAATTACCACAGCCACCAAAGTTCTGGGACGACCTACTTGTGATGGCGCCCAAATTAACCTCGCTTGAGTCAGCTAACATTAAAAAAAGTGCCGTAGCACTTGGCGAATGGAGCAACATTTACTATGCAAAAGCGATACTTGCAACCCTGTTTATGCAAGCAGGGGATGCTATTGTGGCACCCAATGCAAACGGTTATCCGGTCGCTGTGTTTGGTAATACTCCGGAGGGTGCTACTGAAAACCCAGCAGCTTCTGCTCTGCAGTTTTATACTGAATTCGCTAACCCTTCTAAGGTAACCTATTCCTGGAACCGCTCACTGCCAAGCTCAAAAGACTCTTTTGTGGCAGGTGATTTGGCGTTATATGTTGGTTTTGCAAGTGACTATGCAGAACTTATTACTCGCAACCCAAACCTCCGTTTTGGAGTTGCGCTATTGCCCCAAATACAAGGGAATAGTACTAATTTGACCTTTGGACAATTAACAGGTTTGGCTATCCCACGGACCTCTGCAAACATTGCAGGTGCAGTTGCTGTGGCGCAAAGACTCACGAGTCAAAACGGTATTTCCACCGCTTCGCAAATATTTGGCCTTCCTGCGGTACGTTTTGACGTAGTTGCCGACACTTCGGCTAACACTGCGGCGCAGGTTTTTTATCAGTCCGCACTTGTTGCTCGTAGTTGGCTTGACCCAAACACCAAAGCGACAGACGAATTGTTTCAAACAATGATAAACTCTGTAACAAGCAACAAGTTATCGCCAGGCGGTGCTGTCCAAGAGGCCCATGCGTCGTTGCAAGCGCTTGTTCCGCAAAATACACAATGATTTCTCTAAAGAAAATATTTTTGGTAAGTTTGTTTCTTTTGCTGCCAGTTGTTGTGGCTGCACAAAATCAGGGCGGTAATTCCTTACCGAACCAAGGAGGTACTAGCGCTCCAAATCAAGGAGGTAATTCCGTCACGCGGCTTACTAACCCGCTTGCAGCCGAAACCATTTGTGGCGCACTCAAATTGTTTTTAACAGTACTTCTTACATTGGCTATCCCCGTTGCAGTACTGTTTATTGTCTATGCAGGGTTTTTGTTTATATGGGCACGCGGTGACCCAAAAGGTCTCCAAAAAGCCAGGGCTAACCTCTTTTATGTAGTACTAGGTGTAGGGATATTTGTTGGTGCCTGGTTGTTGGGACAAGTTGTCGCAAACACGCTAAATGCGTTGGCACAAGGTGCTGGCAGCCCAAACCCACAAATTGGTCAGTGTAAATAAACTATATAATTTCTATGCCTTTTACTTCCACCACGGCTAAATTTTCGGATCTAGTTGATCAACTTATTAAACTGATGAATAGTTTTATTCCTCTCCTTATTGGAGTTGCGATAATATTCTTTTTTATAGGCCTTATACGCTACATATATAAGTCAGGAGACGCAAAAGGCCGTGCTGCTGGGCGCGACAATATCATCTGGGGGCTTATAGGGTTGTTTATTATATTTACTTTGTGGGGAATACTACGGTTTCTTCAGATTGCTTTTTTTCCTAATACCGTAGGGCAAATTAACGACCTTGGTAACCCGCGTTTCCCTACGACACAGAACCCCACTGCGTAATATTATCCACATGTCTTCCTTGTGAAGAGAGTATTGCTTGTTACACTAAAGGGGTATTAATATAAATTTATATGAAAAAGATATCACTTTTCGGTTCCCTTACTTTCTTACTTGTCCCTTTTATTGCTTCGGCTTCAAATTTGGACAATATTATAAATATAATTAATGCGCTTGGTACGATTGTAAACAGGCTTATACCGCTTTTGGTGGGTGTTGCAATCATCGTATTCTTCTGGGGTTTAATCAAATATATACAGGCATCAGGCAAAGATGCTTCAGCTGGTAAAAATATCATGATAGCGGGTCTTATATCGTTGTTCGTCATGGTTTCCTTGTACGGCATTATACGCTTTGCAGGAAGCGCAATTGGTATCAGTATAAACGGTGAAGGTAATGCTGGTCGCCCTACCGCACCTGCAATTCCTCCACAGATATAAAACCTCTCGCCTGGTTTCTTAACGATTATGAGTGCTCAAGCCCAGTTACAGTTATGGAATCTTGTAAAAGTGTTCTCCGGCATAATCATTAAGCCACTGCTAGCCCTCTTATTTGGAATAGGGCTTTTAGTGTTTATATTTGGGATTGCTGAGTTTTTATTTGAGTTTAATGTACAAGGGAACCAGGGTTCAAAAGAAGCGGGCAAACAACATATGTTGTGGGGGCTTGTAGGGATGTTTATTATGGTGTCTGCGTACGCCATCCTTAAACTTATTGCAAGCACTGTGGGGCAGCCAATCGGATAGTTAGCTACACATAAAAGAAAAAACGCCAGAACCCCGAAAGGTCCTGGCGTTTGTCGTTATCGAAAGAACTGAACTGCCTTTCGAGGCAGTAGCCAGTAGTAGTCGGTGAAGACCGTGTCTGCGGTCGCCACGAACTCGACGTCTACTGGCATCGGGTCGTATCGTCTCTTCTCGTCTGGCTCATTTGGCTTGTGGCAGACTTTAATTTTCTGGAACTCGTCCGTCTTGCCGGCCTGCCAGACGTAGATGCAGTGCCTTTCGTGCCAGAACCCTGGCGCACAGTGGCCGTTAGGATTCACGCGGGTTGGAAGCTTTTTGTACTCCATCTGCTTCTTTTCGCCGTTGCACAATGCATTGGCCTGGAGAGTGAGAGGGTCTGGATAGACCTCCCTCTGGTTTTGCGCCGGCGCGTTGGCCGCCGTGTTTGGAGTCGGGGGTGCATTCCACCAGCTGTAGCTGTAATAGCCAATAACGACTGCTGCAACTCCCCAGAATACCCGACCCAAAATAGGTCGGAGAGTACGGGTTCTCATGACTTATCCCTTCGGGTTTAGAGGGTTTTGACCTAATATCGATGCAGCACCAGCAAGCGGATTGTCGGAACGCACGATATTTTCTTTTGCACGGCCGCGATTTACTCGAACCCATTCGGCCGCCATTGGATAGGTAACCCAACCGGGTTCCCCTTTCGTTAATCCCTCATTCGCTTCGTCGCGATAGGCTTTAATAAGCCCCCGCTCCGTCTCGAAATCGGTTTGTTCTCCGGTCCGCTGCTGTTTTTCGCGAGCGCCTAACTCAGCGTCGTCTCTAAGCTTGCCTTCCGGCTGGACTTCGATGACGTTGAGGCGGCGAATCCGAATGCCCAAACCGCGGACATCGGACGGCCCATCGCGCAGTATCGAGTCGAGGAAGTGCTCGAGTTCCGGCTTCTCCAATTTTGCAATCGGAGTCGCCGGGTCGATCAGTCCCTCCGTTTGATATTGCGGCTTGTTTCGGTCTTGCGGGTTGCGAACCGGGTTTTTATTCGCATCCTGCTTTACTTTTTCGGTCGGTTGAGCGCCGACAACTTTGCCAATTATTAGGACCGAGAGCAGCTCTTTCGACAGAGCTGCTTCCTCCCAGCTCATCCCGGCGACGACCTCACGAATGGTTTCGCCAATGATGTCGGAGAGGATGCCGTTCACCTTTTCTTCCATGCCAGCATTGATGTACTGGCGCAGTCGAGTAGGGTCAGCCGTGTCCGGCTCGAAGGTAGTGCCCACCTTAATGGACACCGAACCACCACTGCGGCGTGCTGGAGGTGTTGCAGCCGCAGGAGTTCCTGCGGCAGGTGGGTCAGGCAAGTCAGAACAACGAACACCCGAGAAGGTAGTATCCTTGTTCTTTAACGACCCGTCGATTTCGATAAACGTTTCGAACGGTGGGAGCGCGAACGCGATCCGTGCCCCGACTACCTTATTTACTGGTGTGCCCCATAGTACAGGCACCCCAACGCTCGGCGGATTTGCCGGAATGGTGTACTCGGAGTTGGCCGCAAGAGCGACAGTGATGCCGAAGGCGATTAGTCCGAAAAACCAATGTCCCGTAAAAATCAGGAGCATTGATATTCCACACAGAACCACAAGTGCTTGCTCTGTGTAGGTAATTGAATTTCGGATTTTTTCGATTTCGTCCAGTAAAGTAGGTGTGGCCGAAGCCGCTGCGGCCGTAGTTGTAGGCGTCGCCGAAGCTGGTGTCGTCGGACCAGAAGGCTTTCGTATTGCCCGCATGGTCCGTTTATACATTACGGTGAAGCGTTTCTCGAAACGTCGCGCTAACCGCGGACGGTAGCGAACGATAAGACGCTTCAGTATGTAAGGTCCAACGGTCCCTGCTAAACCGATGAGGAATCCGTAGATGCCCCCAAGGTTATAGCTGATATAGAGAGCTACAACCTCAAGCACTGCGATCAGTACTACCATTTCTCTGCGATTCATAACCTTTCCTTTCAATGTCAACGTTCTGTGCGGCATCAGGCCGCGGGTGAAGTGAATGTCATCCGTAGGCTACGTAAAGTAGACCTACGGTATTCTTTAGAATTATAGCATATTTATTGCTTCTTTGTCAAGCAAAAAAAGTATTCAAAAATAAGGGTGGAAAAGAAAAAAGGCGGGATAGTCTCCGCCTTTTGCTCGGTTCTGGCCTACTCTAGTACCCACACAGTGGGAAGTGCGGACCCCGTTCACGTCGAACGTGTCGGGTGCGCACTTTTGTTTTTCGATGGGGACATGGCGCGGTGCGTAGTAGGCTCCGTAGACATACCCATACCGGGGGCCTTCACCGCAGGCGCCGACAGCCAACGCCGCCAAGAGAGTGAAGCCGATTTTCATCTCCTTCACCATCATGGCACCGTGCAGACCCACTCGCAGTCCGACTGACGCACGCCGTCCGAGTTGTGCTTGTCAGGCTTGCACTTCTGCTTCCAGGTAAACTTGAGGAACCTGGAATCGGTTCCTGTCGGATCGCCGGGGTTGATGCAGGCGCCTGTTATTGGGGTTGTCTGCGGCGCCGGGGCCGGTGGGTTTTGGGCGTAGGCGCCCAGCGGGAAAAGAATCCCCGCTACGACCAGAATTAAAATGTACTTCATCTCATCTCATTCCTTTCCTATTGTTGGAATTTTGACGAAGTCAATATAACACTTTTAAAAAAACTTGTCAAGCTTATGTTTTGTGCCGGGGAGAGGACTTGGTCACGAATAAAACGCTGGCCGTCGCCAACGTTTTTTCTCGACCCCGACTCGCGGTTCTGCTAGCTTGCAGAACATCGCTCCGTCTTTCAAGTCCTGCAAAAGCTGCGCTTTGTGCCGGGGAGAGGACTTGAACCTCCATGGGTTGCCCCGTCTGCTCCTAAGGCAGGTGCGTATACCAATTCCGCCACCCCGGCATATATTATGTAGAACCTTGTGCGCCCACCTGGATTCGAACCAGGGACCATCTCCTTAAGAGGGAGTTGCTCTACCAACTGAGCTATAGGCGCGAACGCAGATATAGGCCGCGTAGAGAAAACAATACCATTACTTTATCTATTAAAAAAGCCTTCCGCGTACAAAACGCCATAGTGCTGGCGGGTAGGAAATATACTGCAAACCAAATTTTGCTTTAAAGGTCGAAAATCCTTTCCAGTCTTCTGGGTCGCCTTTTTGCCAAAAACGCCCAAAATGCAAAAAACGTATTCCTGTTGCTAAACTTGTCTCGTGCCATGTGTCCATCAACCCAACCATTGCGGGCACATGTTCGTACTTTTGTGAAATAAATCCACACAAGTAATGTGACCCCTTATGTGTGGGGGAGTTAACTACAGCCATTGCCGCAGCGATTATTTTTGTATGTATTTCTCGTGCTGCAAAAAACTGCATAGGTGCCCCGCCTGCAAGCTTCCGTGCCACAGTGTCTGTGTAGAGTTTCCGGATAAGTGGTTTGATGTCACTCGCGGTGTAGTTTGTTTTAAATTCTTCGGCAGAAATTTTTTCAACAGTAAATTTTCTATCTAAAAAATTTTCTCGCCATTTTTTACGGTACCTGCGTGCCGACTCTGACCAGGTAGTAAAGTAGTCGGCGCGGTCAAGCAGTACGAAGCCTTCAAGCTGCGGAGGTTTTTGGGAGAATACACGCCATCCGCCTGGGGTGTCTGTACGAAAGAGACGTTGCCAAATGAGCGCACGGTTGAGTGAAATGCCTTCCGGGTCTGAGTCTGCCAACACGGGTTCTTTGTCGGATATGTACTCTTCGACGACAAGGGGCCAAAAGCGCCGATACATCCCCACAGGGTCTATACCAACTTTACGTGGTGCTAAAAACGTTGGTACGTCGCTTACAAGACTATATTCTGGCCATTGGTGGTAGGGGACAAAGCCCTCGGGTGCTTCGGTTACTATTGTGCCGTACATATGTGGTGCCGGGAGTGGGACTCGAACCCACATGAGCATTTATAGCTCACGACATTTTAAGTGTCGCGCGTATACCATTCCGCCATCCCGGCGCTTTATATTTCTACCACGATGAGTGGGTTGAAGGCTATGGCAGTTTGGACAAAGAATTTGTAGGTTCTTTAGTCGATTGTCATTTCGGTCTCCATTTATATGGTCAAGTTCTACAGGCACTCTTCCGTCAGAAGATTTTCCTGCCCACCCACATAATTCACATGCCGCATTTTTTAAACCTTCACTAAACAGCCGCTTCTTCAATTTAAAACTTTGAACGAATGTGTTTTTACGTAAAAGTGCCTGAAGTGACTTTGCCGGTACTGTTGGTATGGTAGAGCCAAGTCTCCACCCTTTCCCATTGAAGTGAGAAATATCTAGATTGCGTTCCTGAATATGTTTCTTTATTTGTTCGTAGTTTCCTCCTGCTGGTATTAATCCTAGAGCATGGATGACTTTGCGTAAGCTTGAGGAAGTTTCTACTGCTTTTCGCAATTCTTGATCATTCCATTTTCGTCTGCGAGCACTCATAGGTTTACATAGTATCATTTAAGTTATTCCACGTATACCATTAATATTTTTTCTCGTCGTATGCTATTTCACCCACGCGCTCGCCCTGGCGTGTGGGCGGTGCTGTTTTATACCACAAAAGTAATTCGTCGTTTCTAATTTCTTCGGTCTGCGAGTACGTGTCGCGCGTTTTGGTGAAAATTCGCATGGTATGCTCGGGCGGGTTCCCCGGCAACATACCCAGTTGTTGCATCGCGCGTTCAATATATATGCTGTGCTGTGTGGTATCTTCCGACTCGGCTAACACATAGGTACAACCATATGGTGCTAGTATTCGTATTCCTGTATGTGCAGGCGTGCATACTGCAACTGGCGCACCTGACACTCGCGCGTAGTGTTTGCCTCGCGCATCAACTGCAGCTATTCCTGTAGTGCTGCTCCATATGCAAGAGGTAGTAATTTCGCCGAGTGCACCGCTGTGGAGGTCGAGCCACAGTACTGCTGTGCGTGCGTATGTTTGCACAATATGCTGCATAAGCCTCTCTGTGGGGGAGCCATGTGCCTGCCCAGGGATACAATATTTTGGGAACTTCCCGTCGAGCGGGTTATGTGACACTCCTGCTTCAAAACCAGGCATGTTTACGAGGGGCAAAATAATAAGCCTGCCAGAAAAATTGCCGTCACTATATTTTTCTGCCGCGGCGTAGGCGGCTTCAATACCGGCGTACTCGTCGCCGTCGAGCCCAGCAGTGACTAAAAGTACGGGGCCCGCTTTGTTGCCTATAATGTCGGCCACAGGCAGTGCACGTATCATACGTTCTACCTTTTTGCGCGCGCTAAAAAACCAAAACATGAGCGTACTTTAGCATGGTGGTGCGCGTGCTAAAATGCCACTGCATGGAAAGAAGTGCGCAGACAGAATTGGCTGAAGACAAGGCGCGTCTAGTAGCGTTGTATGCGTCGGCACTTGCACGTTTAGGTGTGTTGGAAGTGCAGTTGGAGAAGTTTCGCGAGCAATACACACCGCTCGCATATGGTGCACTTCTAAACCAGACAAAGAATTTTATACTTCATTTTTCTCGCGCACAGGATGAACTGCGCGGAAGCGACTTTTCGATACAACAAAAAAAAGAATATGGTGACCTGCTACGCGTGCTTGATGCACAGGTGGGGGCGTGCCTTTCTGCCCCTAACTGGCAGTCACCGTCATTTTGGCATACGCACCTGCCGCAGGCGGGAACTGATGCAGGGTTTGTATCTGCTTCGTCGGGCGACTACAAACGCGACATGCATCGGCAAGAAAAAGAGTATGTGCAGAAATTTGTTAAAGAATATGTCGACCACCCACTGCGCTTGGCACCGTTCGCCTACGCTACAAGTAGTGGTATGAGCGCTGTTACTACAGTGCTGACACATCTGCAAACTAAAGTTGGAAATAGCGACATCGTGTTGGCGGGTAAGTCGAGCTATTTTCAAAATAAATGGTTGCTACAAAAACTGTTTGGTACACGTGTGCGCTATGTCGACGAGTTTGATACAGACCGAATTATACGGCTTGCGAAGGAACTGCGGCCGCCTCTCGTGTTCCTGGACTCTTTGTGCGGCGCTGAGTCGCTGCCAGTGCCAAATTTGCCTGTGCTGATCCCCGCACTTTCAAAAATACTTTCTAACACCTCAACCTTTGTGCTCGACAACACAGGCCTCGGGCCCATGTACCAGCCGCTACGCGACTTGCCCTGGAGCCCGTTTGGGATGCATGTGGTTGTCGTAGAAAGTTTGCTCAAGTTCCACCAATTTGGCCTAGACCGAGTGTCGGGTGGCATTATATGGACACCAAGCTTAGTTGAAAATGGTTTGTTTGAAGCCCGTATGCATATGGGTACTATCATTCCTGATGCGTCCGTGTCTGCACTGCCCGAACCCAACCGCGCATTGCAGGACGCGCGCTTGATCCGCATTGGCCACAATGCACACCTGCTTGCAACACTGCTCGACTCGTTTGTGCGCGAACATGTAACCGTGGTTGAAAAAGTTGTGCACCCGGGCTTGTCGCACTATGAAGGATACGCGTGGACAAAAGACACAGCATTTCAGGGTCCCTTTGTAACGCTGCGTTTCCGCGATGGTAAACGAAGTGTTTCTCACTACGATGCGTTTGTTTTGCGTGTGCAAAAAATAGGGAAAGAAAAGAATGTTCATATTATTGGCGGCACGAGCTTTGGGTTTGACACAACACGCCTCTATGTGACTGCACGTTATGCAACTGACCTTACGGAGCCGTTTGTACGCATTGCACTCGGTACAGAAACAGTCGACGAACTGCATGCACTTGCCGACGTATTTATACAAGCACTATGAAAATTTTCCCCAAAAGCTGGAGTTTTGAGTCAGAAAAAAACGGAAGGATAGATGTTGTGGAATGGCTCTGGTCAGCACAGGTATACGGAGGCGGATTTGAACAATCGGGGTCGTATGTAACGGCACTGTGGAAACAGGCCCTTAAAAAAATACATCATCCAAATCTTGTAAAACGAGTTCTGGTTCTCGGTGTATGTGCAGGCGACAATATACGTTTAGCGCAGCGGCGATTTAAAAATGCCGAAATAATAGCCATCGAGTGGGACAAAAAAATGATTGACCTCGCTGTGGAGCTTAAGAGATTTAAACCAGTCACTATGCTGTATGGCGATTTGCGCGCAGTGCTTCCAACGCTTGAGGGACAGTTTGACCTTATTCTCGGTGATGCGTTCTACAACGATGCTCCTGAGGGTGCTGAAGATGACCCAACGTTTGGAAAAACACTTACTCGACTGCTTGCTCCCGATGGTACGTACATACTCAATGCCGTTCACCGCTTTGAATCAATAGACTATGTTTCGAAGTACCTAACACTCAAAAAACAATGGCTCTTTCGAGTCAATAAAGTTACGTTGTTTACGCACTAACTCTGGAGGCTGTGGGGATCGGTCACAGAACCTTGCTCCCTGGAGGCCATAAGAATCGGTCAGGCGTTCAAAAATTGCCGTCGCAATTTTTGCCGCACGACCCTGCCTCGCTCCCAGATCTGCTGATCTGGGTCCCGCTCCGGCTTGCGATTCCCGACAGACAGTGCCTGAGCACTGTCTTCCCTGGAGGCCACGGCGGGAATCGCACCCGCGTATTCAGGATTTGCAGTCCCGTGCCTTACTACTTGGCGACGTGGCCTAGACACTCACTTTAACGCACTCCTCTTTTTTATGAAAGTTCGTCGAGGCGTTGGCGCGTCTTTTCGCCTTTGTCGATTAGAAATTCAAAGTGGGGAGGGAAGGCGCCGCGGATACGCTTGCGGAAGAAGTCGGCAAGTTCGCGGCGGTTGCGGTTGGCAAACCCAAGAGCTGCGTTTTCGGCACTTTCGGGCAGTACAGTAATGTAAATATTTGCGCGTTTACTGTCGCCCGACAGTACCACTTGGGTAACGGTAATCAGTGATTGTGGGTTTGCTTCCCGTACTAAAAATTCGGCCGCAGTGGTGCGGATAGCTTCCTGGATTTTTTCGTTACGGTTGTTCAACATACAAAATTATTTATTCACGACTTCAAACGCGTGGAGCGTGTCGCCTGCGGCAGGTTCGATGTCGGTTTTTACCATAGCGCCAAACTCGTTACCAGCTTCAACTTTTTTTACCGCGTTTTTTTGTGTTTGCAAACTAACTATTGTTCCGCGGCCCAGTTCGACATCGCGGCGCATAAGTTTAACCTCTTCGCCTTCGGACAATGCACCGTCTTCCACTTTGCCACCAAGCACAACTTTGCCCTTTGTTGTGCTAAAGACTTTAAGCACTTTTGCAGAACCTGTCTGTTCTTCCATGTTGGCGCGCGGGCGGTGCTTGTCCATCTGCTGTTCGAGCCAGGTGGTGAGTTCGTAGATTATAGAAAAGACGCCGATTTCAACCCCGAGGCGTTCAGCTAGCTGGGCTGCTTCGCGCTCTACTTTTACATTAAAGCCGGCAATAATACCCGGGTGTTTGCCGCTGCCTACAAGGCGCACGTCGCTTTCAGACACGGGGCCTGCCGCACGCGCAACAACGCGCACGTCGAGGCGCTCATGCACGGGCAGTTTTTCGAGCTCGTGCACAACCGCGTCGCCTGTGCCGGCAAAGTCGGTTTTGATAACAAGCGGGAGCGTTAAAAAAATGCCGTCTTCAGGAATTTCGTTCGCCGCATTTCCACCGCTCGGGCGCTCCGGGCCGCTAGGCCGAGTCTTACCCTCGCTTCTGGAAATGCGGCTCCACTCGGCAACGTCTATTTCTGCTTCTTTTTTGGACTCGACTGTTTTCCATATGGCGCCAATAGTGGGCATTTTTGAAAAACCGACAATGCGGACAGGGCTGCCGGGGCCCGCTTCCGTTACAGGCTTCCCTAAAAAATTTTCCATAATACGCACGGGTGCAAAACTTTCGCCCGAGACAATATATTCGCCGCTTTCGACCGAGCCGTTTTGTACGATAAGCGTTGCGGTGTTGCCGCGTTTTTGGTCGAGATGCGCTTCAATGACCAAACCGCTCCCGGGGAGCGACGGGTCTGCGGAAAGGCCTTCGAGTTCGCCTGCGAGCAAAATAAGGTCGAGTAGTTCGGGAATGCCTTCGCCCGTTTTGCTTGAAATAGGCATATAGGGGACTTCGCCGCCGAGCCCTTCCAAGTAGATGCCGTTTTCAAGCAGCGACATTTTTGCTTTTTCGACATCGGCGCCAGGTTTATCTATTTTGGTGAGCGCAACAATATAGGGGATTTTTATTTCGTCTATCAATTTCATTGCCTCAAGTGTCTGGGGTTTTGCGCCGTCGTCGGCTGCGACAACAAGCACGGCAACATCGGCAACTTCCAAACCTCGTGAGCGCATCGCACGAAAAGCTTCGTGTCCGGGTGTGTCGAGAAACGTAATTTTGTGGGTGCCTGTTGCGTTGGTATGTTCGGCAACGTATGCAGAAAGATGCTGGGTAATACCACCCGCTTCACCTTCGGTCGTGTTGCTTTTGCGGATATAGTCGAGCAGCGTCGACTTGCCGTGGTCAATATGGCCAACGATAGCAACTATAGGCGGGCGTTCCCGCGTTAGAGAGGATTCTTGTTTCATATAAAATCGTTATGCGTTCGTACGCGTCCGGTGTTCGGCAATATGGTGCTTTGCTTTTTGTATTGCACCGCGCTCTTCGTCGGTGAGTTCAAATGTGGACATGCCTTTGTCCAGCGGCTTCGCATACACCCCTACATGGTCGCGCGCGTAGTGAGTTGATAATACCACGCCGGAATGCAGTTCGTCAAGAAACGCGACAGAAAAACTTTGGTTGCCGCCGGCACTTTTTCCTGCAAATGGATTAAACCGGACCATACCCACACCTTGTATGCTGCCGCGCAAGCGCACTTCGGCAAGTTTTAAATATTTTTCCAACTCGACACGGAACTGCTGCAGCTCTTTAGTGTCGCGTGTGAGTATGGAAATTGTTTCTTCAATTGAGCCGTTTCGACCAAGTGCGAGGCGTGTAAGGCGGCGGCGCAAAGAAACAAGCATGCAGAGTGCAATGACCGAAAACAGTAATGCCCCGACGGCCGCGTATGGTGCGGCGAGGGTGAGGTACCAGGGAATAGTAGAAAATACCGGATGCAGGGATGCGAACGACATGAAAAGAAGTATACTGAAAATTATGTGGTTTAGAAAGAAGCGGCTCTATGTCGACGCAGCGGCGGCAACGCCTATCTCGCCCCGCGCCAAGCAGGAACTGGTGCGCTTGCTTGACCTCTACGGCAACCCGGGTGCGCTGCACAAAGAAGCGGTTGAGGCAAAAAAAGAGCTCGACCTGGCACGGGACAGTATCGCCGCTTCTATTGGTGCGCACGCAGACGAAATTATTTTTGTCGCAAGCGGAACGGAGGCGAATAATTTAAGTATTACCGGGGTGCTCCTACCACTGTTGCGCGCAGGAAAAAAAGCCTCGCCCGTGGACGGTCTACGGCCGAGGGTACATGCCATAACAAGCGTCATAGAGCACCATTCGGTATTAGAACCTCTGCGAGCGCTCCAGAGCGAAGGGCTGTTACTTACGGAACTACCTGTCGACAGCGAGGGTCTTGTTTCAGCAGAACAAGTCACAAACGCTATCACCGACACAACAGTATTTGTTTCAGTACAACTTATAAATAGCGAAATAGGAACGATAGAACCTATTCGCGATATTGCGAAAGTGTTGCGTCGCGCATCTCATAAAATTTATTTCCACTGCGACGCGTCGCAGGCACCGCTGTGGTTACCGGTGAATGTGGAAAAATTAGGCGTCGACTTACTAACGCTCGATGCACAAAAAATTTTAGGGCCAAAAGGGGTGGGAGCGTTGTATGTGCGCCGTGGCGTTGTGCTTGAACCTATGATGCGCGGCAGTAAACAAGAGCGGGGGCTCCGTGGTGGGACAGAAAACACTCCGCTTGTAGGTAGCTTTGCAGTTGCGCTTGCCGCTGCGCAAAAAGGAGTAATTGAGCGTGCAGCGCGTATAGCAGCGGTACGCGACGCATGCATTGCTGAAATACAAAAATATATTCCCGACGTACACATTAACGGGCCTGCGCAGAACCCTCTGCGTCAGTCTGCGGTTCCGCAACCGGGTTCTGCTCCGGCCTTTCCACATCGGGTGGCAAACAATATCAACCTTTCAGTGCCCGGGCTCGATAGGGAAATGGCCGTCATAGGGCTCGATGCAGAAGGCGTTGCTGCAACCACACGTTCGGCCTGCAATGTTGTCGACAAAGACCCGTCACATGTCATAGAGGCAATTGGAACTCCGAAAGAATTGCACACCACTGCTATACGAATTACCTTTTTACCCGACGCGACTCATGCCGACGCACGCCGTGTTGCGCGTGCACTTACAGAAATTGCCAGACGTTACCGCAGCGTTGTATAATAGAGTTAATGGACCTTGAGCAGCTGACCAAACACCAAATAATTCTGCTCACGCTGCTGGTCAGTTTTGTGACGTCCATTGCGACAGGTATTGTGACCGTGTCGCTGATGAGCCAAGCCCCAACAAGTGTGACGCGCACTATTAACCAAATAGTCGAACGCACCGTACAAACGGTAGTACCGCAAACGCAAGGTGCCGCAGTTGTCACAACGGAAAAAACAGTTATTGTCAAAGACGACGACCTGACAGCGCAGTCTATCGCTGCAGTACAAAAAAGCATTGTACGCATTACCGCAAAAGGTGGTGACGAGCTCGTGGCCCGTGGGGTCATTGTCGACGCAAAAGGTACTACGCTAACCGACTCTGCTGCACTTGCAGCGTCCGGTGCAGAAGCGTTTGAAGCCATATTGTCCGACGGCACACGTGTCCCGGTGACGGTGATGTCATCGGCCACAACAACACCAATTGGGTTTGTAAATGTTACGTTTGGCACATCGACAGCAGCGGCCCCAGCGACACTGGCAGACACATCTAAACTGCAATTGGGCCAAAGCGTTATACGTATCGGGGGCACCGGCGCCGACACTGTGGGTGAAGGAGTTATTGCAAGTCTAGCTGTGGGGGCGGGGAATTCCCGTATGATTGAGGCAAGTGTACCGTCAGTAACTCCAGGCTCTGTTCTTATAACGTTGTTCGGCCAAATAATTGGTATTGTTACTGCAGACTCTGCGTTAGTAAGTAACGAGTTTTACACAGTAGCGACACTGCCCGCAGCGCCACCTGCAACCAAAACATCTCCTAAGCCGTAATATATAGATATATATGCCACCATTTAACCACTTCACTACAAAAGCAAAAGAGGCCGTACGCCGCGCACACGAACTTGCGGTGGAACGTGGTCAAAACCAGGTGAGTCCGTTGCACCTGCTTGCTGCACTCCTTATACAAGAGGAGTCATTGGTCGTATCTATTGTCGACAAACTTGAAGTCGACATGATTTTGCTCACAGACACCGTTCTTGAAGCGCTTGAAGGCGTGCCGGGAGGTTCCGTACTTTCGCCGTCCTACCAGCTGTATTTAACTCCCGAACTTGTGCAGGCACTTGAGCGGTCTGCAAAAGTTGCAACAGAACTCCACGACGAATTTGTGGCGACCGAACATTTATTTATTTCTATCCTCGACGTGCCGGGTACTGCACGCGAAACGTTGTCGCGTTTCCGTATTTCGCGCGAGTCGGTGTTGCGTGCGCTGCAGGAACTGCGCTCAAGCAAAGTTACCTCTGCCGGCGGCGAGCAAAAGAAAAACCGCGCACTGGTTAAATACACACGGTCTTTGACCAAGATGGCTGCAGAAAATAAGCTCGACCCGGTCATTGGCCGTGACGAAGAAATACAGCGCGTTATACAAATACTTTCCCGCCGTACAAAAAACAATCCAATTTTGATAGGTGAGGCCGGCGTAGGCAAAACAGCCATTGCCGAAGGCTTGGCCTCGCGCATTGCAAGCGGTGACGTGCCCGACTCGCTCCGCGACAAAGAACTTGTCTCGCTCGACTTGGGGGCCCTTATTGCCGGCACCAAGTACCGCGGCGAATTTGAAGAACGCTTGAAGGCAATAATGAAAGAAATCGAGCGCTCCGAAGGCAAAGTGCTTTTGTTTATCGACGAGATCCACACCATGATAGGCGCAGGTGCGGCCGAGGGCGCCATGGACGCGTCGAACATGTTAAAGCCCGCCCTTGCGCGCGGCGACATACACGTTATTGGTGCTACAACACTCCGCGAATATCAAAAACATATCGAACGTGACCCGGCCTTCCAACGCCGCTTTCAGCCGGTGTATGTGCTCGAGCCTTCGCTCGATGATGCAACGGCGATTTTGCGTGGGCTTAAAGAAAAGTACGAACTCTTCCACGGTGTGCATATTACTGACGACGCACTTGTGGGCGCGGTGCAACTTTCGGCCCGTTACATTCCAGACCGATTTTTGCCCGACAAAGCAATAGACTTGATAGACGAAGCGTCTTCGGCGCTGCGTATATCGCTCGAAAACAAACCACCGGTTTTGGAAGATGCACACCGCAAAATAATGCGCTTAGAGGTTGAAAAAGAGGCCCTCCGCAAGGAAGCTGCTGCAGACGGCGAGGGAGCAGCAAAAACACGCACCGGTGTTATTGAAAAAGACATTGCTGACTTGAAGGAAAAAACCGGCGAGCTTGAAATGCGCTGGAAGAACGAAAAACAAGTCTTGCTCGAAATAAAAGCTATTAAAAAAGAACTTGAAAGCCTGCGCATGGAAGCAGACTCGTCGGAGTCGGCTGTTGACCTCTCGCGTGCGGCAGAAATTCGCTACGGCGAAATACCTTCGCTTGAACGCGAGCTCGACCAAAAAACAAAACGCCTTAAAAAATTGCAAAGCACGCGTCGCATTTTGAAGGAAGAAATTACCGAAACTGACATCGCCGCAGTTGTGTCTAAATGGACTGGTATCCCTGTGTCGCGCATGCTCGAAGAAGAGGCGGAAAAACTTTCGCGTATCGAACAGGTGCTTGAGGCACGCGTTGTCGGCCAAAACGAGGCAGTACAAAAAGTTGCCGACGCGGTTAAACGCTCGCGTGCAGGCATTGCCGACCCAAACCGCCCCATTGCGTCATTTATGTTTTTGGGCCCAACGGGTGTTGGTAAAACAGAACTCACTAAAGCCCTAGCCGAATTTATGTTCGACGATGACAAGGCGCTCATTCGTGTCGACATGTCGGAATATATGGAAAAACATTCCGTATCAAAAATTGTCGGTGCACCACCGGGCTATGTGGGCCACGAAGAAGGGGGAGCGCTAACCGAACTTGTCCGCCACAGGCCGTACTCGGTGTTGTTGTTCGACGAAATTGAAAAAGCGCACCCCGAGGTGTTTAACATTTTGCTGCAAGTGTTGGACAACGGTACTCTTACGGACGCAAAAGGTCGCCGCGTGAACTTCCGCAACACAATCATCATCATGACGAGCAACATCGGCGCGCAGTACATCGACAAGATGGAACAGCTCGGCTTTACCGCGGGCGGCGCATCGGACGCAAGCAACTACACTATGGCAAAGGAGCGTGTGCAACAGTCTTTGAAAGACTACTTCCGCCCAGAATTCTTAAACCGCATTGATGAGATAATTATCTTCAACATTTTGGCACGCGAGGCTGTCAAAGATATTGTTGGTATACAGGTTAAAGAGGTGGTGCAACGCTTGATGCAGAAAAATATCACGCTCACTATAAACCCAGCTGTGTATGACTACTTGGCAAAAGAAGGGTACAACCCGCACTATGGTGCGCGCCCACTCCGCCGGCTTATACAAGACAAAATTCTTACAAAGGTTGCATCTCTGATGGTTTCCCGCGGCGTGCTTTCGGGTGGCACAGTGACAGTAGATATGAAGGGCGACGAATTTGTGTTTGATGTAAAAAAAGGCGCGAAGCGTGTAAAGAGCACCATCCAAAGCGACCTGCAGACGGTGTAGAGGTGGTGTATATAAAAAGGGAAAGGCGGTCACATTAACTTGTGCCGCCTTTTGCCCGTTTCTAAAACGGGCCGAAATTTACTTGCTCATGCCGTCCTTCCACAGAATGATAACGGCCTCCTGTCCATCGGGGCAGCTCTGCCCCGTGCGGCCGTCGTGTTTCTGGATCCACACCCGCTGGTTTTCCTCGTGATAGAGGACCCGGGGTGTATGGCATCGGGCCGGATCGTTGGCATCCTGCCAAAGGACATATCCAAGGCAACCGATGACGATTGCGCCAAAAATGCTGAGTCCGGCGAAAACGATTTTTTAAGGATATATTGACAATAAGTTTATAAATGACATAATATAAAAGAACGAACATTTGCATTTTTTGAGGGAGACAGAAATGAAAGTCAATGATGATGACCTTGCTAAGGCCTCTCAGGTTTTTGCTCGGATCGGGGAACGAGGTTATGTCTGGAAACGACATTCTTTGAGCCCTGGCTTTAATCTCCAAAAAGAGATCGAAAAACAAACACTGCCGATGCTTGAAATTGGTGGGCCTACCAAGAGAGGAATATGTGATATCCGACCTTGGCGTGCCAAAGGAAAGACGGTTTTTGTAAGCAATCTCTTTCCTCAAAATCATAAAATTGGAGAAGATTGTCATATTCTACTCGACTTACGTACTGATGGTCAGTTGTTGCCAGTTCGCGACAGTTCACTTTCAGTCGTCTTCGCCTCCTGCATGATCAGAGATGTGCGACCTCTCATCATCAAGGAAGCGTCGCGAGTCCTTGCACCAGGTGGTCTGCTCGTTTGGAATGGTTTTCAGATGGGAGATCATCTGCAAGCGCAGAAGTGTGGTTTGGGGATAATTCAATATTTCTGGAAAATGTACGGCATCTCGCATTTTGGTATCCGAACCCCGATAGACCTTGAACCTAGAGGTCTAACGATAGAGGAAATTAGTATGCGACTACCGACCCATTCCGAAACGTATTCGGGCGTTCCGAACCTTTCTCAAAAAAAGAAATTCGATCAGGAGCCAGACTACATGATCTTTCGCAAGCCGTAATTGGTTTGCAAAAAGTCCTACTTCGACAAGAAGCAGGACTTTTCTTTTTGGTGCGCCGGGGAGGATTCGAACCTCCGTAGGCCGAAGCCGCTTGGTTTACAGCCAAGTGTAATTGACCACTCTACCACCGACGCATATGTGCTACGGAACACTATCAAGGTACCTTTTTTTCTGCATATTGTCGATTATTTATGATGTTACAATTAATTTTGTTATGCCCTTGTTTAGCTCCCTCACCCCCCGCCTCCTTGCACTCGCAGTACCCCTTTTCATCCCCCTCGTAGCCTTTGCACAAACAATTGGCCTCGTACCTTGTGGCAACACTTCGGGCAACTACGTA
>Ga0194035_1000305_pt1 | contig 29522 bp, 29 predicted proteins | sample JunL2320m_MetaG_FD_148680 | JGI IMG/M metagenome (GOLD analysis project Ga0194035, IMG submission 148680) | Anoxic zone freshwater microbial communities from boreal shield lake in IISD Experimental Lakes Area, Ontario, Canada - Jun2016-L239-20m | ecosystem: Environmental > Aquatic > Freshwater >...
CCCCCTTACCCCTGCTTCTGATAGATCGTCGGGGCGATCGCCTTGAAGGGGTGAGTGACCCACTGCAAACTTTCGGAATGCCCGATGAAGAGGTAGCCGCCGGGCTTTAAGTAATGATGGAACTTGTTCACGAGCGTTTCCTGGGTCGGACGATCGAAATAGATCATGACGTTCCGGCAGAAAATCAGATCGAGCGGGCTCTTGATCGGAAACTTATCGTCCATGAGATTGAGGCGTCGAAAGTGAATCATGTCTGCCAGATGGGGCTTGACCTTGAGCAAGCCGGCACTCTCGCCTCGCCCACGGAGGAAATGCCGTTTCACAATTTCTGGCGGCACATCGCGCACGCGCTCTTCGTCATACGTGCCTGAAGCCGCCTTGGCGAGGACGCGAGTAGAAAGATCGGATGCCAGAATCTTACAATCCCACTGTGCAGGGTATCGGACGGTATCAAAGAGAGTCATGGCAATCGTGTACGGCTCTTCTCCAGTTGAACAAGCGGAGGACCAAATCCGAATACGTTTGGTACGTTCCAACTCAGGAACGACCCGCTCTCGCAGAAAATCAAAGTGTTTAGGTTCTCGAAAAAAGTCGGTCTTGTTCGTAGAGATCAGGTCCAGCATCCGCGTAAATTCCTCGTGCATCTGATCTTCCGTCACCTTCGCGTAGTATTCTGAGAAGGACACCAAGTCAAGGTCGCGTAAGCGCTTCGACAGACGGGATGCTAAGAGTGATTTTTTCTGCTCGCCAAGGGAAATGCCGCTCTCATCGTAAATCAGCGTGCGAAACCGTTGAAATTCTTCTGTGGTGATCGAGTATTCCATAGTAGACGAGGCTCCGGTTACACGCGGCGCGCCGAGACCCTGCCGCACTCACACTGGGGCTATTGCTTTATCGGTCGGTTGCTGTCGATTCTTAACCATCCGCTTGCTTGAAAAGTCTGCTACTGTCGCAAGCAGTCGATGTGTCATGCCTGGAGGTCCAGCACACTTCATGGCCCACAGGAAACGCAACGATAGTCCAACCCCTGGATAGCTATGTCTTATCGGTCTTTTGGTGATTTCATGACCGTCGATACCGCCTGAAAGACAGGCGGGGTCTGTACAACCCATGAACTGGGAGAGGAAATGGCCGGAAGATTATTTCAATAATGACGTGAAAACATACCAGCTAACCACTGGATTCTCACAGGGTATTGATCAGTGAACAGATCGGGTGTGAATCACATGCGGTCGTACTCAATGGCCTGGCAAATCAGCATCCAGGGGCCTGCGCGAACAGCCGAGGTCCTTGGCACATCGGCCTATTGCAGGTGCGAATAGGCTTCAGAACAACGGAGGGATAGCCGCGTCAGTTCCTGCCATAGAACCCGGTTGAGACTGTACATAGACAAGGAGCACGCTTTCCAATTCTTGAAGCACCTTCAGTAATGCAGGGCAATGTGACCGAAGCAGCCGTCCGCCTCCCAGACCTTTTGAGTACTGCTGGATGAATTTCTCGGCCCCCAGCATGAGCGCGCTCTCTGCAAGGTCCTTGAGCAACCGGCTCAGATTCTCAGACATGGGCTCGGCCGAGTCTCCTTGCTCCAACACCACAATCGGAATGGTTACGGTCAATTGGGCTGCAAACGCATTGACCAGATCGTTATATTCCTCCAGCCCGATATCCAGTTTCTCCATCGTTGTAAGTTTGGAGCACAGCACGACCGACTGCGATCGGACAAGGCCCTCCCCCGCTTGATCAGCTGTTGTTTGTCGATGGGTTTCACCAGGAAACCTTGGCACTGTACAGCCTGCACGCGTTTGACGGTTTCAAGATCGGCATGCGCCGATGCGACAAGAATGGGAACATCGCGAAATGCCGGCAGGGCCCTGACCTTCACGATAAACTCCAGCCCATCCATTTCCGGCATCATGTAATCGGTGATGATCAGCTGAAGGTCTGGCGTTTCAGCCAAAACCGTCAGCCCTTCTTTGCCATTTCTGGCCACCACCGTCTGATACCCCTGTGCCTTCAGCATAAGCACTAGCAGTCTCGCATTTACCGGATTGTCTTCAACAATCAAAATGGCCATCGTGTTCGTTCCATTCCCTTCTGATGTACTACTGTGGTGACAACAGGGCCACGGGTTCCAGACCGCCGGGCTGATCGGGCGATCCTCAGGCCGCCCCGCCAGAGGCTCTCTCAAGCGGACGGTCATCTGTTTTATTGAAAACCGGAACCGATGGGCCAACCCAGCGAGCCAAAACCTCGGCCAATATCTTCGATTGCATGGGCTTACTCACAAAATCATCCATGCCAGCGGCGAGGCAGAGGTCTCGATCCTCCGACAGGGCATTCGCCGTCATGGCGATGATCGGAATGCGCCGGGGCGGCGCGTCGTTCGTGAAGCGTGAAGCGTATTTCGTTCCGGAGTCGGACATTTCCCGCGCCAGCGTTGTTTCACATTTCACGTCTAACGCGTCACACGTCTTTTGGATCTCATCTTCCGCTTCACGTTGTCTAATTCCCTCGTCCTGCGCTTCACGCTTCACGCTTAACGTTTCACGACGCCTGATTTCCTCCGTCGCGGCGAGCCCGTCCATTTCCGGCATCTGGCAATCCATCAAGACCGCGTCATAGGGGATGCGCGAGAGCGCTTCGAGAGCCTCCAGGCCGTTGGTCACGAGATCCGCACGATAGCCCAACTTTTCCAGCATGCGCACGGCAACCTTCTGGTTGATGACATTGTCCTCGGCGACTAAAATCTTGCCGGTGGCGCGTGCGTTCATCTCGGCCAAACTATGACGAGTGACCAACTCGGGTCGGGCGGTTCGTCCCTCGAATTGGCCCTCGCGGGCGGCGGCCTGTTCGGATAGTTTGAGCACGGTGATGAGACACTCATACAATTGCAGTGCAGGCACCGGTTTGGAAAGATAGCCGGCATACCCGGCCGACTGCGCCGCCTTGGCATCGCCACGCTGACCCACAGACGTCAACAGCACGAGTCTGGTTGGGGCCAGCACCGAATCGGCCTTGATAGCGCCGGCCAGTTCCAGGCCATTCATGTCAGGTAGCAGCATGTCAATAATCGCCAGGTCGCAGACCTGGCCTCGTGCCGCCGCCTTCCGCATGAGCGCCAGGGCCTGTCGGCCATCCTCCGCGATGAGACACCTGGCTCCCCAACGCTCAGCGTTGAGTTCCAGTATTCGCCGGTTGATGGGACTGTCGTCCACGATGCAGAGCTGCAACCCGCGCAAATCCTGATCCTCCATGGCGTTCGCCGAGTCGGTTGCCTCAGGCTGTTTGCCGAGCTGAACGGTGAACCAGAACGTGCTGCCCTCGCCGAGCCGGCTCTCCACACCGATATGGCCGCCCATGAGCTCCGTGAGCTGCTTGCAGATGGCGAGCCCCAACCCCGTGCCGCCGAATTTGCGCGTCGTCGAACTGTCGGCTTGAGTGAACGGCTCAAACAGGTGCCCCTGCGCTTCAGGGGACAGGCCGATGCCGGTATCTTGCACCTCAAATCGCACCGTGGCATCGGTATCGGTTTGGTGTAGCAGCGTGACAGAGAGCACCACATCCCCCTGTGCAGTAAACTTGATGGCGTTCCCCAACAGGTTGATCAGGATTTGACGGAGCCGTCCTGGATCGCCGCGAAGGGCAGCCGGCACATCTGCGTGAAATAGGCAGGCCAGGTTCAGCCCCTTGCTGGATGCACGCTCGGCCAATAGGTCCACCGTTTCGTCCACTGCCGTACGAAGGTCGAAATCGATGATCTCATAACTCATCCTGCCGGCTTCAATCTTGGAAAAGTCGAGGATGTCGTTGATGACGGTGAGCAGATGATCGCCGCTGCTGCGGACGGTCTCGGCGAGTTCCCGTTGCTCGGGCGTAAGGTCTGTATCGAGCAGGAGGCCGGTCATGCCGATCACCCCGTTCATGGGGGTCCGAATCTCGTGACTCATGGTAGCCAGAAAAGCGGACTTGGCTTTCGTAGCGGCTTCCGCCTGATCGAGCGCGATGTCGAGAGACTGGTTAATTAACTCTAGTTCCTGTGCGTAGGCTCTGAGAGCTGCCTCGGACTGCTTGCGGTGAGTGATGTCCAGGGCCAATCCCAAAAAGCCGTTAATCTCTCCGCTGGAACTCCTCAACGCCGTAACCGAGAGCAATACAGGGAACCGGGTTCCATCCTTTCGGATGTAGGTCCATTCATGTTCATTGAGCAAGTCTCTCCGCGCCTTGGCCACAAATACTTCAAAGCCTGGGTCGATCCGCTCTCCCAACTCATTGGAGAAACTCTTGGCTCGATCCGCTACTTCCTGTGGGTCATGAATGACGGCGGGAGTCGCTTTGCCGATTACCTCCTCGGCTCTGTAGCCCAACATCCGTTCGGCAGCACAATTGAAGGTTTGGATTACGCCATCAGGCGTAGTGGCAATAATGGCGTAGCCGGCATAATCCAGCACCGCCTTCTGCCAGCTGGCTCTGGACTTGATCTCCTCTTCGGCCTGCCTGCGCTCGGAGATGTCGGCAAAGGTCACCACCGCACCTTTTATCACACCGTCCTCGTATACGGGACGCGCTGCAATCTCTGCCGGGAAGGCTGTCCCATCCCGGCGCCATAACACCTCACCATCGATCTGGCATCCCTCTCCAGCCTGGCATGCGCGGAAGACTGGGCTCTCATCAAGGGGGTACGGAGAACCGTCGTGGTGTGAGTGATATATGAGCTCATGCATGTTCCTGCCGAGCAGTTCGTCCGGCTGATACCCAAGCAGATCTGCGCCGGCCCGATTGATGAAAGTGCAGCGGCCATGACCATCGAGGCCATACAGGCCTCCGATCGTCGAGTCCAGTAACAGGTGAATCTCATGATTGAGGCGCTCCCGCTCGGCCTGCTGCATGCGTTCCTGAGAGAGGTCGCGAAGGATCGCCACCGCGAACGAACCCTCTGCTGTTTTAATATGGCCTAAGCTGGCTTGGATCGGAAACTCTGTCCCATCCTGTCGACGTCCGGTAAGAGTTCTGCCGGCCCCCATCGATCTGGTCTGGGGCGACGCCTGGTAGTGTTCCCAGTGCGTGCGGTGTACGTCCCGAACAGCCTCAGGCACCAGTATCTCGACGGGTTGGCCGATCAACTGGCCCGGTGTATAGCCGAACATCCGGTCCGCCTGCTGGTTGGCCAATACGACGTTACCTTTGACATCGGTCATAATAAAGACATCCGGCGCCATCTCCAGCACCGTACGGAACCTGCATTCTGCCACCTGTGCCCGATTGCGCTCCTCATCCGCCATCTCCCACGAGCGACTAAGTCGAGTGATACTCCAGAACAGCACTCCGAGCAGCGGCAGGAATATGGCGCTGCCTGCCGCCCCAACCTTCCATAGGACGGTCCTGATGGGCACCAGGATGTCGCTCCGGTCCACGCGCACCAACACGCCCCACCCCAGGCCCGTTAAATCGTGTGTCCCATTGGTCTGCGCATACCCGGTCACGACCTCGACCTTCCGGCGGACATGTCGCTCTTCAATGAATCCGGCTGGGGCCGTATCAAACAACTGAGCCGAGGGGACCCCCATCTGCTTGAGGTTAACCCGCCCCTCTTCTCTCAGAAACGAATCGACGAACACATTGCCGTCATGATCCAGAAGCTGATACTCGATGCGCGCCCCCGTTCCCCAGAGCGCCTGCAACGCGTTGACCGAACGTGCAACGACATCCTCCAGAACCGGCAATCCTACTTTGCTGATCACAGCCCCGATAAACTGGCCGCGCGCATCATTGAGTGGACTCACAAACGTGACCACAGAAACCCCATCGTCGTCCCGTATCGCATCCTGGATTACGGCGCGTTGGCTCGCTCGCACAGCCAGGAATCCAGGCTCCCCACTCATATCACGGCCCTTGTCGGCCTCGTCTGTCGCAGCCAGGATGCGGCCTTGTTCATCGGTGACTCCCGCCCAGCGATAGACGGGATAGGTCTCCAGTAAGGCGAGGAGCCGTTTCCGCTTCTCCGGTTGATCGTTCCCCTGAAACACCAACGACCGTGAGAGCATCAGAATATCGCCGTAACGCTCGGCCATTTGCATGTCGAGCTTGTCCGCGATATCGACGGCGGCCAACGTGAGGCTCTCGCCCGCGGAGGCCACCAAGACCGTTTCGACATATTGAAGGGCGAGGACCCCGACCAGGATCTCGACCAACATCATGGCGACGATCAGCCCCGGCAGCCAACGAGCGTGTAAACCGATGTACTGTCTCACCATACAGTTGCCTCGTGACAACGCCTGCTCGCGTGAATGACCGGCAGGCAATGGGGTGAACAAGCGTGCCTGCACAGCCGACAGCGCCCGTTGCCAGTCACAGCCAAAACATTAGGCAGCCTGCCTTACAATACGTTCGGTCGGTTCAATGAAATTCTTGACGGCTGAAATCGAATGGTGAGCGGGCGGGGTCGAATTCAAGGAGGACATCGGACAAGACCATGGCTGAGAGGAGCGGAACCTAGCCCGCATTATTCATGAACGCTTCTGCTGCAATCGCGGATTCGCTGCTACGACGCGCCTTCGGCTGGCAGGCCCGCCACGCGATCTGTTGCTGCCGCTCTACCGAAGATGCCGGTGCATGCGGCGGCGCCTCTCGTTTCCTGCTCATCAATCTCTCCCTCTGATGCGTGAAGCCAGGAGTTTCTAGTTTCTGGTTTCTAGTTTCATGTCGTCGGAAAAAAGATTCCGAACACTAGAAACCAGAAACTTGGAACCTGAAACACGCAACCTGGGACGGCTTCAGAAGAGGGACAGGCACCGCCGCGAACGGCGGAGCCTGTCCCCTGCCCTTCGGAAGTTTCTAGTTTCTTGTTTCAGGTTTCATGTTGTCAGGGACCAGCCTCTGAACACTTGAAACTAGAAACTCGAAACCAGAAACCCGCCCCTAGAATTCCTCGAACTCGCTGTCCTTCTGCCGGCGCTCCTTGCCGTTGTCGGCGCTGACGCCCACCAGTTTTTTCGCCTCTTCGGGCTTCGCCGCGGGCGCCGGTTTCTTGAGCAACGGTTTCTTCACCGGTCCTGCTGACAGGGCGCTGGGCCTATGCGCAGTCGGGGCCGCGCTAGGCCGCTGGTGGATCTCTTGTCCGGTCTGCGTGAGCTGAAAGGACGCGACCTGGCCCATGAGCTCCCGGGCCTGTTCCTTCATGGACTGGCTGGCACTGGTCGCCTCTTCAACGAGCGCCGCGTTCTGCTGCGTCGTCTCGTCCATCTGCATGATCGCCTTGTTCACCTGCTCGATCCCGCTGGCCTGTTCTTGCGACGCCGCCGTGATCTCCGCAATGATGTCCGTTACTCGCTTGACGGAGCTGACGATCTCCTCCAGCGTCTTGCCGGACTGATTGACCAGCTCGCTCCCGTCCGTCACCCGCTGGACCGACTCGTTGATCAACCCCTTAATCTCCTTGGCGGCGGTCGCCGATCGCTGCGCCAAATTCCGCACTTCTGCGGCGACCACGGCGAAGCCGCGCCCATGCTCCCCGGCCCGCGCCGCTTCCACCGCGGCGTTCAAGGCCAAGAGGTTCGTCTGGAAGGCAATCTCGTCGATCACCGTGATGATGTCGGCAATCTTCTTGCTGCTCTTGTTGATCTCGCCCATCGCGTTGATCGCTTTGGTTGTGACCTCGCCGCCCTTCTGAGCCACGTCGCGGGCCGTGATGGCCAACTGGTTCGCCTGCTTGGCGTTGTCAGCGTTCTGCTTCACTGTAGACGTCATCTCCTCCATCGCCGAGGAGGTCTCTTCCAGCGAGGAAGCCTGTTCGCTGGTCCGCTGCGAGAGATCCTCGTTGCCCTTGGTGATCTGCTCGGCGCCGATGCTCACGCTCTCGGCGGCGGTCCGCACGGTCGAGAGGGTCTCCGTCAGGTTCGCGATGGCCGCATTCAGGCTGGTCTTCATCTGCTCGAAATCGCCTTGATAGGCACCGGTCATGGCCTTGGTGAGGTCGTTTGCCGCCAGCGCCGAAAGGACGCTTTTGGCTTCATCCAACGGGATGGCCACAGCATCGAGGAGCTGATTAAAGCTCTGGGTGAGCGCCTTCGACGCCCCCTCGAAGCGATCGGTCTTGATGCGCTCCTTCAATTGACCGACTGCCGCAGCGGCGATGAGCTTTTCGACTTCGAGCTGCGCCTGTTTTTGGCCCGTAATGTCGGTGGCGAACTTCACGACCTTCAACGGCTTGCCGCTCGCATCCATGATCGGGTTATAGGAGGCCTGAATCCAGACTTCCTTCCCGCCCTTGCCGATCCGCCGATAAGTGCCCGCATCGAACTCGCCCCGGTTCAGCTTGGCCCAGAAGGCCTGGTACTCCGGACTGTTCGTGTAGGCGGGCTCGCAGAACATCCGATGGTGCTTCCCCTTGATCTCATCCAGGCTATAGCCCAGGGTATTCAAGAAATTGTCGTTGGCGGTGATGGCCGTGCCGTCCATATTGAATTCGATGACGGCTTGCGCCTTGCTCACCGCGGCCATTTTGCCTTCGAAATCGGCATTGCGAATCTTGTCCGCCGTGATGTCGGTGGCGAACTTCACGACCTTGAACGTCCTCCCCATTTCATCCTTGACCGGATTGTAAGAGGCCTGAATCCAGACTTCTTTGCCCCCCTTGCCGATCCGCTTGTAGATCCCTGCGTCGAACTCGCCGCGGTTCAGCTTGGCCCAGAAGGCCGTATACTCGCCGGTCGCTGTGTAGTCCGCATCGCAGAACATGCGATGGTGATGGCCCTTGATCTCGGCGAGTGTATAGCCCAGGGTCTTCAGGAAGTTCTCATTAGCCGTGATGACGGTGCCGTCGAGGTTGAACTCGATGCAGGCATACGACTTGTCGATCGCATCGGCTACCCCCTTCATATTCTGGCGCGCGATCTCTTGCACCGTGATGTCGTAGCGCACGCCCAGGTACTTGCGAGGCTTGCCGTTCTTGCCGAGGAACGGCGCGATCACCGCGTCCACATAGTAGGGTGTGCCGTCCTTGGCGCGATTCTTGACGACGCCACGCCAGATCTGACCCCGTCCGATCGTGCCCCACAAGTCCTTAAAGGCCTCCTTGGGCATGTCCGGATGGCGCGTGGTGTTGTGTCCCTTGCCGACCAATTCGTTCTTCGGGTACTTGGACACTTCTATGAACTTCTCATTGACCCAGACGATGTCGCCCTTGAGGTCGGCTTCCGAGACGATACTGGTCGTGTTCATAATGTCCGTGCGGGCTTTGAGTTCGTCGTGGAGGTCGTCGAGTTCCTGGTGCTGAGCCGTCACGTCGGTCGCGATCTCGATAACCTTGGTGGGGCGGCCATCGGCGCCGAGCACCGGCGTGCATATGGCCTGCATCCAGACTTCTTTGCCCCCCTTGCCGACCCGCTTGTAGGCCCCTGCGTCGAACTCGCCGCGGTTCACCTTGGCCCAGAAGTTGGCGTACTCCGGGCTGTCGGTGTAGGCCGCATCGCAGAACATCCGATGATGCTTGTCCTTGATCTCGTCGAGTGTATAGCCCAGGGTCCTTAAGAAGTTATCGTTGGCCGTGATGACGGTGCCGTCAAGATTGAACTCGATGACCGCTTGGGCCCGATCGATCGCCTGCACTTTCCCGGCTAAATCGTTACCACCGGCGCTTTTCGTTCCGACTTTCTTTCCCGTCGCCTTTGTTTTCTTTCCGGTTGCCATCGTGGGTTCTCCTTTGAGTGGTTGGTGGATTCGTGTGACCAGTGACAAAATTGTGCTATCCCTTCGAGTCTGTGGCGGCCGCCAGAGCCGCTTCTTGCATATCGCCGTTCGTCAGCAGGCGGTCCATGTCTAACAGCGCGATCAGCTTGTCGCCGGATTTCCCGATGCCGTTGATGAAACTCACGTCCACCTTGGTGCCGAATTCTGGCGGCGGCTGAATGTCTTTCCTGTCGATATCGAGGACGTCGGACACGGCGTCCACGACCAACCCCATAATCTTCTCCTGAACGACGACGACGACAATGACCGTAAACATGGTGTAGTCGATCGTCGGCATGCCGAACTTGGTCCGCAACTCGATGATGGGGACGATGGTCCCCCGGAGATTGAGCACGCCTTTGATGTGCGACGGCGTGTTCGGGATCTTGGTCACCGTCGTGTAGCCCTTGATCTCCTGGACGCGGAGGATGTCCACGCCATACAGCTCGTCGCCGAGCTGAAAGGTGAGGAACTGATTCCCGGCCGTAGTGAGCCCGATTTGCCGATTGAGTTCCTTCGTCGAAGTTTCAAGCGTTGCTGCGGCCATAGGGTCCTCCTTCGTGATGTATCGGTCATGGGATGAACGTTTCTGGTTTCATGTTTCGAGTTTCATGTTGCCAGAAAACAGCTTCCGAAAACTTGAAACCAGAAACATGAAACTAGAAACTCGACGCCGAGAGGCGCCTCGCGGTGACCGTATTCCCTGGGGAGTAATGCCCCAACTCCTGGGCAGGTAGTATCGCTATCGGATACTTGATGGAAAACTTTACCCCGGTACCGGCCTTGGGGTTCAATCGATATCGAGGGATCATGCTTCACGCTCGGTTGGAGGGATAACATTATCCTCTGACCCCCTGCCACGCCTTGTCGTGATGGATTACCTTGTTCGGATTAATCCGTTCGGCTCGTTCCAGCAGAACCTCCTTCGACTCAGCACGGATCGGATCAGGCACGCAACAATCGCCCATCGGGCACACCGAGGCGCACTGTGGCTCGTCGAAGTGGCCGACACACTCAGTACAACGCTCGTAGGTGATCACGTAGATGCTATTGTCGACTCCCTGTCCCTCTCCGATGTGATACCCCCGCTCCTCGGCCGCGCTGCGCTTGTCGAAAATTGCGTTGTTGGGACATGCCGGCAGACAGGCATCGCAGGCAATGCAGTTGTCGTTGATCATGAGCGCCATAAAGCAATCTCCTTGGACCGTTGGGGACTGGCGCCCTTCTTTTTGGCGGCTGGCCTCATCTGAGGAGCAGTGGGACAGGCACCGCCGCAGACGTCGGAGCCAGTCCCCTCTACCCGCAACCCGCGCATGACTCTTGCCATTTCGATTGCAGACCTGGCGGCCTCCCCGCCACGGTTGAACTTGGTCGGCTCAGACCGCTCGATGGCCTGCGCGACCGTATGCGTTGTCAGTACCCCGAAAATGATCGGCACATCGGAGTCCATTGTCGCTTGTCCTATGCCACGGCTCACTTCGGCGCAAATGTAGTCGAAGTGTGGCGTATCGCCGCGAATGACCGCCCCAAGACAAATCACCGCGTCGAACCGCTTCGATCCCGCCATCGTCCGCGCCACCAAGGGAATCTCGAAGGCCCCCGGCACCCGCACCGCTTCGATATCGTCGGACTTGACCCCCTGTTTGGTCAGCCCGTCGAGGCAGGAACTCAGCAGCTTGCTCGTCACAAACTTATTGAATTTCGCGACGACAATCCCAAACCGCAATCCCGTCGCATCCTGTGAGCTTTTTCGCTGTTTCATTCCCCTGTTCCTCTTCCTTTTCTCTCTCCTACTCGCCCACACACAAAGGGTCGATTGGATTGGGCTCACTGCGCGCGTCCAACGAGGGCCTTCTCAGGCCGCGCGTTGCGCGAGCAAGAGACCGGCCCAATCGGCCCTTCTCACACCGCTTGGAGCAGGTGCCCAAGCTTATGCTTCTTCGTTCGCAAGTACCTTACGTTCGCCGCACGAGGCTGAATCTCGATCGACACACGCTCCACCACCTTCAATCCGTACCCTTCGATGCCGACGATCTTGCGAGGATTGTTGGTGATGAGCTTGATCTGATGCAGCCCGAGATTGACGAGAATCTGCGCCCCGACCCCGTAATCGCGCAGGTCCGCCTTAAATCCCAACTGCAAATTCGCCTCGACCGTATCGCACCCCTGATCTTGCAGCCCATAGGCCCGGATCTTGTTGAGCAAGCCGATGCCGCGCCCTTCTTGATTCAAATAGAGCAGGACGCCTCGCCCTTCCTTCTGAATCACCTCCATCGCCTTATGGAGCTGGTCCCGGCAGTCGCACCGGATAGAGCCCAGCGCATCGGCCGTCAAGCAACCGGAATGCACGCGGACCAGAGTCGGCTCTCCGCTATCGACGAGTCCTTTTACCAGAGCAATATGCGTGATGCCGTCGATTTCGTTTTCAAAGGCCACCGCTTCGAACTCGCCGAACATCGTCGGCAGCCGTGCGCTGGCCATCCGCCGCACAAACGTCTCGTGCTGCATGCGGTATTCGATGAGCGCCTTGACCGTGACCATCGTCAACTGGTGCGCTTTGGCAAACTTTGTCAGCTCCGGCACGCGCGCCATCGTGCCGTCTTCATTCATGATTTCACAGATCACGCCGGCGGGCGTGAGCCCGGCCAACCGTGCCAGATCGACGGAGCCCTCGGTCTGCCCGGCGCGCTTCAACACCCCGCCTTGCTGGGCCTTCAAGGGGAAAATATGGCCGGGCCGCGCCAGGTCACCGGGCTTGGATTTCTGATCGATCGCCACCTGAATCGTCGTGGCTCGATCCGCTGCAGAAATGCCGGTCGTAATGTCGTTCCGCGCATCGATGGACACGGTGAAGGCCGTGCCGAAGGTCGCGGTGTTCTCAGCCGCCTGCTGCGGGAGCTGGAGTTCTTCCACACGCTCGGGAGTCAGAGCCAGACAGATCAACCCCCTGGCATGTTGAGCCATGAAATTCACGGCCTGCGGTGTCACATGTTGGGCGGCCATGACGAGATCGCCTTCGTTCTCGCGATCTTCGTCATCGACGAGGATGATGAATTTCCCCTGCTGTATGTCCAGAATTGCGTCTTCGATGGTGTTAAATGGAGAAGCCATAGAGTGCATGTTCCTTTCATCCTTCACTTCGGGCTCTGCGCTTCGGCCTCGCAGTCACCACGTTCACTATTGAGTAGTAAACTCACTATGTCCTTCAGCAATATTATCGGATGATACGAATTTATCTTTAGCGAGGATGTTGCAGATGGCTTATCGAACCAGACGGCAAATATTGCCTGCCGGTAGGGGGGAGAGAAACACGCGCCGCAGGGAAGATTCGCGGCGGCGGCCATCCGCTGAAAACTCAAACATCTCCGCGTCGCACGCGACGCGCCTCACGCCGCCACTGGCGCTCCTCTTCGTGCAATTTCGATCAGACCCCGGACATCCAGAATAAAACCGACCGTGCCATCGCCCAAAATCGTGGCGCCGGCGACGCCGTCGACCTTGCGGAAGTTCTGCTCCATGCTCTTGATCACGACCTGTTGCTGGCCGAGGATTTCATCCACCATCACGGCGACCCGCTCCCCTTCCGTTTCAAGAATCAAGAGAATCGACTTGGTGGGGTCGGTATATTCCGGCTGCAAAGCGAAGACTTCGTACAGTCGCATCATGGGCAAGTAGGTGCTGCGCACGTTGATGAGTTCGCCCTTGCCGACGACGGTCTTTATCGCGCCTGCCTTCGGCTGGATGGATTCCAGGATCGACAACAACGGCACGATATAGGTTTCTTTGCCGACCCGAACCGTCATGCCTTCGATAATGGCCAGGGTCAGCGGGAGTTTGAGGGTGAAGGTCGTGCCTTTGCCCAGCGCCGTCTTGATGCTGACGGTGCCGCTCAGCGCTTCGATGTTCCGCTTCACGACGTCCATGCCGACGCCGCGTCCCGACACGTCGGTCACTTTCTCCGCCGTGGAGAAACCGGGTTTGAAGATCAAGGGCCAGATCTGATCGTCGGGCAACTTGTCGTTTTCCGAGATCAAGCCCTGTTTAACGGCTTTTGCCAGAATCTTGTCACGGTTCAGGCCCCGCCCGTCGTCTTCGACGGTAATGCAAATATTTCCGCCTTCGTGGAAGGCATTGAGCCGGATGGTGCCCAGCTCCGGCTTGTTGTTATCGAGCCGTTCTTCCGGCGGCTCCAGTCCGTGATCGGCCGAATTTCTAACGAGGTGCGTCAAGGGATCGCCGATGGACTCGATGACGGTCTTATCGAGTTCGGTCTCTTCACCGGAGAGGACCAGTTGAATCTTTTTCCCGGCTTTGGCAGAAAGATCGCGGACCAGCCTGGGGAAACGGCTGAAGGCGGTGCCGATCGGCAGCATGCGGATGCTCATAACCCGTTCTTGAATCTCGCGCGTGTTGCGTTCCAGCTGCGCCATCCGCTCGAGCAACACAGAGATCTGGCTCATTTCGAACCGGGAGCCTAAATCGCTCAACATCGACTGAGTGATGACCAGTTCACCGACGAGGTTGATCAGTTTGTCGATCTTATCGGTATCCACGCGGATCGACGCCGTATCGGTTTTCTTCGATTGGGAGGCGGACTCCTGCTGCCGCTGTTTCTGCAGCGCCTGCTCGACCTGCTGCGGCGTCACGGCATGCTGCTCGACGAGAATCTGACCGACCCGCTTTTGTTGCGCAAGCGCATGGTCGAGCGTTTCGCGCGACACAACTCCGGTCTCGACGAGAATCTCTCCGAGAGGCTTGGGCTCGCCCTCGTTGACATCAAGGGTGAGGCTGGAGGTCTGAGGCTGGAGGGCTGAGGCCGGAACCTCCACCTTCGAACCTCCACCCTCCAACGCTCCCGCTCCACGTTCTTCGATCACGAGCACGCTGTCCTCGCGCACAAACTCAAACACCGCATCCACCACCTGCCGATCCTTGGCAGTTTCCAATTTCATCGTCCAGGCGAGATAGCATTTCTCCGGATCCATCGCGACCAATTCCGGCAGTTTCGATGTGTCAACAACAACCTGTGATAATGTCCCGAGGTTGGCCAGCTCTTTGAAGATTTGCAGCGGGTCGAGGCCACGCTGGAAAAGCCATTCCGGCGGGGTCCAGGCGATCGTAAAATGCCGTGAGGGGTAAGGGGCAGGGGACTGGCTCCGACCGTCTGCGGCGGTGCCTGTCCCCGTAGTCCCCGCTGAAGGGCCATCCTCAACCTTAACCTTAGCCTTGACAGTGAGATCGCTTGCCGAGGCCAGTTCGACCGTCAGCCGTTGGACGGTTTCGTCGTCCACCGGCGAGGCGGACTTGGCTGCATCGATCAGCGTTTTCAAACAGTCGGTCGATTTGAGCAGAAGATCGGCAATCTCGGGGGTGACGACTTTCTGGCCGTTACGAAGCAGGTCGAGCAGGGTCTCCATCTTATGGGTGAACTGCGCAACGGCATTGAACCCGAACATGCCGCTCGTGCCCTTGATGGAATGGGCCGAGCGGAAAATTTTGTTCAATAGATCCAAGTCCTCTGGATTCTGTTCGAGCGCCAGCAGCCCATCCTCTACGACGGACAAATGGTCGCCGGCCTCTTCGAAAAATGCGTCTTGAAATTGAGCGAAATCGTTACTCATTCTTAACCCTCAGATTTGGAGTTTCTGGTTTCCAGTTTCAGGTTTCTTGTTGTCAGGAAACAACTCCGAAAACTTGAAACCAGAAACTAGAAACTTAAAACCTTCATGCCGGCAATACCTTGGCGATGATCTTCAGCATCACTTCCGGGTTGAACGGCTTGACGATCCATCCGGTTGCGCCGGCCTCTTTGCCGGCTTGTTTCTTCTCAGCCGCCGATTCGGTGGTGAGCATCAGAATCGGCGTAAACTTGAACGCTGCCATCTTGCGAAGTTCCTTGATCAGACTGATGCCGTCCATTTCCGGCATGTTGAGGTCGGTGACGACGATGTCCATCTTTGGCCCACCTGCAACCTTCGCGACAGCATCTTTCCCGTGTTCCGCTTCCACAACCGTGAAGCCGGCATTGGTGAGGGTCAACGCCACCATCTGTCTCATGGTCGGCGAATCGTCCACGACTAGTGCTGTTTTGCTCATCTCTTCCTCCAACTCTAAAACCGTGAAGCGTCGTTCATGCGGACTCGAAGTTTCAGGTTTCTAGTTTCTGGTTTCATGTTGTCCGGAAATAGCCTCTGATAACTTGAAACTAGAAACTTGGAACTTGAAACCTTCATGCTGAGCAACAGCGGGACAGGCACCGCCGCAGACGGCGGAGCCAGTCACCTCCGCTCAAAACAGCGTGATCGATTCCGAGTCCGTGACCGTCTGCTCCGTTTCGATCGGCACAGGTTCTTGATAATCTGGCCCCATGGCGGCCGCATGGAGGCGGCGTTCCTCTTCCATGGTATAGCTCTCTTCAAGCCGTTGCAGCATCGCGATTTCCTGCTTGGCGCTTTCGTCTTGTGGCCCCTTCAACAGGGCTTGGAGATGCTTCGTCCATTGATCCAACGCCTGGGCTACATGCTCCAACTTCTGCTGAGTAATGTCCTGGAATTGTATTGCCATCACGATCTTAGACAGATTGACCGATGTATCCGCGGGTCTTGACGCCGTACCCGGCAATGCCAACGCGCTGATGTTCACCATTAAATCCATCGCCGCCCGTTCCGTCTGTTGGGTCACGGCTTCCATTTGTTTCTTCAAAACCGGAATGATAGATACGGCGCTGCAGGCAAATGCTTCCCATGCCTGCTGATGCTCTTTCAGCCTGACGAGTTCGCTCGCCGCTCTATCGGCTTTCGTGGGCCGTCCAGGGCCCTGGGTGTCTCGCATGGTTCAGGCGTAAATCCTTCTATGCACCTGCACGGTTGTGAGCGTGCCACGAAGTTCGAAGTTCTTGGTTCGAAGTTCCGCAACCTCGAACTTCGGACCTCGAACTGTCAGCCTTTTCTTGCCAATCTCGCACTTCTACTCGCTGAGCGGTTCGGAGAACCCGAGCTGAGTCAGCTTTGTCTGCAGCTCTTGCGGGATACCGGTGACCAGGATCCGGCCCAGTTTTCGAGCGGCCCACATCAGCTGGATTGCCGCTGTATCCACGCGCGTGACCTTTTTCAGGTCCATGCAAACAAGCCCGTCGTTCGCAATCAATTGGGTCAGCGATTCTTTGAATGAGGCGGCTTCAAAGATCGTCAATTCACCCTCCGGTTCATACTGTCTTGAATTTGCGTCCATCTGCGTTACTCGTTCCTGATGCTGCTCCCGTTTATCCTATCTGCTCAGGTGTTCAGGCTGAAGGCTACGGGCACAGGCTGAAGGATTTCAGGCTGAAGGCCGGAGTTCCGAACACTTCAGCCTGAATACCTTTAGTCTATCTACCTGAGTCGTTACCGTTCACTCCGTTATTCCCTATCTAGCTCGTTATCGGGTGTTCCTTGTCGCTACTTGAGCATACGGCGTTATCCTGTTCAGAGTGGTCACTGTCTGGGGAGGGGCGATGGCGGCGGCGTAGAAGGGGAATCCTTCGGCACCACTCCGTCCCTACCCACTGGGGGGTTCGCGAATAGTTCAAGAGCCGTCCGTTCCTCTTCCTGTTCGAGAGGATACGGAGCCTGCTTGCGTTCCAACACGACAATCTCCACCCGGCGATTCTGTGCGCGATGTTCTGGTATCAGGTTGTCCGTCCTGGGACGGGAGTCTGCGTATCCAACGGCTGACAGGTTTTCAGACGGTACCCCATACTGTTCGCTCAAGCTTCGTACGACCGCCACGGCGCGGGTGGCGGACAGCTCCCAGTTCGATGGAAATTGCATTGTGGCGATCGGCACATTGTCGGTATGCCCTTCGACACGCACATGACGGTCCAGCTCCATCAGCACTTCACCGATAGCCTGGATGAATGGACGGGCCTCGGACCGAAGAGTAGCTTCTCCAGCGCGAAACAACACCGTATCCGGCAACATCAAGACGATATCTCCGTTCGTGAGTTCTTTCAGTTGAACGATTTCTAAATGGGTTTCATTCTTGAGAGATCGTATGATCTGGCGGAGACGCCGCACCGCCGGCTCCTTTGCCTCTTCAATGGTCGGCTTCAACGACACGGCTTTGTTCTGTCCAATTGTGAAGGGCACCAGGTTACTCGAGGGGCTGACGACAGGATTGAGCGCCGCCTTAATCGAATCGCTCACAGTTCGGAACTTGCCTTCGTTCACGGATGAGATCGAATACATCACGACAAAAAAGGCAAAGAGCAGCGTGATGAAGTCCGCATAGGACACGAGCCAGCGCTCGTGGTTTTCATGTTCCTCGTGTTTCTTTTTAGACATGGCAGGTAGATCACTGGTCAATAGTCATTGGTCAATGGTGAGGGGATGTATGGTTCCTTATTTTCTGCGAATTACCATTGACTGATGACCCATGACCAATGACCTCTTCGTCACTTCTTCTCTTCCTTCGTCCGTTCCGATTCCGGCAGATAGCCTTCAAGTTTTTCTTGCAAGAGGCGCGGGTTCTCGCCTTGCGCGAGACCGACGAGACCCATGATGATCATCGTGCGCGAAGCCGCTTCTTCCTTCAGCTTGAACTTCATCTTTCCGGCAAGAGGAAGAAACAACAGATTGGCCGCCCCGACGCCGTAGACAGTCGCCACAAACGCGACGGCGATGCCACCGCCCAACTTGGAGGGATCGGCCAGGTTCTCCATCACGTGAATCAGACCGAGTACCGCGCCGATGATGCCGACGGTGGGCGCATACCCGCCTGCGGACTCCCAGACCTTTGCTGCGCTGATCCCTTCCTCCTCATGATGCTCTACGTCGATCTCCATAATTTCATGCACGACCTTCGGATCTGTCCCATCCACGATCAATTGCACACCCTTCCTGAAAAACGGGTCATGGATATCTTTGAGCTTACCCTCAAGCGCGAGCAACCCTTGCTTGCGGGACACATTGGCCAAATCGATGATCGTCGTGATGATTCCCTTATTGTCATGCTTCGGATCCATGATCCCAAGACTCAACAAGGACACCCCTTTCAGCACGACTGACAGCGGATTCTGAACGCAGATCGCTCCGATGGTTCCGCCCATCACGATGATGAAGGCGGTGAGCTGCATGATCGAGCCGACATGGCCGCCTTCAAGGATCTGCCCGCCGATGATCGACCCGAGAGCGAGAACAATTCCAACGATTGTTGCGATATCCAATTTGGTCTACGTCCCGTTTATTTGGTTTGTTTGCTTTGTCTTGTTTATTTGGTTGATTTGATTCATCCGGTTAGTTTCATTCAACTAAACAAACCAGATAGACCAGCGAGAGCTATTTGAATCCGAATTCTGATAGCAATTCGTCCGCCAGATCCTGCTTGATCGCCGTGGACTTGGACGCTTCCAGTTGCTTGAGCATTTCACCGGCCTTCCCTTGAGTCTCGGGCGTAGCGCTCTCCTGTTTCAGACCGAACACGACCACCAGCTCGACGAGCTTGCACTGGACGTCCTCGACGATGGTGACAAGCTTCTTCACCCGTTGCGCGACAAGATCCTGGAAGGACAGGGCCGTCATAATGTCCATCAAATGTTTGTCGTCTTGCGCTAACTCACTAGCAGTCTTCCCCAATCGCTCTGCGAGAGTCGTACAGTCGACTGCTTCCAATGTCGAAACCACCGTAGCCAGTTCCATGGCGACACGGGCGTGATTATCCTGAATGATCTCGGTCAAGCGCATGACTTCCAGCGTGCCTTCTTCCGTCATTTTGTTCAGATCGAGCAGATGGGCCGTCGCTTGAGGCAACTGGGCGCTGCCGGCCACCATCGGGGCTCCGACCTCAGCCATCTTCCGCATGGCCGTTTCGAGATAACGGGCCAACTCACCGAGTTCGTCATATAATTTTGGACTGCCATTCAGCACGGGTACCTCCTGCATAAGAAGATCGTTATTTGGTTTGTTTGGTTTCTTTGGTTTGTTTTGTTTATTCGGTCAATTTCGTTCAACTAAAAGCCAGACAAACTAAACAAACCAGATAGACCAGACCAACCAGATCAACCGCCGCGCACCGTCGGCTATTTGAAAATCTTGTTCATTTTTTCCTGTATTGTTTCAGCGCTAAACGGTTTCACGATGTAATTGCTCACACCCGCTTGAATCGCTTCGATAAGATTTTCCTTTTGCGCCTCCGCTGTCACCATCAAAACAGGAATACCTTTCAATTTGTCCTCGGCTCGAATGGCTCGCAGCAGTTCGATGCCGGTCATGACGGGCATGTTCCAATCGGAGATGACGAATCCAAATGAATCCGCCCTGAGTTTGTCGAGCGCGTCCTGGCCATTCTCAGCCTCTTCGACATTCGCAAACCCAAGCTGCTTCATGATGTTCTTGACGATTCTTCGCATGGTCGACATGTCGTCCACGACGAGGATCTTCATGTTCGGATCGGCCGGCATGGTTTGAGCCTCCTTATTGTTCTGGACCGAGAATCGCGAGACACGCAGACTAGCGAGAAAAGCGGGACGGATCGGACGTGTCATCTTCGCGAGTCGCGCCTGTCGCGCACGTCTTGCTCGTCTCGCTCGCAATGCACCGGAGGCGCGCGTCGCACGCTTCTCAGACAGACTACCATCTCACAGAGAGATTGGGTCGTCAGCCCTGATGCGAACGACTGTGCATCCATTCATGAATGTCGAGACGGAGAAAACGCCAATGCTTCCCGATCTTCGACGCAGGCAATTCTCCGACCCGAGCGAGCTTGTACACGGTGGACTTGGGCACCCGAAGGAAATGGGCTACGTCCGTGACCGTCATAATCTCGCCGTCCGTTGATGGCGCACCGTTCGGTTGCAATGTTGTTAATGCAGAAACCGCGTTGTTCATAGTGAATAGGATATCGGCGCTGCTGAGAGAAAACTTAAGTCGGCGCAAGCCGGAAGGGTGAGATGAGGGATACAGGCTGAAGAGGTTCAGACTATCTACCTGAGCAGTTACCTTCAGCTTATGAAATACGGAGGATCATTGACTGGCAGGAAAATGCTCGAATGGTTGCTATGAAGTTACCGCCGTCATTTTCTGAACAAATGCCGACACTCTACCTCTTCACCCCCTTGCCCCTATCCCTTACCCCTTTGCCCCTGGCCTCGCCGCTAGCCTGGTTGCTTACGTCGGCCGCGCAATCGTTCTGCCTGTGTCTGAATGATGTGACGGATCAGATGTTCCTGATCATTCGGGTTGAGATCGACAAATTCCGTCGCAATGTCGTAATTGATACTGTCTTTCACCTGGGTTGATCGAATGACGCGGGCTGTCGTGTGAATCGGTATGAAGGGTGGCAGAACTATTTTTAGTTTCAACTGGTCGTCGACGGCAAAGTAACGCGGCGAGAGAAACCCAATGCCACCCCCGCTCAACGTCACATCGGTGGCTTGCGCCATCGCGACTCCTTCCGGCTGCATTTTTGCAAGCTGCTTCACGAGAGTTTCCAACAGCCAATCCACTTTCATGATCCAGGGGAGCAGAGGCGATTCCGCCAGCTGTTCTCCGCTGCGGAGCAATAAATCAGATGTCGGCTTGGCTATGGCTTCCGAGATCGCCTCGTCGCTTACCGGTGGAATGCCTGGCGTGGGCCCCTCAGCCGGGTCGGTCAGCAACCGGTACTCGAGGAGCACCCGATCGTCGATTCGAATCCATTCCCGTCGCTCGTCTGACAAGCTTTTGGGTGTTTTTATGGATGGCGGCAGCATGGTTGAACTCATTGTTTAGAAGACCGTTTGTTTGGTTTGTTTCGTTTTTTGGGTTGATTTGGTTGAACGAAACTAACCAGATAAGCAAAACAAACCAGATGAACCGGACAAACCGACGCGGCGAAGGAGCGTCATGCCAATTGGTCCATGAGCGGGCGCTCTGTCTCGCTCAACCCTTGCCAGGCTCGTAATCCTTGCAAATTCAGGCGAACCTTCGCTGAGTCGATCAGCTGCGATTGGACGGCTGCACGAACAGTGACAATTCGACCTGCGACCTCACGGTCGAATATCATCAGATCTCTGGCAAACGCCGGAGGCATCGGATGATCGGATAGATGCTCCCCACGCAGCCGGTAACATTCCTCAACCTGATCCCACCGTCCAAACTCCGCAGCCTGGGCGGCCTGCATCGTCAAGGCGCGCAAACTCTCCTCCCAAGCAGGCAAACTGCTACAGGGTAAATGATCAATGGTCAATAGTGAATGTTCAGAATTCATTCGACCCTCTCTCACATCCAGTGACTGCCGACTCCTTCAACTCACCATTGACCATTAACCATTGATCATTCTCGGTCCCGGTCCCAGCTGGGCCTGCTGCTGAGCCAGCGTGTGCCAGGCCCCGCGCATTTCCTTCAGACATCGCAGCGGGCCGTCGAGACGGCGGGCGTCGTTGTGCAGGTTTGCCTGCGTCATCTCCGAGAGCATGTACTCATAGAGACGGTAGAGCGACTTCGCGATCTCACCGCCTCGTTCGAAGTCGAGGACGCTGGACAGTTCGCCGACAATCCCGATGGCTCGCCCGAGAAACCTGGCCTTATCTGGCTGGTTCCGCCTCGCGATCCCATCGCTCGCAAGTTCGATCGCCTGAATGGCAGAATCGTATAGCAGGACGATGAGTGGAACGCCTGATGTGGTAAGCACTTCCGTTTGACGGTAGCGCGTTGCGGCCGCTGTGGGTGAAAAACTGTTCATTATTTCCCCTGCGCAGTTAAGAAGTTGGTCTGCCCTTTCAGCTGGCTCAACAAGCTGTCGAGTTTTGCATATTGGATCTTGAGTCGTTCTTCGTACGCCGATATAGCCGTTTCTTTCCTGTTGATTTGGTCTGTCAGCCTATTAATTTGGTTGGTCAGCGAATTCTTTCGGCCGGTGAGCGAGCCTGAAACGATGTCGTCGATCGCCGTAATGGCCAGATTGACCCGCTGGGCAATACCGGACACGGTTGTTTGTGTGATGAAGAGCGATTTGACAGCGTTATAGTTGGTGCTCAGCGCACTATCGAGCTTGGCGTCTTCCAAGGTAATCGTTCCGTCACGATTGGTTTTAAATCCAATCTCTCCCGCCGACGTATAGGTGGTCAGCCCGCTCACGGGGGAAGAGAGTGCCTGTCTAATTTGGGACACAAATCCTTTCACGCTGGTCTCGTTATGCAGGAGCGCCCCTGTTTTGGTCGTCACATCGTAAGCCGTTTCCTTGTTCACAAAGGTCACGATGTCGTTATAGGCTTTTATAAAATTCTTGATGTTGTCCTTCACTGCGCCATTGTCGCGAGTCACATTGACGGAGACCGCACTGGTTCCTGTTGTCTTGGTGAGCGAAAGCGTGACGTCGGGAATCGCGTCCGTAATCACATTACTGCTGCGTTGGAGGGTCACAGGGCTTTGCCTTGGATCGCCCAAGATGGCAATGGCATCCTGCGCAGCCTGCAGGGTGTCGACTCCTCCTGTGCCACCGCCGTTGCTGAAATCCAATGTGGTCCCGTCGGCCACAATCGTCACGCCGTTGCTGGCCCCTGTCGCGGTGGCCGTGAGAATCAAACGATACGCGGGGATCGTATCGCTGCCGGCATTAACGATTGACGCTGTTACCCCTGCGGCTAAGTCATTAATCCCCGTCCTCAAATCTTCGAGGGTAGCCGAAGCGCCTAATGTAATAGTTTGATTGCTGCCCGATCCTGCGCGAAATGTAAATACAGCAGACGCGCCGCTGACGATATCGGTAGTAGGGGCAGCCACGGCTGTGGCTGCCTTGTTCGTGATCTGATGCGACTGCGCCAGTTGCGTCACACGGATGAGAAAGGAGCCGGGGGGTGCGGTCGATGCTGCGGTCACGGCTAAGGCGGTCGAATCCGAAACGGTCGCAGTCGCTTGATCGAAAGCCGTTGTCAACCGCAGGGAGTCACTTGCCGTTTGCAACGCAAGAAGTTTGTCCGCCACCGATCCGTAGTCCGTCAGTTTGGACTGCAGCGTATTTTTTTGATTATTGAGTTGATCGATGGGAAGACGTCCGACTTTGACCAGTTGATCGACAACCTGTCCGAAGTCTATCCCATTCCCCAATCCGCCGAACGAAATCGATGAAGATGCCATAGTCTCAACTCACTTATTTACGCACGCTCTCGGATCAAGAGACCTTTCGGTTCATCGAGATGTTTGGCCAGATTCAAAAGCTCCTGAGCGGGAATCTGGCGAATCATCTCTCCTGATTCCTCGTTGAAAACCTTGATTACCGCTTTGTGTAGATCATGATCGATCTCAATTTCCAATCGTGGTGTGGAGCCGCGAAGCGCTTCCTTAACCAGAGCCGCAGCCTGCTCCACTTCCTTCTTCGTCGGTATTGGCGCTGGAACAGAAGGATTGAGACCTGTATCCACCCGGCCGGCTGCGCCAGGAACCGGGCTGGCATTGGTCTCTAACTGACGCTGGGGGAAATCGGAACCCTGAGGCGGTCGAATATTTTGGACCATGGATGCCTCCTTGGGGATGGAGCTTCCTCATCATCCGCCGGAGGCCCAGCCGCCGATGCTGCGGCTGGGCGACGACTCCGGCGAAACGATGTGCGCGTTTATCGCAGCAACGCGAGCGCCTGCTGAGGAAGCGCGTTCGCCTGCGCCAACACCGAAATACCTGCTTGCACGAGCACCTGGTTCTTCGTGAATTGCGCCGTCTCGAAGGCGATGTCGGCGTCGCGGATCCGAGACTCAGCTGCCGTGAAGCTCTCACTCGTGACTTGGAGATTCGAGATGGCTGCCTCGAAGCGGTTTTGAATCGATCCGTATTCCGCTCGGGCTGTCGCGATCGAGCTGATCGCGCTGTCGATATTGCTCAACGCGCTTTGGGCATTTGCCGACGTCGAGATATTCACAGATGCCAAGCCGATGCTCGACAAGTCCAAATCGTTCAAGTCGGCTGTGAGCGAGTTGCCAGAGCCGCTCTTGAAGCCGATGAAGACCTCGAACGAATTGGTGCTCCCGCTCAACAGCGCCTGACCGTTGAACTCGGTCACGGTCGCGATCCGGTCGATTTCGGACCGGAGAGATATGAACTCTTGATCCAGGTACGACCGTTCGGTGGTACCCACCGTGCCGCTGGCAGACTGCGAAGACAGTTCGCGGAGACGGGACAGCAGGTTGCCGATAGTGGCCGCTGCTCCGTCGGCGACCTGAGTCAAACTGATGCCGTCGTTCGCATTACGTGTCGCTTGATTGATGCTGCGAATGTGCGCGCGCAATGTTTCGGACACGCCCAACCCAGCGGCATCGTCCGCTGCGCGAGTGATACGGAGTCCCGATGATAACCGTTCTACTGACCGCTGCAAACTGTTCGTGTTGGCGGTCAAATTGCGCTGAGCCGCGATTGAAGCCGGATTGTTATTGACGATTAAAGCCATGGACCTATTCCTCCTTGAAAACCGAACGAATCAACCACTCGTGCTTCCCGGCATCCGTGCCAGAATTGTTTTGACCTGAGACTCCGCCGATAGCATGCATACCGGTAAGGTTCCCTGGTCGTGCATCCCTTATCGGCCCCAGCCGCTCTACACTTGAGCGGACCGCTGGAGAAGAACAGAGGGAGGTCACAGTGGTCAACAACTGACTGTATTCGGCACGTAGGTTCATATAGGAGCCTTAACTATTCAGGTAGATAGACTGAAGGTTTTGATACGAGAAAATTTATAGCCTTCAGCCTTCAGCCTGAACCCCTGAGTAATTGCCAGAAGCCAAATGCGGGATGATCTCAAATTCAAGGATATCCGCCATGCGAATCGGATCTTGAATGGTCCTGGCCTCCAAGAGTTCCTGAATCCAGGATGACAGGCCTTGCAGATCACCTCTGACCGGCCGGCCAGGCCCGGCGGTCTGAATAAGTTCCACATAATCGGCCAACTGTCCGAACCATCGGTCCAATGCGGAAGGAACGATGCCGCTCATACGCAGCGGCGTAAGGAATCCCTGGGCCTCAGCTTGCAATGTCGAGGCAAACTTGGTGATAGCCGGCGCAGCATTCGTCATGATCTCCTGAATATTCTGTGAACAGGCATCGATTGGCCCGACCTCTTTGAGAAGCTTACTCAACAGACTGGGCTGAAGATCGCGATCCGTGATCTGACTCCCACCAAGCTTCAGCGAAGTGACCAGCCGATTCTGCACATGAGCGCGATCGCTAACCTGGGTCAGAGCCTCACTGACTAGTTGATCGTCACTGACGTCCCACTGATCCTGATCGAGTGTGATACGCATGGCTTAACTCCTTTCTATGCAAATGCCGTTATTGGGTTTGTTTGGTTTCTTTGGTTGGTCTGGTTTTTCGGTTGAAAGAAACTGATCGATGAACCAAATCAACCAAACAAACAAAACAAATAGACCAGTCTCGCCTGTCTCGCACACCTACACCCTAGCCGGCGCTCGGCACCATCGGCAATGGACGCCGTTGTGTCTCAATCTGCGCCGGTGCGGCTGACAATATCGATCCGGCTCTGGCGATACGCTGCTGCCATCGTCGATAGGCCTGCATGTGCCGATCGGCCAACATCGTCAGGCCGACGACATCGTCGTTATGGATATCTCTGATCATGGCAACGGTGGACGGGCCAGTGACCGAATGGGCCATCATCCGAGGCAAAAGACGTTCTCGCTCTTGGCGGAGCAGCGCCTGTTCCCGTTGTAGAACTGAGACCGGCAGCGGATGACGCCTCGTGAGCGCTGCGATATACCGGGCATGCTGTTCCAACTGACGCAGAGGCTGAACCGCTTCTTTTATCCAAGACAACGCCTGGTCTCGGTCCGGCGCCAGCTCAGAGACCGGAGCTAATTGACTGGGCATGCCGGTGAAATCTTCGTACCAGAATCTCCTCCAAAATCCGGCATACCATGCGGCGCTTGCATCGGCATGTCCAGCGCGCAAGATGAAGGAGCCGAGTCCATCGGCATCGGCGTTAGATTGATATACCCGCACCCCTGCGCTCCATGAGGGAAACGGAGCAAGTCCGATGGCATGGAGACAGAGGTTCGCAATCTCTTCGGGGACCAATCGATCTTTACAGGCATGGTGGGCGCAGATCTGGTCGAACCCGCAGGGCGAACAAGCGAGATCCGGCTGAATCACCCAATGGCCTGGCCCGTAAGGCCCTGTTTCATGGTGATCGACATGGCCGACCGATAGGTCGATGACCGAAGTTCCGACGCCGACCGCAAGATGCATCGGCCCTGTGTCGTTGGTGAGGAGCAGTTGACAGCGTGACAAGAGTCCGACTAATTGGCTGAGTGTCGTTTGTCCGCTTGCATCGAGTATCGGCGCAGTTCCTCCGCTATCTCGGTAAGTCATCTTAGCCAGCTCGATGGCTTCCGCCTCGGCAGCCGTGCCGATCATGACAAATCCCAGGCCTGGATGAAGGCTCATCCGTGCCATCGTTCTGCCAAAGTACTCCGGCCTCCAGGCTTTCATGACATCGCTGGCTCCGGCCTGTACGGCGATCCATTGCCTGACGGCCCGGTCAGGAGACCGGAGAAATCCCTCTGCCCAGGCTCTCCCATCAATCGGCACTGTGACCGACAACGGTGAGAAGGAGCCGGGACCGCTCCCACCCATGACATAGAGGTCCACCAGATTGAACCGGTTGAACCGTCGATGCCGATGCAGATCCGTGAAATAAGACAGCCAGGGATTCTGCACGGTGGGGCCTCCGTCCGGCCCTGCGATAATCCCTCTTACGTCCGGCGCTCCGATATACGACGCAAGTAGACCGGTCTGGCGATTGAACGTGAGATTGACGATGCGGTCGTACCCTGCATCTCGTAGCGGCTTAGCCCAACCTGTCATCTCGCTCATGAGCGCCACAAGACTCCTGGATTGCGTGCGGCAGTCGTCGAGTAATCGAGTGAAGTCGCAACTGATGACCTGCCGGAGTCCGGTAAGAAGAGAAGCCGTCGGCGCAAAACTTCGATCGACCACCAGATCGATCGCAACATCGGGCCATTCCTCGCGCAATCGGGACAGCAAGGGACCGGTCTGAATCAGATCCCCCATGCGAGTCACGTTGATGATCAACACTTGTTTGGTCATAGCACGTCGACACAACTCAGGTAGATAGGCTGAAGGGGTTCAGGCTGAAGTGTTCGGATCTTCGGCCTCTGACCTTCGGCCTTCAGCCTGAATCCCTTCAGCCTAGACCCCGTACCCCTTCAGCCTATCTACCTGCGCCCTTACACCAAATCTTTCGTCTCGGACCGATACTCATCCAACATGAGCAGCATGAGATCTTCCCGTGACAGAGCCCCCATAGGACCGCGTGACCGGATCTGCGCTGCAAGCTGCTTCAGCTCCACTCGTTGAGTGGCGGGAAACGTTCGTAAGACCGACGCGACAGATGGAAAAGGATCGGCTGCGGCTACGGCCAGAGTTTCTGCCTGACGGTCTCCCCGTAAAATTGACCCGATACGATCCGGGCTGGCGACGCCGATCCGGGACAGCAGGTCGCGCATACGGTGTTGATAGGTATGTTCGGCCAGCACACGCTGACGGGCTTGCGCTGCCATGGCGACGCGCTGCGCCGGTTCGTGAAGCCAGCGTGTGATTTCTGCTGGGAGCGCCTCTGGTGACGACAGGGTGGCAATTTCATTCTCAGCGAAGAGATCCGGCATCAGCGACCGACGGTCAGCAAGCTGAAAGGCTCCACAAGCAGCCAGCTCGAATGTGCGTGGATTCACAAAATCCCCTTCAGGATCAAGTCCGGTCCCGGCCCAAGAATGCAGGTTGAGGTTTACGGCACTCGCGTTAAATACTTTCAGGCAGGTGTCCGTATCCACCCGGGCGCCATTGCGTTGAAGCACGGAGGTCAGATCAGCCGCGCCATCCCATTCGTTGCCCCAGAGTTTGAATTTCCAGCCTTGCCCGACGAGTCCGGGAAAGATCTCACGGCGGTTGGCATAGCCTGCGCCGACGAACGAGACATCCGATCCGTATTCTTCTCGTTCTTCCTTGGTCAATTCCAAAGGCCGGTGCAGAGATGGATCGGCCGCCATGGGCAGGTAGCGCACGTCCTTCGCACCGGCCCGTTTGAGCGCTTCAATGCAAGGCTCTTGCTGAATCACGAACCAAAAATCGTAGCCCGCCGCCAACTGTTGCCAATAGGTCAGATGCCGGTAGTTTTCGACAAACCACATTGCCGTCAGAAACTTTTTGCGCCGGAGATGCTCCAGCGCCGGAAGGATCAACGGAGCCTGCGCCAGCGACAGCACCAAATCGGGTGGATCTTCTGCCAACTGAGCCATCGTGACCCGGCTCAGCATCTCCGCATATTTACTCTGCAAGGCCAGCCGATGCTGCGAGTTCTTGAGCAATTCCAGTTGCTGATAACTCGTGGCATGGACGCTATGATCGAGCCAGCGTACGTCATGTCCGAGCGATTCAAGCGCGCTGACCACATACCGAGTAATGGGCAGCGAGCCTCCATAGATCGGGCCCACGACGGCAATGCGCAGTTGTCCGCCGGCTTGGATTGCAACCCTCCGCTGCAAGGCCGTTTCAATGGCACGATGGTCGTCCGCATGTAATGCAGCAGCCTGGGCATAGGTGACGAGTCGTAGTGGATGGCCGGCATCGGCGACTCGTGCACTGATCGCCTCTGTGGTACCCCAAGCCCAGGAGACCCGATCAATCCAGTCGCCCCAAGTACGAGCCGCCGCCGCATCGGCTAAGACGCTCAGATGGGGAACGACGAGGACGATCGGCGCGGTCCGAGGCAGCCGTGCGCACAACGCCTCGACGTGGTAGAGCAAGCCGACGCCGAAGACGACGATC
>Ga0194035_1000306_pt1 | contig 29517 bp, 26 predicted proteins | sample JunL2320m_MetaG_FD_148680 | JGI IMG/M metagenome (GOLD analysis project Ga0194035, IMG submission 148680) | Anoxic zone freshwater microbial communities from boreal shield lake in IISD Experimental Lakes Area, Ontario, Canada - Jun2016-L239-20m | ecosystem: Environmental > Aquatic > Freshwater >...
ACCCTTACGACCGGACCCTTACGAACGGACCCTTACGAACGAACCCTTGCAGTGGACCCTTGCAGTGGACCCTTACGAACGGACCCTTGCAGTGGACCCTTGCAGCGGGCCAAGTGTGCCATCTGGCGCACCCCCATACCAAACCGTCCTCATGAAGGTGCCCCCGACTGCGTTAGAGGCAGCCGTAGCGCCCCACCGAACGCAAAGAGCGAGTTTTAGTCGTCGTCTCCGCCCGATGAGCCAACGGCCATCGGGGTTGTCTTTTGCACCTGCATGAGGAACTCCAGATTGCTCTTGGTGTCGCGAAGCTTGCCAAGAAGTAGTTCGATCGCCTGCTGTTGATCGAGTGCGTGCAGAACACGGCGCAGTTTCCAGACAGTCTTGAGTTCGTCTGGGGCCATCAGTATCTCTTCCTTACGCGTACCCGACGAGTCGACGTCGACAGCTGGGAAGATCCGTTTGTCGGCTAGCTTGCGATCGAGCTTGAGCTCCATGTTTCCGGTGCCCTTGAACTCCTCGAAGATGACCTCATCCATACGCGAACCAGTCTCGACCAAGGCCGTAGCCAAGATCGTGAGCGAGCCACCGTTCTCAATGTTGCGAGCCGCGCCGAAGAAGCGCTTTGGCGGATACAACGCAGCGGAGTCGACACCACCGGAAAGGATGCGACCGCTGGCCGGGGCGGCCAAGTTGTACGCACGCCCGAGCCGGGTCATCGAGTCGAGCAAAACGACGACGTCGTGCCCGAGTTCGACTAGGCGCTTCGCCCGCTCGATCGCGAGTTCGGCGACAGTGGTGTGGTCTTCCGCAGGACGGTCGAAGGTCGATGCGATGACCTCACCCTTGACCGAGCGCTGCATGTCGGTGACCTCTTCAGGACGCTCATCGACAAGCACGACCATGAGGTGAACCTCAGGGTTATTACGTGTGATCGCATTTGCAATCGCCTGCAACACCATGGTCTTACCGGCCTTGGGAGGCGACACGATCAGCCCACGCTGGCCCTTGCCAATCGGCGCCACGAGATCGATTACACGCGTAACGAGATTGCCCTGATCGGTCTCAAGCCGCAACCGCTCCTGCGGGTAAAGCGGGGTGAGCTTGTTGAACTCGACGCGGTCGCGAGACTCGTCAGGGTCGGCGCCATTGATCGAGTCGATGCGTACAACCGGGTTGAACTTCTGTGCCTTCTCGCCATCACGAGGTTGACGAACCGCACCGGTTACCGCGTCGCCCTTGCGCAAGCCGAAACGCTTGACCATTGCCAGCGCGACGTAAACGTCGTTTGGCCCGGGCAGGTATCCGCTGGTACGAACGAAGGCGTAACTGTCGAGGATGTCCAAGATGCCAGCGACGGGCACTAGAACATCATCGTCGCTTACCTCAACATCTTGCTCCATGCCGCGTGGTCGGCGATCGCGCTGGCCGGGGCGAGCGTCTCGCTCGAACCGATCACGACCACGGCGACGACGCCGACTACGGCCATCCTCGTCGAATCCGCTCGACGAGGGCTGCCCCTGCGACTGGCTGTCGCGGTTGGGGTTATCGCGGTTGTTATCGCGGTTGCTGTCGCGGTTGTTATCGCGGTTGCTGTCGCGGTTGTTATCGCGGTTGCTGTCGCGGTTGCTGTCGCGGTTGTTATCGCGGTTGCTGTCGCGGTTGCTGTCGCGGTTGTTATCGCGGGTCCCACCATCGCGGGTCCCACCATCGCGGGTCCCACCATCGCGGTTGCCACCATCGCGGTCGCGGTTATTGCGATTGGGACGCTCGCTACGAGGCGGACGGTCGCCGCGGGGCGAGTCGCCGCGTTGCGCATCGTCGCCGGACTCGCCCGTGCGCCCAGCAGCACCGTCGGAAGACTCGGTACGTGGCGCACTGTCGCGAGGTACCTCGCTAGTGCGCCCTGCGCCAGCATCGGGCTCGTCAGCGCCACTTCGGCTCTGCCGAGACTCGGCTGCGCCTTCAGCGCGCGGTGCACGCTCAGCGCGCGGTGCACGCTCAGCGCGCGGTGCACGCTCAGCGCGCGGTGCACGCTCAGCACGAGGCGGACGCTCAGCACGAGGCGCTGAGCCAACCTGTCGTTCGCCAATGGCGGTGACGAGGTCGGCCTTGCGCATACCTGAAGCCCCAGCGATGCCTAACTGGCCAGCAAGGGACTTGAGTTCAGGCAGCAGCATCGCGCCGAGGCCGCCGGACTTACGCGGGGTGGAACTAGGACTGTTCTGGGTGGTCTCGGTCACCGAGCAAACCTTTCCGAGACGGAATGATTCTCACGCGCATCCGTCGGTAGCTACGCGCTAACACACATCACGCCGCAGGTATGCGGAAAAAGGAATGTGCATTGTGCAACTTGGTTACGGCGATCGAGGGGACTCTTCATGAAAGCCGAAGGGGGTCCCACCGAAATGAACTTCTACCCCGTGGTGAGGGGTAGCGCGGTTCCAGGTGCAAGGGGAGCCTAACACCTTCGGACCGTAACGTCTCCCCCTAGCGAAATGCCGCGAGTGCGGCGCTAGTCCAACGGAGTGATCCGGCCACCCTCGAGGTCAACTTCGAGACTGGACGTGGTGAAGCGAACTCCCGCGAGATCAGCGACCGAGCCAGCAGTGTGCACATCGGTGAGCACCAGCACTGAGGGCCCAGCGCCGCTGATCGCCGCCGGGATTCCAGCAGCGCGCAGTTTTGCGACGAGATCGCTGCTGCGTGGGTAAGCAGACTTTCGGTAGGGCTGATGCAAGCGGTCATCCATGGCTTCAAGCAACAGCTCGGGACGCGACGTGATCGCAACGACGAGCATGGCGGCACGCGCTGCATTCCAAGCTGCGTCGACATGCGAAACCTCTTGCGGGAGAAGCGCTCTCGCCTTCTTGGTTGCCACCGACGTAGACGGCACGCAGACCACGGGCACCACGCTGGAATGTGGCGCAAGCCGGAGATAAGCGCTCGAGGAACTGTCCTCGCCAACCCGGGTCCATGCCACCGTCATCCCGCCACCGAGGCAAGCCGCGACGTTATCGGGGTGTCCTTCAAGTTTCGCTGCAAGATTGAGCGCGACATCGTCGGGCAGTCGCTCATCACCACCGACGACCAGTGAGCGAGCCAGCAACACGCCCGCAACGATTGCCGCTGCTGACGACCCGAGGCCGCGCCCATGAGGGATCCGGTTGGCGCACACAAGATCAAGTCCGCGCGGTCGACCACCCATGAGGTCAAAGGCCGAGAGCATCGACCGGGCTACGAGGTGACGGTGATCGCGCGGAACGTCCTGCGCGCCCTCACCGTGTACGTCGACCCGAATACCAGCTTCATCAGATACCTGCGCGACGACGTCGTCATAGAGGCTCAGCGCGAGTCCGAAGGCGTCAAAGCCTGGACCGAGATTGGCAGACGTGGCTGGAACCCGAACGCGCGTGGGAGCAGCACGGAAAGTGGGACGGCTCCACATGACCGCGCTCATGCGATGTGCCGGCTCATACCAGGCCCAGCGCTATCGCCGCGGCGTGCGCGTCGACCTCGATGCGCTTGGGTGTGGGCGCACCCGAGATGGCCCACTCAGGATCCTTCAACCCATGCCCCGTGACCGTACATACGACCCGCTGACCGGGGTCGAGTTGGCCGGCGCGGTGTACCTGCAGGAGCCCAGCAACCGAGGCAGCCGAAGCTGGCTCGACGAAGACGCCCTCTTTGGCAGCAAGCAAACGGTAGGCCGACAAGATTTCGCGATCGGTGACCGCATCGATTCGTCCGCCAGATTCGTCGCGTGCCGCTACTGCCTGCTCCCAAGACGCAGGGTTACCGATACGGATCGCGGTGGCGATGGTGGAAGGCGAGAGCACGGGTGCGCCGTTGACGATGGGTGCAGATCCGGCAGCCTGGAATCCCCACTCGCGAGGTCGACGAGTTGCCAGACCATCTGCTGCGTACTCGGTGAAGCCCTTCCAGTAAGCAGTGATGTTGCCAGCGTTGCCGACAGGAAGGCAGTGGATGTCAGGGGCGTCACCGAGGAAGTCAACGATCTCGAATGCCGCGGTCTTCTGGCCCTCGATGCGCGCAGGGTTCACGGAGTTCACTAGCGCAACGGGATAGTGCTCGGAGAGCTTGAGCGCCAAGGTAAGACAGTCGTCAAAGTTGCCGTCAACCTGAAGCAGGTGGGCACCGTGTACAAGCGCCTGAGCCAATTTGCCCATCGCGATCTTCCCCTGCGGGACAAGGACGGCACAGATCATGCCTGCCTTCACCGCATACGCGGCCGCGGACGCAGACGTGTTACCGGTGGACGCGCAGATCACCGCCTTGGCGCCCTGTTGTGCGGCCATCGAGATCGCCATTGTCATTCCGCGATCCTTGAATGAACCCGTGGGGTTTTGGCCTTCGACCTTGAGCCACACCTCGCAGCCGGTCATCTCCGAGAGAACACATGCAGCCACCAGCGGGGTGCCACCTTCGCGCAGAGTGACTACTGGAGTCTTGTCAGTGACGGGTAGACGATAACGATATTCCTCAATGACGCCACGCCATTGCGGCGCTCCAGCAGTGGCAGTCATCGACCGTCCTCACCCTCGACACGCATCACGCCGACCACGCTACGCACCGCATCGGTATTTCGGAGAATCTCGATCGTGGAGGCGAGGTCAGAGTCGCGCGCGATGTGAGTGCGCACCACAAGGCCAGCGTCGTCACCGTGCCCATCCTGACGAACGTTCTGGATGCTCACTCCGTTATCAGCGAACGCCTGTGCCACCGAGGCGAGTACTCCTGGACGGTCCGCTACATCCATGTTGACGTAATAGCGAGTCAACGCCTCGCCGATGGGTCGCACCTCGAGATCCGCGTAGATCGACTCGCCCGGACCGCGAGTGCCGGCGACCCTGTTGCGTGCCACCGCGACGATGTCGCCAAGGACTGCCGACGCGGTCGGCGCTCCACCAGCTCCGCGTCCGTAGAACATGACCTGTCCTGCAGATTCAGCCTCGACGAACACGGCGTTGAACGCGCCGCGCACACCAGCGAGTGGGTGGTTGCGTGGAACCATCGTGGGGTGCACCCGAACAACGATTCCCTTTTCGTCTTCGCAGAGCTCGGCGACGGCGAGCAGCTTGATGACAAAGCCCATCTCGCGCGCCGCAGCAACGTCCTGAGCTGACACCTTGGTGATGCCTTCGGAGTACACATCAGACATCCGCACACGAGTGTGGAAAGCCAAACCGGCGAGGATCGCTGCTTTGGCGGCCGCGTCGTGGCCCTCAACATCTGCAGTGGGATCAGCCTCTGCGTAACCGAGCGCCTGCGCCTCGGCCAGTACCTCAGCGAAGTCGGCGCCTTGCTCATCCATCTTGGTCAGGATGAAGTTGGTAGTGCCATTGACGATTCCCAGGATTCGCCGCACCTTGTCGCCAGCCAGACTTTCGCGCAATGGACGGAGCAGCGGGATCGCGCCGGCAACCGATGCTTCGTAGTAAAGGTCGACCCCGTACTTCTCTGCCGCCGCGTGCAGCGTGGCACCGTCTTCGGCAAGAAGTGCCTTGTTGGCAGTGACCACCGACGACCCGTTTGCCATCGCGGCCAGGATCAATGAACGCGCGGGCTCGATGCCACCCATGAGTTCGACCACGATGTCGGCGCCAGACATGGCCAAGGCCTCGAGGTCACCGGTAATCAATGCGGAGTCGATGCCATCGCGCGCTTTCGTGACATCGCGAACCCCCACGCCAAGGATGCGGATTGGTATCCCGACTCGTGCGGTGAGGTCGTCAGCGGATTCACCCAGCAGGCGCGCCACTTGACTACCCACTGTGCCGCCTCCGAGCAGAGCAACAGTGATCTGGCCTTGCGTGGTCATCGCGGTCCTCTCAATGTGCGTTGCGATACCCAAGCGTGCCAGTGATGTGCCCGCGAAGGGACACCGACCCGCGGAAGTGGCCACACTTCACGCAATGCGGCGATGAGACATAACTTCTACTGGACGCTGAACAGCCTGATTACGCAGTTGGCTGGCAGGGTCAACCCACCCATCAGCTCAGGCGGTCAAGCCCTGCATCGAGGGCAAGCAGGTCATCGATGGTCTCCCGACGCAGCACAACACGAGATTGTCCCTCGAGTACCGACACGACCGCTGGCCGTGCCACCTGGTTGTAGTTGGACGCCATGGCCCGGCAATAGGCACCGGTCGCCGCGACGGCGACTAGATCACCGGATACCAAGTCTGCCGGAAGCCAGCAGTCGCGAACGACGACGTCACCGGATTCGCAATGTCGACCGACTACTCGACTAAGTACGGGCCCGGCCTCGGAAGACCTCGAGACCAAAGCAACCGTGTACTCGGCGCCGTAGAGGGCCGTGCGGATGTTGTCGCTCATGCCACCGTCGACGCTGATGTAGCGGCGCGAATGACCATTCCCGAGATCGACATCCTTGATCGTGCCGACCTCATAGAGCGTGACCATCGATGGCCCGACGATCGCGCGACCTGGCTCAACAGCAAGTGTTGGCAGCGCCAAGCCGTACGCCAGACATTCGCGGCGCACTATCGAGCGCATCAACTCCGCCATCGCGGCCGGGCTCATCGGGTCATCGTCTGACCCGTAGGCGATTCCCATGCCACCACCGAGATTGAGCTCGGCGACTTCGAAACCGAGTTCATCTCGTACTTGTGCCGCAAGGCCAACGAGGCGATGGGCCGACACCTCGAACCCGGTTGCATCGAAGATCTGCGAGCCGATGTGCGAGTGGAGTCCGATCAAACGAAGCGAGGGCAGTTTCACCACTCGTCGCACCGCTTCCAACGCAGCACCGGCAGCCAGGGAGAAACCAAACTTCTGATCCTCATGTGCAGTGGCGATGAACTCGTGCGTATGCGCCTCCACGCCCACCGTCACACGAATCAGAACGTCGGCTACCACCCCCGCGCGCTCGGCAACGGAAGCAAGCCGGACGATCTCTTCGAACGAGTCCAGCACGTAGTTACCGACACCAGCCGCAACCGCGGCTTCAATTTCGTTGACGCTCTTGTTGTTCCCATGGAATGCGATGCGATCAGCGGGAAACCCGGCTCGCAGGGCAGTCTGCAACTCGCCACCCGTGCAGACGTCGAGATTGAGACCTTCCGCATCAAGCCAGCGCGCAACGGTGCCCGACAGGAACGCCTTTCCTGCGTAGTAGACGCGCCCGGGGAGTTGCGGATTGTCGTATGCCGACCGGAAGTCCCTGGCGCGGTAGTGAAAATCGGCCTCGTCTAGCACGAAGAGCGGCGTGCCGTACTGCGCCGCCAAATCGCGCACATCGACCCCACCGATGCTGACTGCTCGCTGCGAGAGGTCGCCGCCAGGTGCCCGTCGCGTACCAGACGGCCAAACCGACGGTGCGAGGTCGTTCATCGCTTCAATACCCACCGGCATCGGTGGTGCCCCGGCGGGTGCATGGACCTCGCCGTGACGAGGTCCGGCTGGATGTGCAGACATGGGACGAGGTTACCGAGTGAGCAAGCGCGACGAGTAAGCCGGTCGATGGCCACGACTTAACCGGCCACACCATCCAGACTCGAACCAGCAGTCAGGCCGCGAGTGCTGTTCGACTACATACGTTCGGGCGCACTGACTCCGAGCATCGCCAACCCGTTCGCGACGGTTTGCCGAGCTGCAGCACACAGCCAAAGCCGGGAGTAGGTCTGCGGCCCCAACTCAGTGTCGGCACCAGGCAGTACACGGCACACGTCGTAGAACTTGTGATACGCGGTGGCGAGCTCTTCGAGATAGCGCGCGATGCGGTGCGGCTCGCGGAGCTCGGCAGCCGTGGCCACTACACGTGGGAATTCGGCGATGGCGCCGAGCAGACCTGTCTCGCGATCGTGCGTGAGGAGGGCAGGCTCGAAATCCGAAGTGCGCCAGTCGATTCCGAGGTCGGCAGCATTACGCAATACTGAGGAGATACGAGCATGCGCGTACTGAACGTAGAAGACCGGGTTGTCGTTGCTTCGTGTGACGAGCAGGTCGAGGTCCAGGGTCAGCGGGCTGTCGACGGGGTACCGGATGAGCGAGTACCGAGCGGCGTCGACACCAACCTCGTCGACGAGGTCTTCGAGCGTGATGATGTTGCCAGCACGCTTCGATAGACGTACTTCCTGACCGCCCTTGTACATCTTCACCAGCTGGCCAATCAGGACCTCGATGTTGACGTCAGGGTTGTCACCAGCGCACGCAGCAACCGCACGCAACCGGTTCACGTAACCGTGATGATCGGCGCCCAAGAGGTAGATACAGACATCGAATCCGCGGTCACGCTTATCGACGTAATACGCGGTGTCGGATGCGAAGTAGGTGAACTCGCCGTCAGCCTTGACCAGAACCCGATCCTTGTCGTCGTCAAAGTCTGTAGTGCGAAGCCATACGGCGCCTTCACTTTCATACACGTGCCCGTGCTCGCTGAGGTGGGCTAGACCGCGTTCCACTGCACCGCTTGCGTGCAGGCTGCGCTCCGAGGTCCAGACGTCAAAGTGCGTATTGAAAGCCTCTAAGGTGTCCTGCTGCTGCCGCAGTTGAAGACCGTATCCCGCCTCGCGGAATGCTTGCCAGCGATCAGATTCAGCGATCTGGACGATGGCCGGATCAGCGGCGACTACTTGCCTTGCCAAGGTGTCGACGTAGGCGCCTTGATAGCCACCTTCTGGCACTTCGGTACCCATCGCCCGAGCCTCAATGGACTGGCCGAACTTGTCCATCTGCGCGCCACGGTCGTTAATGTAGAACTCGCACTGAACTTCGGCGCCAGCCGCTACGAGCACTCGTGCGATTGCATCACCCACTGCTGCCCAACGTGTGTGCCCGAGGTGCAACGGCCCGGTGGGGTTGGCCGAGATGAACTCGACGTTGAAGCGTGAGCCTGAGTATCGGTCGATCGACCCATACGTCTCACCGGCAAACACAACAGCTCGAGCGACTTCGCCCAGAGTTGCAGCGTCGAAGGTGATGTTGAGAAAACCTGGGCCTGCGATCTCGACCGAAGCGATGCCCGCCAGGACGCGAAGGCGGTGCGCAACTAGGTCAGCCGCTACTCGTGGACTGACCCCTGCTGCCTTCGCAATTTGCATAGCAATGTTGGTCGCGTAGTCGCCATGCTCGGGATTTCGCGGCCGATCCACCGTGACGTCACTGGGAATCTGGCTCGGTTCAAGAGTGATCTCGCCAGCCTGTACTGCCTCGACCACGGCATGTCGAATAGCGGTCGCCAACTGCTCAGGGGTCATGGCCAGACCCTATCGAGCCGAACCCAGCGCGCCGACACCAAGACCGGATCGCAGACAGCGCTCACCGGACGGTTTCAGGTCCACCTCGTGCCGCTGATAAGGTCGGCCCACTCCTGGCCCCCGTAGCTCAGGGGATAGAGCGGTGCCCTCCGGAGGCATGCGCGCAGGTTCGAATCCTGCCGGGGGCACTTCAATCCTTCAATGATACCAAGGGTTTTCAGCGATCGACCGGATGTCGTGCCACGTTTCGTGCCACTTTGGGACTCTGGCGGCTTCCACGGCGGTGATTTGCCTCCTGTCCTGCCGGGCGCCGGAAACCCTCGTCGGCCTCCGTTCCACTCGCGTCTGGCACGCGCCGTTCCGCTCGCGGCGGGCTTCGCGACGGGCGACATGACGGAGTCCGTCACGGGGCCGCCTCGAGTTCGGCGTCCGCTGACCGCTCCCTCGCCTGGAGGCGGTCGTGCTGCTCGCCGAGCGGGGGCCGTCGCCGAGCTCGAGGCCCGAGACGGGCTCGACCGACTGCCGTGGCGTGCCATGGCCAGGTCGGCGTCAAGGGTGCGGCCTCGACGGCCAGGCCGGCGTCAAGGGGGCGACCGCGATGGCCAGGTCCGCCTTGGTCCCGGCGCCAGGTCGTCGAGACGTCGGCATTGAGCCCATCGGAATCCGACGTCCGCGGCCGAGGCACCCCAGGAGTGCCCCTGACAGCAGGGGGACGTCGGCGATCTCGGCATCGGCCCTGGCCCGCGGTCCGGCCACGGCGGCGGTACCGGGCCCCGGGGCCGCGGCCGGAATGTCGCCCTGGCCCCGGATAGCTGCGGCGCGACGAATGACGCCGGGTGCCCAGCAGTAGACTCAGGACACATCAACTCCAAACGACACCAGCCGGATATTGTTGCGTAGCAGCAGGTCTGGCGACAGCGTCCCGCCGAACTGATGCACATGTCTGGCCAGATGGATCTACTTCGGCACGAGGCCATCCTTCAGGCTCAGAAGGTGATGGCACCAAACCTGGGGCGCAACCGGCCCTAGGTTCGCCCGGCAAAGATGCCATCAGTGTCGGCCCACTGATGATGCTCAAACCTGCTCCGGAGGAGCGTCGGCGCTGGCCGTGATGGAGTTCACGCGAGACTGGCTCAAGCCACATGCACAACGACGCCCTGAAGATGCCGGAAAGCCCGGCTAGCTGCTCATGAACGCGCCGGCTGGAGGAGCGGGAGGAGGAACATCCTCGTCGTCCGCGTTGCCCGCGTCGAGCAGGACGCATCGCCAGTTGCTTGACCCCAAATAGGGATCCCCCGTAGTTTCCAATCACGATATGGGGATCATGGGTTCACTTCAACAGGGAGTGGCTCTGCTGGCTCTACCCCCTGGACGCGAGGGGAGAAGCCATGAAGCGCGGTATCGCTGCAATAGTTGGCTCCATAGTGATGGGGATTGCCCTAGCCCAGCCAGCCATGGCTGAGGGCAGTTGGAGCAGCTACTGGTCATATGTGTTGACGGGCAAAGACACGCGAACGTGGACAGACGGCAACAATGACACGGCGGGCACGGTCACTTCGTTCCGGAACTGCCACTTCTACAACTACACGCCCAACACGTTCCAGGACATCCAGGTGCAGTTGACCTACGAGAACACCTTTACGCCTGATGAGAACATGGGCCAGGTTGTCTACAACTGCGGCAGTTCGACGGTGTGGCAGCAGTACAACTACGGCGCGGTGAAGGCTGGCAAATATCACGAGACCCTGATCTACGTGAACGGCACACCCACTCCGCCAAACCGGCTAGATGTCGGGACCGCATCGTCGCCCGGAATCAAGGTCTCGTATTGAGGCCACCGGCAATGTCGCCCGGCGCCCCCGATGGGCGCCAGGCGATCCGCTTCGAGGACGTGTCGTTCTCCTATGGACGCAAAATCGTCTTCGAACGGTTCTCATGCGTCTTTCCTGTTGGGCGAAACCTGCTGCTTGGGCCAAACGGGGCAGGCAAATCGACGCTGCTGCAACTCGCAGTGGGCCTCAAGCGGCTCGATATCGGGACGTTGAATCCGGCGCCCGACGCGTCGATCGGATACATGCCGCAGCACATTCGCCCTATAGGGGGACTCTCAGTATGTGAGCAAATCGCCTACTGCGGCTGGCTTAAGGGTCTCGGCAAGAGGGAAGCCAAGGCAGAGGCGCTGGTCGCGCTCGAACGGGTGGACTTGGCTGAGGTGGCTTCAACCCAGTCCACTCGTCTGTCCGGAGGGCAGATCAGGCGCCTCGGCCTCGCTCAATCGCTGATCGGATCACCAGGATGGCTGCTGTTGGACGAGCCCACGGCCGGACTCGATCCAGACCAGCGCGATCGATTCGCTCGCCTTATCGGCGATCTGGATGTTCCAGTAATTGTTGCTACCCACCAAGTCGAGGACATCGGATCGTTGTTCGACCACGTAGTGGTCTTGCTCCCCTCTCGTGCGCCGTACTCTTCGCCAGTCGCGGACTTTCTCGCACTTGATGGCGGTGGCCGAGGCGATGCCGTCGCGGCATACCGCGCCGCGTGCGCAATCGTCGAATCGCGTCAGGGGAATGACATCTGATGCGTTTTCGGACTGCCGCCTGGTTCGCGTTTCTCTGGCTCACGCTCCCCGCTGCCACCATCGTGGGCCAACTTTTCATCAGTTCCACTTTTCCCACTGGTTCGGGGTACGGGCTGTCGGAGAACATCCGCGCATATGGTGCCCTGGTGCTCATCGCGCCCATCGCGGCGTTGGGCGGCGCGTTGACTGCGGGACGGCTCCGTCGATCGTCGGTGCTGCAATCGGGTCCACACGGCCGCAGCCCCTCCCGAGTCTGGGCCAGCATCGCCGGCTCCCCCGCCGTGGCGTTCGCAGTGCTCATCTCGACCTTCATGGCAGCCACTGCGGCTTCGGCGGGCGCCTTTCCACTCCTTGACCCGCGGCTGGCTGCGGCAGCTGCGATTCAATCACTCGCGTACGTGTTGTTCGGCTTAGCCTTGGGCGCCAATCTTCCTGCAGTGCTGGCGATTCCTGCCGCTCTCGTGGTGCCCTACGTGGTCATCGCGTTCCCGCCAGCGCTCAGCACATACTGGTTGAGACATGTGACCGGCATATCGAGCAACTGCTGTTGGATCTACGAGGATGTGCCACAGCGAGCGTTCACGGCACACCTCGCGTTCTCGATGGCACTTGCCTTGGCGGCTGCGGCGGCGCTTCCGCGTTGGAACGCGCGAGCCTCACTCACTCGGGCGGCTCTTGCGATCCTTGCCACGGGTTCGCTGGTGACTGCCTGCCTGTCAGCGCAGATATTCGGGCCGTCGGCCAACGAACCGAGAGCCGGGGCTCCCTATTGCAGCTCCCGTTCTGGTGTTGAACTTTGCCTGTGGCCCGAGCACGAGAAGAACCGCGCCTCATCTGAGCAAGTGCTACGGCGGATTCTGGGCGAGGCGGACGGCCTGGACATCCCGAACAAGTTCACAGAGTTGGATCCAGGACTGGTTCGTTGGCCAACGACGTCCTGGGTCGCAGCGTCCGGCGACCTCGAAAAACTGCTCTCGGGTGCCGTCTATTCGCTGTCCCCATCAACCCAGTGCTTTAGGCAGCAGACGGTAGGCGTTGAAACGGCGGTTCCCCAGGAGTTTCCAGACGACGGACCCATTGTGCGAGCTTGGTGGAGTGGACGACTAGGTCTCGACGCACAGGATTCGCTCGACGCAGCCGGCGCGAGCGACGATCAACGCGCAACCTTGGCGCGTATCGAGTCCCTACCGTTGCCGGAGCAAAAGGACGAGATAAATGCTTTGGTGCGGCGTGCCGCCGGAGTTTGCTCGGGTGTAGTCAATTGACCCTGTGGCTTAGAGCTCATCTCGAACCCTCCGGCTTCGCGCTCATTGTTCTGGTGGCGCTAGTCCAGGGTTGGGTGGGAGATCGACCGATGCCGGTCGTTCGACTCGGTTTGGGCGACGCGCCCTTCTCGGTGCTGTTGCCGGCACTCATTGCTTCAGGGGTGGCGAGCGCCGTGCAGCGTGGCCTGCTGAATTTCGAGGCCGTGGCGGTTCGCCCGACTCCACTCTTGTTTCGAGCCACCATCGTCGGCGTCACGCTCGGCGTGGCGCTCATCGTTACAGCCATCGGTGGAGTGCCTCTTGCGACCGTCACCATACGCAACCTCGCTGGCTACCTGGGCGCAGCACTTCTAGCGCTTCGTTTGGTTGGGGGGGTTGCCGCCCTAGTTGTCGCCCCCGCGTCTGCCGTGGCGGCTTCGGTCTTGGGTTCCGATGACTCAATCGTCTGGTGGGTGCTTCACCCCGCCAGTCACTGGCCATCGACTGCAGTTGCGAGCCTTCTGTTTCTGGTGGGGGGCTGGGCCGGTACGTCGCGAACGACAATGCGTGCTCGCGCTGGCCCCGATTGAGACTGTCGATTGGGGTTTCAGTCCGCCGTCTCCCTTCTATCCGCGAGCCAGGTTGAGCCAAGACCGGTCACGAGAATGGTCACGGAAAGGTTGGGACTCCCGACCCTCTGAAACCCCTTGGGGACGCCTCAGGGACCTGTCCTGGAGGAGGGCAGCGCATTCGGCAGTTGGTAACAGCACTCGGACAGCGAGACTCGGAGTTCAAGTCCTCGGCTTCGCCGGTGGCGACAGCGCGGACGAGGCATTCTGGGTCGGGTTCCTGGTGCTCGGGGGGCAGTGGGCAAGTCAGCCGGTGACGCTGCGGGCGTTAAGGGCGATGACCTTGCCTTGGGCGAAGCCGGACAACGCGGCGGCGATCTGCTGGTCGCGTCCGTGGACTGCGTGCTGGTAGCGCAGAGCCATGGCTGGGGTGGAGTGCCCGATCCTGGCCATGAGGTCGGCGAGCGTTGCGCCGGTGGCTGCGGCCAGGGTGGCCCCGGTGTGGCGCAGGTCGTGGAAGTGCAGGTCCCGGGCGACCGGCTGCCTCACGGGCAGGCCAGAACGCCTTGTGGAGGCTGTAGAGAGGGATGTAGCCGCCGTAGCCGGCGTCGTAGCGGCTGAACACCGGCGAGTCCTCGGGGGCGAGCACGTGGTGGTCCAAGTGCCAGTCCAGCTCGTCGAGCAGGTGCGGTGGGATCGCCACCATGCGCTTGCCGGCGGCAGACTTCGGGTCCCCGGCGATGAACTCCCCCGGCAGGCGCACCACCGCGCGGCGCACCGTGACGGTGGCGGCCTTGAGGTCGAGGTCGGCGCGGGTGAGCCCGGCGAGCTCACCGAAGCGCAGACCGCACCAGGCGGCGAGCAGCACCATCGGGCGCAGCCGTTCGGGCATCGCGGTCACGATGGCTTCGAGCTCAGGCAGGGTCGCGATGGTGACCTCGCGCACCGCTCTGGTGTTGCCGGCGCCGCGGATCCGGCACGGGTTGGTGCTGATCAGGTCGTCCGCAATCGCGGCGTTGCAGATCGTGCGGAGCAGGCTGTAGGCGTGCGCGCGCCGGGTCGGGTAGCCGGGTCCAGGGTTGCGTACCAGGCACGCACCGACGCCGGGCTCAGCCGGTGCAGTCCGACCTCACCCAGCGTGGGGACGATCTTGGTGTCAAACACGCGCCGGTACTCCAGCCGGGTCCTGGGCTTGAGTGGGCGAGTGCCCAGGAACTCCTCGCCGTACTGAGCCACGGTGAACCGCTCCGGCTCGGCCGGGAGCTCCCCGGCCGCGTGCGCCTGCAGCCACGAGGTCGCATCGAGCTTCGTGTCGAACGTCCGCGGCGCCGAGATCAGGCGGCCCTGGTCGTCGCGGTAGCGGGCCTGGCACCGCCCCGACGCCAGCTGACGGGGTGCTCCCGCGCCGTTCGGCCGCCGTCCTGCGCGCCCTGGTGAACGCCCCATGACCACCCCTGACCCGTGCCACAACAACACCCCTCGGATAGCTGACGCCGAGCGCGACGTCTCCAGGCTGATCGCGAAACATCAAGCGGCACACGGACTATCAGGCATCAGAACCAACGATGTGGCACGAGCCGAAACGGCGAAGCGCACATTCGAATCCTGCCGGGGGCACACATCCCATCGGGCTCGACATCGTCGAGTCCGCGCTCATGTCGCGCCCGGGCAGGGGGAAGGCGACCCGAGGAGCGACCAGAGCCAGTGTGGACTTGGCAAAGAAGTCGAAAAAAGGACGAGCGCCTGATGCCTACGTAACTCGTACTGCCTTACCCTTAATCGAAACCACCGGTGTGGGTGGGAATAGCCGAAAGTTGCAGACGGCCATGAGCGAACTTCCTAACAATGATTCCGGCGCGCCTTCAACGGTGCCCGATGTGCACGTCCGATCAGTACGGCACGGCTTCTCGCTGCGGTCTGCGTCAGCGCTGTCTTTCGCCACGATGCGACCGCTCTATGTCTTCAGCGCCTTGGCGCTGTTCGCCGCGGCGGGCACCGGTTGGTGGCTTGCGCTCCTGATCTGCTTCGCGATCTCATTCGTGATTGCACTGGTCTTCGGCGAACTCGCCTCACGCTGGCCCCTCGAAGGCTCGGTCTATGAGTGGACCCGTCAGTTGTACGGCGCACGCGCGGCCCTACTGGTCGGCTGGGCTTATCTGTGTTCCTACGTAGTCTTCATGGCCGCCCTCGCTTTCCGAGTGGCGTTCACAGTTTTGACGCACTTCAACGCCAATCCCAACCACCTGGCTATCGCGTTGGTCTCGGCCGCCTTGCTCGTTCTCGCCACCGTGCTCAACCTCGCAGGCCGCACCTACCTCAAACTGCTCGCCGTCGCGTCCGCGGCCGTGTCACTCGTCATATGTCTGGTGTACGGCACTCTGCTCCTTGGCCACAGCACTCAGCCGATCAGTTCGCTGTTCTCTCACGGCGCTGACGGCCTCCAGGGTTCAGCATGGATTAGTGGTCCCTTCCTGATCGCGATGCTGTACGTATCGGCGTTCGCGATTCGCGGAATGGAGATGACGGCCGAGGTCGCCGAAGAGGTTCGTGACCCAGAACGCAACGTGCCCAAGGCAATGGTGTGGTCGCTCGCAGCTGCCGCGCTCGTCATCATCTACACCGGTGCCGCACTTGCATTGGCCACCCCAACGCCGGCCGCGGGCGAGTCACCAGCCAGTGGCATCGACGTCGTAAGCGCAACTCTTGGTGAAGGTGCAGCCAAGTTGCTGGGCTACGCCATCATCTTCGCCTTCTTCGTCGCATTGATGATCTTCCAGATGGCGGCCTCTCGCACCCTGTGGATCACTACCCGCGACCGCGTCCTTCCCGCGCACACCTTCTTCGGTCTACTGACTCCGGGTGAGCGCCTGCCGGCACGAGCGATCATCTCCGTGGGAATCGTCGCGGTGATTCTGCCGTTCATCACCAGTACGGCTGCGAGCTACGTTCTCTTCGGTACGGCAGCAGCCGCACTTATGCTTGCGTTCCTCGTCCCCGTGCTCGGTATCCTGCGGGCTCGATCCGCTGGTAAATGGATCGCAGGTCCATGGTCCCTCGGCTCCTTAGGCCTTCCCGCTGCTGTTGTTTCAGCACTCGCACTGATCGCACTGACGGTCAACGTGTTGTGGCCGCGCGCCGAGGTCTACAGCTCCGGCATCGCCTCCTACGGCGCCGTGGTTGGCGTACTTGTCATCTTGATCAGCGGCCTATTCATCAGCCGTTGGGCCTTCCGCGAAGGCGGGATTTACACCCGGCACAACGGCCATGTCGAGCGCGATCTCGATCGCATTCGGATGACTCACTCAGGCACCTGCGCTTTGTGCTTGCGTCCCATCGCCGCTGGCAAGGAAGCCCAGTGGCATGAGGAGTCACACCTCGTGGTCTGCGTACCTTGCGACGAGATGTCGGCATGGCTCGAGGACAACCCCAACTCCTCAGATTCCGATCTGGCGGCTGTGTTCGTCGACGCTCATGAAACCCACGCGAGTGTCGCCCTACCGAGTGAAAGCACCCTGCGGCGCCTTCGCGATCACGCTGTCCGCTAACCGCTCACTCGTCTGATGCTCGCGCCATAGGAGGTGGCTTGTGGGCCAAACGCGCGCAACCAACGTGGTGCTCTACGCGCTCGACGTCGATGCCCTGGCCACCTTCTATCAGAGCGTGTGCGGGCTGCAACAAACTCGAGTCAGTGATTCGATCCTCACCATTCACAACGTCGAATGGGAGATCTCGTTGGTCACGATTCCCGGTTTCATCGCAGCCGACATCGTCATTGAGATACCGCCACAACGACGCGAGGACACCCCGATCAAATTGGTTTTCTCGGTCGACTCGATCCAACGGGCACGAGGCGCTGCGGCTGGATTGGGAGGCGTGGTCGACCCTGAGGACCGCGAGTGGTCTCACGACGGGTATCGCTATGTCGATGGTCACGACCCGGAAGGCAACGTGTTCTCCCTGGCAGTGCCGAACTAGTTCGGCGAAATCACAGCAGACCAGCGATACGGTCGATCGTCGTTCGATTGCGCCCGGTCCACGCCACCGCCAGATTGCCGCGCATGAGGAACTTGTTCAACGGGCTAACGCTGACCCCATCAGGCATCCATGCGTATAGCTCACGGCCGGACAACCTCCACTGATCGGGCTTGAGGTCTGCCGCCCTTAATGCCGCAAGTGAACTCGCATCCGGCGACTCGCTCAAGAACAGAACAAGTGATCGGCTCGCATCGACCGCGACCGATCCCAGCGGATCAAGCGCAGCAACTGCCGCAAACTCCTGCGCTGTGCGCACAAGAACGTCTACCTCGAATCCGCACCGATCAGCAATGGCCTGGCTCACGGAGCCGGCAAACTCGTCAGCCGCCGATGCACTGGTACAAGCAGCATTTCCCGAATTGAGCACCGTGCGCACTTCAGTGGCACCGAGTTGCATGAGCAGGCTGGTGAACTCACTCATCGAGATCCGCTTGGCACTTCCTACGTTCACACCACGTAGGAGAACCACGAGCCGCGTCGGCGATTTCATGGGCTCGAGACTACGCACGTAACACTCGGGGTTCGTTGACTTTGACTCAATACCTGCCTAGCGTCCCGGACACACCCTGAACCCGAGAGAGGCACCACCATGGCCAACTCGATCGACACCGTCTTCGTTGGCGGCTCACTGTTCACCGCTGGAAACGTGGCATCACAACGCGGCGCAGTGGCTCTGTCGGGAGGACGAATCGCTGCGATCGGCTCCGATCGCGAGATTCGCGAACTCGCGAGCGCATCCACCGAGGTGATCGACATCAGCAACCAACTACTGATGCCTGGTTTTCAGGACTCCCACATCCACCCAATCATGGCTGGGGTGACGATGCTGCAATGCGATTTGCATGACGCCGAGTCGTTCGAAGAAACAGTCGACAGGATCCGCGTATACGTCGAGTCGCACCCGAACGCCGACTGGATTACCGGGGGTGGCTGGTCGATGGGCTTCTTCCCCGGAGGGACCCCCACCCGGCACACACTCGATGCCATCGTCTCGGATCGACCCGTGTTCCTGCCCAACCGAGATGGCCACGGTGCGTGGGTCAACACCCACGCACTTGAGATCGCAGGAATCAGCGCCGCTACAACGGATCCGGCTGACGGACGAATCGAACGCGAACCTGACGGCTTCCCGTCAGGCACCTTGCACGAAGGCGCGATGGGCCTTGTCCAACGCCATGTATCCAAGTCATCCACTGCAGATCAATACGCCGGATTGCTTGAAGCGCAGCGAGTGCTGTTCTCGTACGGGATCACCGGCTGGCAGGACGCTGCTGTCGGCGAGATATTCGGCGAGGAGGACCTCCTGCCCGTGTACCTCAAGGCCGCGGCAGCCGGTGACCTTCGCGCCCGAGTAGTCGGCGCACTGTGGTGGGACCGAGCGCGCGGGGCTGAGCAGATTCCTGACCTTATTGATCGTCGGGCCGAGGCAACAGTCGGCCGTTTCCGCGGAACATCAGTGAAGATCATGCAAGATGGTGTGGCTGAGAACTTCACTGCGGCAATGACCGAGCCTTACCTCGACGAGTGCGGATGCCACACGGACAATTCGGGCCTGAGTTTCGTTGACCCGATCGCGTTGCGCGGATATGTGACCCAACTCGATGCCGCAGGCTTCCAGGTTCACTTTCACTCGTTGGGTGACCGCGCGGTGCGCGAGGCGCTCGACGCGATCGAGGCCGCACTCGCCGCGAATGGCCCCACCGATAACCGGCACCATCTTGCACACATTCAGGTGGTGCATCCCGAGGACATTCCTAGGTTCGCGCGGCTCAACGCGACGGCGAACGCGCAGCCACTGTGGGCCGCCCACGAAACGCAGATGGATCTGCTCACCATCCCGTTCCTGGGTGAGCCTCGTTCGTCGTGGCAGTACCCCTTCGCGGATCTCTTACGTGCCGGTAGCCGCCTTGCCGCTGGGAGTGACTGGCCAGTCTCGACTGCCGAACCCATGCAAGGGATCCACGTGGCGGTCAATCGCGCCGGATACGGCGCGACCGGATCAGACGCTGAGGCTCTTTACGGCCACAACGCACTCACGCTGGCAGAGGCCCTGACGGCCTATACCTTAGGTAGCGCAAGGGTTATGCACCACGACGATGTCACCGGACACCTCGCCGAAGGCGCCTACGCCGACGTCATCGTGCTCGACCGGGACCCGTTCGCATCGGAGCAAGATTTGATCGGCGCCACCCAGGTGAGCCGCACCTACGTCCAGGGTGAACTCGTCCACTCGCGGCAGTAGCAGCACCGCTGCCGCCCGAGCGACCTACCTCGGTGTCGAGTAGTCGGTGGGCCAGGATCCAGCAATGGATCCCAGCCCACCCAGGCTTGACTAGCCTGCCGCGCCAGCCTTGGTTGCGTCGGGCACCTCTACAAGCGCACCCGTGGCCACGTCGTAGATGTAGCCGTAGATCGGAATTCCCGCAGGTACCAACGGGTGCGAGCGGATGCGGCTCACGTCTTCGGTCACGCTCTGCGCCTGATCCTTGATGGTGAGCCAGTTGATGTAGTTACCCTCGGTCGATCCCGGGCCGACACCAATGTCGGTGAAGCCGTCAGCACCGAGCGCAGCAGTTTCGAGGCTGTTCGACAGCAGTTCGCGGATGACGTCATTGGTGAAGAACTCCATGCCGCAGTTCGAGTGGTGAATCACGAACCATTCCTTCGTACCGAGCAACTTGTACGAGATCACGAGGGATCGAATCGCATCATCGCTGGCTCGGCCGCCAGCGTTGCGAATCACGTGCGCGTCGCCCTCGGCCAGCCCCGCGTACTTGGCTGGGTCGAGGCGCGCATCCATGCAGGTGAGGATCGCGAAGCCGCGTGCTGGTGGGAGGGCGAGCGAGCCCTTGTCACCGAAACCAGCTACGTAGGCATCATTTGCCGAGAGAACTTCTTGGAGGACAGACATGGTTTTTCCCTGGGGTGTAGGGGTTTTGGCCTTTGTGGACATAAATTGGAGTGAGCTTTTAGCGCGCACGAACAACCTCCCTGGCCAAGGCCGAGGGGGTGCTGGACGCAAGAGAATTCACGCCGCTGCGCTAAGCGCGCAGCGATGCGGGACCGTTCACAGGGTTACGCGTGCGTCGGCAATATCAGGCGACGGACGGACACGCACACGTACACACCCGCATGAAGTCGACTACGAGTCGACGAGTGAGGCGGGGTTGGTGTGACACAGGCATATCGAAGCACACGACTACGAACTTGTAAAAATCTGATGACCTTTGCGGTCCTCGAGCTAAGGGCTAGAGCAGCAATAGCCAAGTCAGACGGGCTCGTCCAAAACCGACTCGATCAGCCGATAATCCTGCGGCTCTTCACCGGTCCGCTCACCACTTTCGACGGCTGAGAGATCATGTGCCGAGGGCGGGCTCGCGTACCACGAAGCAACTGCCGCCACGATCATCATCACTGCTGCGATGCCGAACACAAGGGTCAAGCCCGAGTGGAATGGCGCTGAGATTAGCGTTGGAAAGAAGTCGCTTCCGGTGAGCACCGATACCGCCGATGTTGGCAACGTCGCAAGCACTCCGGAAGGACCGAGCAACGCCGCAATCGGGTTTATACCAAGGAATGCCGCGAACAAGATCCCCACTGGTGGAAGCCCCGCGAGGTTACCTGCGATCGCCGACGGAACCCCATTTCCGATGAGTCCGGCCGACAAGGTGGCTGGCAATGAAGCCGCCAAACCCACCACCATCAGCGAGAAGAAGACACCGATCGACAGCGCAGAACCAGAGTTGAAGAATGTCATCCGCATACCTGACGCTGCACCACGCTGTTCGGCGGGAACGCTGTTCATCACGACCGAGGCATTGGGTGAGCTGAACATCCCAGAGCCGACACCATTGAGGAAGGCGAGCAACGCGAACGCGGGATATGCGAAGTCGACCGGTAAGACGACGAGTCCGACGAAGGAAGCTGCACAGATGCAAGAGCCGGTAACCGCGAATCGACGCGCTCCGTAGCGGTCGCTGAGCCAACCCGATACTGGCCCAGAGGCTAGGAACCCGAGAGTCAGCGGAAGTAGGAACACACTGGCCCACAACGGCGTGCTCTCGTAGGAGTAGCCGCGTCGCGGTAGCCAGATGCCCTGCAACCAAATGATGAGGATGAGTTGCAAACCACCTCGCGAGATCGAGGCCAAGAACCCGGCCAAGTTACCCAATGCGAATGCCCGGATTCGGAACAGCGACATCTGGAACATCGGATCCGCCACGCGAGTTTCGATCACTACGAACAGAACCAGCAGCGCGACTCCTGCGACCAGTGACCCCGTTACCCACGGATTACCCCAGCCCATCGCAGATGTGCCGTAAGGCTGCAGTCCGTAGGTGACTCCGGTGAGCAACAGACCCAGCCCGCCAGCAAAGGTGAGGTTGCCTGGCACATCGAGGCGACCGTGATGCCTTACCCCGACCTCATGCAGTGAGCGATACGACCACAAAGCACCCACCACTCCGAACGGCACACTCACCCAAAACACGGCGCGCCAATGCCATTCAGATAAGACACCACCAATCACCAGGCCAAGAAATGATCCTGCGATCGCGGCCACTTGATTCACGCCAAGAGCCATACCGCGCTGGCGAACCGGGAAAGCATCAGTAAGGATCGCTGTCGCATTTGCCATGATCATGGCCGCGCCAACCGCCTGAACAGCGCGCCAGCCGATCAGCCACCACGCACCTGCGCTGCCCTGCCACGGAACAAGCGACAAGGTGATCGACGAGACGGCGAAAACGCTGAAGCCAAGGTTATAGATCCGAACGCGGCCCTTGAGATCGCCGAGCCGGCCGAAGGCCACGACAAGTGCCGCAGTCACGAGCAGGAAGCCGAGCAGCATCCACAGCAGGTAACTGACATTCGCGGGATCAAGTGGATCGAGTGAGATACCGCGGAAAATGGCTGGCAACGAGATCAGCACGATCGAGGAGTTGACGGTGGCCATCGTCATGCCCAGTGTGGTGTTGGACAGGGCAATCCACTTGTAACGCGGGTGATCACGGTGGAAACGACCAACTGGGACGGGCATCGCCATGGGTTCCACCGTCTCATCATGACTCACTAGTTCGCCCAGGAGGCAACCTACTTGGCCGACCGCACGCGTGGACCAATCACGAGGCAACGCAACGACCTGGTCACATTATGTAAATACCGTTCGTCGATGCGGTAGGAATGCCTAGACCGCGATCCGACTCCCGGATTATCGGACGAGGCCACGGCCAAGGAATCTGTCCTGGAGGACACGTGCGCATGCACAACAGCACCCGAGTCATCAGCGCCGCCGCAGCCATCTCACTGGTGGCTGGGCTGGCCCTGACTACGACAGCGCATGCCGACAGCACCAGCCCTAGCCCTAGTGCAGCTGCCCCGAAAGTCGTGTTCACGATCGGTCTCACCACAGACATGGACTCCGCTAACCCGTTCACGGGGCTTTCGTCACTGGCCTACGAGGTCTTCCAGATGCAGTATCCGCTGCTCACCCAGTACGGGGCAGCCGACTTCTCGCCGGTACCCGGCCTCGCCGAATCCTGGACTGAATCGGCCGACAAGAAGTCGTGGACCTACAAGATCCGCCCGGGACTCACCTGGACCGACGGTCAGCCATTGACCGCGAAGGATGCCGCCTACACATTCAACCGAATCATCAACGGCGAGTATGAGAAGACCAACTACGGCAGCTACATCGCCAACATCACCAAGGCTGAGGCCCCCGACGACACCACATTGATCCTGTCGGTCTCCAAGCCCACCCCGATCATGGAGAAGCTGTACGTCTACATCCTTCCCGAGCACGTCTGGAAGAGCATCGACGAGAAGGCAGTCACCAACTTCAAGAACGAGGGGACGCCCGCCTCGCCCAGCGTCGGAGGCGGCTCTTTCTACATGGTCGAGCGCCGCGTGGGCCAATTCATCCGGATGGACGCCAACCCCAACTTCTACCGGGGCAAGCCGCCAGTCGATGAGATCATCTTCAAGATATTCAAGAACGACGATGCGATGGGCCAAGCGCTGAAGAAAGGCGAGATCGACTTCGCCGAGGGTCTAGGTGTCAACGTTCTGAACTCGCTCAAGGGTGTACCCGGCATCACGACGGTGTCAGCCGCGCCGGTGTCGTTCAACGAAATCGCGTTCAACACGGGTGCAGCATTGGCCGACGGAACACCCATTGGCGATGGCAACCCGCTACTCAAGGACAAAGCCTTGCGTCGGGCGTTGGCCGCAGCGATCGACAAGCAAACCCTGGTCGACAAAGTGCTTGGGGGCGACGGCATCGCGGCCACCACAGTGATCCCACCTGTGTACGCCACGTGGCACCTAGACCCTGCCAATCTGATTCCCTACGACCCAGCGCTGTCGAAGACAATGCTCGATGCCGCCGGCTACAAGATCGGGGCCGACGGGGTCCGAGTCGACTCCAAGGGCAAGCAACTCAGTTTCCGCCTGGTGGGCAGATCCAACGATGCGTCATCAAAGAAGGCAGTCGAGTTCGTGAAGAACTACTTGGCTGCAGTTGGCGTCGAAGTGACCACGAAGATGGTGTCTGAGGACTCACTTTACGAAATCGTCGGACAGGGCACCTTCGACATGTTCGAGTGGGGCTGGGGCGTTGAGCCAGATCCCAACTACATGCTCTCGACCTTCTCGTGCGCCAATCGCTCCTACAAGGACGCCGGCACGATCTATGCCAACTTGTCCGACTCCTTCTACTGCAACCCCGAATACGACAAGCTCCTAGCCCAGCAGTCGACCGAGACGAACCAGACCAAGCGCCAGGCGATCGTCATGCAGATGCAGCAAATGCTCTATGACGACTCCCCGTACGTGATGACCTACTACTACAGCAACCACGAGGCGTATCGCTCTGACCGCTTCACTGGCTTTGTGCCACAGCCAGCTGGCAACGGCACACTGATCCTTCAGTGGGGCACGTGGTCGTACGAGAAGATCCGTCCTGTTGTTGCCGATGTCCCCGGGGAGACTCCCGCATCGGACGTCAGCGCAACCAACCTCGGGCCGTACCTCGGCGTGGGCCTGCTCGTGATTGTCATCGTCGGCGGACTCGTCGTGGCAATGCGGCGCAGGCGTCCGACAAGCCAGGCCGACAACGAGGAATAGCAGCCACCGCCTAGGAGCAACTCCTGAACGCCCGCGGCAAACACGACTATGACGCCGCGCCACGTCGCGGCGAGGCAGGATGGGTGCTATGAACTCGACCCTGCACTCGGCAACACAGAAATCGATGCACGAAGTCGCAGCTGCGTACGTAGCCACACAGGCTGCGCCAGGGGTTGCGGTCTGTCTGGTTCGCGACCGATCAGTCGCGTCCCAGTTCTACGCAGGGTTTGCCGATATTGAGCGCGCAGAAGAAGTTTCAGCCGGTCACCGCTATGAGATCGGCTCGATCAGCAAGTCATTCACATCGCTGGTGGTTCTCACCCTCGTCGACGAAGGTGTGATTGCCCTCAGCGACACCGTTCAGCAGCACCTGCCTTGGTTCGAGGTGCAATCCGACTACGAGCCAATCACCCTGCGGCATCTCCTTGACCACTCGTCGGGTCTGATCATGGGCTCCGATTCGTGGCCGGACGAGGCAGCGCAAGTGTGGGCGCTGCGAAGCAGCAGCACCGGCTCAGCACCCGGCACGATCTTCCACTACTCCAACGTCGGCTTCATGACCCTAGGAGCAGTAGTCGAAGCAGTGACGGGTCGCACCTGCACTGACTTAATGCGCGAGCGGGTAGTCGAGGTGGTCGGTATGCCCGACACCATCACCACAATCACCGACAACGATCGGCACACCATGGCGGTGGGCTACCAGCCACGACACGAGGACCGAGCTTGGTGTCCAGGCGATCCGCTGGCCCCGGCTACCTGGTTTGAGGTATCGGCTGCCGACGGCAACGTCGCCTCAACCGCTGCAGACATGGGTCGGTATCTGGCCATGCTGCTGGGCCGCGGCCAAGTCGATGGTCGACGCGTCATCAGCGAAGGCGCGTTCACCTCGATGATCACCCCGACCTCGCCAGGTGGCGAGCCAGCGCCGGGCCCATCGCAGTACGCACTCGGCATCAACGTCGAACAGATCAGCGACCGCACCTGCATCACCCACGGCGGCGGCATGGTCGGCTATTCGACCTTCCTCATCGGCGATCTTGAACTCGGCTGCGGCGTGATCGTTCTGACCAACGCGCCCGGCGACTCACCAGGCGCGCAATGGCTCGCGCGTGCGCTGTTCGACGCGCTCTGCGCCGATAGCCAGGGTTCACCACTCCCAGTCGCGCCCGCTTACGTGCCACCCCCGAGACCTGTTCTGCCCGAAGGCAATGACGGCTCGGTCAGCGGCGATTTGGCCGCCTACGTGGGGCACTATCGATCGTTCAATCCGTGGTTCTCCCATCTGCGGATTGCGGCGGTTGATGGACGGTTGGTGCTCGTAGCCCCAAATGGGGTGGAGGCACCAGGAATCGTCGATCTGGTCGAGATCTCGCCCGGAGTTTTCCGCGAGGGCACTGACCCGCGCCTGCCCGAGCGCTTGTACATGGGCCCGGTGGTCGAGGGTCGAGCCCTGTGGGTGGCACGTCATGATTGCCGGTACTCGCGAACATTCCGGCCCTGACCTTTGCTCCCTTGGCGACCTCGTCGCCGCTGTGGCGCCCAGTGGACATACACAGTCGCCTCACTTGCTCTATCGTTCGTGTGACCGCGCCGCAGCCTGACGTGGCTGCCACATCACTCGGAGGTGATCACCGTGACCGCATCACATCGAGGCTTACTCCGCTACGAGCAGGTCATGGACCTCATCGAGCGACTCATCGCCGACGGTGGCCTGCAACCTGGCGACCGACTGCCCACCAATAAGGAACTCGCAGAGCAGTGCCGGGTCAGCCTGATCTCGGTTCGCCGGGCCCTTGACGAACTCGAGCGCGCCGGCCGCGTTCGTCGCCACCAAGGGGTCGGTACCTTCGTCGCTGCCGAACGGATTCTGACCAGCCCTGCGCTCGCCGGCGGACTACTCGCGACCCTGACCCGGGGCCAGACTCCGCCGGAGGTAACCACTCAAGTTCTTGAGGTATCCGATGGCATCCCGACCGAGGACATCGCAACAGCCCTAGCAATCCGCAGTAACGCGCGGGTCTGGTGCATCCGCCGCCTAAGGGTGATCGAGCAGCGGCCAATGATCAGCGAGACGTCGTACATTCCGGTGAGCCTGGCCCCAGGGCTCGACTCCGACGTTCGCTCGGGTGACGTCTCGCTCTACCGACTCCTCGCCGACCGCTACGGGCTGATAGACGCCTACGAGGAACAGCACCTCGAGATAGTCAAGGCATCGATACAGGAACGGCGATTGCTCAACCTGGCCGCGCGCGATCAGGTCGCACGCATTCGGGGAGTCAGTTTCTCAGTCGATGGCCAGCCCTTCGACTGTTTCCAACAGGTCTACCCCACCGACGGATTCGCGTTCTACCTCTCGGGCCGCACCGATCGACAAGTTCTCCCGGTGACGCACCCTGGACCATGGGGGCTAAGACCCAACCGCTCGCCGGACAAGAACTAGTCCGAGGGCTACCGGCGAGGTAGAGTCTGCATACACACTATGCAGAACTCGCGGGAGCAAGATCCCGCCACACCAGCACGGAGACACCATGGCAGCCGACTCGTTCATCGACACCTACGCAGCCCGCACACCTACCTCGCGCGCCCTGTTCGAACGGGCCAGCCGCATCATCCCCGGCGGCGCGGGTAGCAGTGCGCGCACGGTGAAGTTCGGCTGGTCGCCCTATCCCCCATTCATGGCGCAAGGCACGGGATCGCACGTGCGCGACGTCGATGGCAACGACTACATCGATTACCTGCTCGGGCTCGGCCCAATGATTCTGGGCCACCGGCACCCAGTCGTGACACAGGCAGTGTCAGACGCCATCGCCGAGTACGGCACCTGCTTCGGCCTTCCGTACGAACTGGAGATCGAAGCGGCGGAGAAGGTTGTCGCAGCCGTTCCTGGAATCGAGAAGGTGCGCTTCACCAACTCGGGCAGCGAAGCAGTGGGCAGCGCAATCCGGCTATCCCGCGCCCACACTGGTCGGCGCATGATCGTCCGATTCGAAGGGCACTATCACGGCTGGCAGGACACCGTGTACTGGAGCAACCACGTTGATCCGGCTCTAGCTGGGCCAGCCGAGAGCCCGCGTCCGGTCGCATCCGGGCCTGGCGTCCCACTCGAACTCAGCGACACCCTGATTGTGCTTACCTGGAATGACCCTGACAGTTTCGTCCGGCTGATGACCGAACGTGGCCACGAGATCGCTGCGGTCATCACCGAGCCCGCCGTGTTCAACACCGGTTGCATCCTGCCCGAGCCCGGCTACCTCGAGTTGCTGCGATCGGAAACCACCAAGCACGGTTCGTTACTCATCTTCGATGAGGTCATCACCGGCTTTAGGTTCTCTCGCGGCTGCGCGCAAGAGTTCTTCGGCGTCACCCCCGACCTCACCACCTTAGCAAAGGGCCTAGGCGGTGGCTTCCCCGTGGCCGCCCTTGGCGGCAGCCACGAGGCAATGAGCATGATCTCCGAAGGTCGCTACTCGCACTCCGGCACCTACAACGCCAACGTCATCCAGTGCGCGGCCGTATCAGCCACGATGGACGTGCTCGCCGAGCCAGGCTTATACGACCGGCAGCGCGCCATTGGCGATCGTCTCGCCGAAGGACTGCGAACTCTCGCAGCCGACGCCGGCATACCTGCTCGGGTTGACGGGCTCGGCACCGTCTTCCAGCTCTGGTTCTCCGACCAGCCGATCAAGAACTGGCGCGACGCCGAGCGCTACGCCGATGAGGCGATGTTCACGCGGTTCTGGGAGGAGATGATCACTCGAGGGGTGCTCTTCCACCCGCTGCAGTTCGAGAACCTGTTCGTCTCGTTGGTGCACACTGATGATGACATTGACCGTACGCTCGTGGCCGCAGCGGAAGCTTTCGACGTTATCTCCGGCTGAGGTCCCGTTACGCGTAGTTGAGGAGCTGAATCGGTGCCCACGCCTGGTGCTGACGTCTTCATCGGGCTCGACCTTGGCACCTCTGGTCTGAAGGGCGTCGCGATCGACCACGGCGGCGTGATCCTGGCTTCCGCACGTGCCGACTACCCGACCGCGCGGCCGGAACCCGGTGCGTCAGAGCAGGAACCGGCGCATTGGATCCGCGCGCTGCACAGCGTCGTGAGCGAGTTGTCGGCATCCGTGGCACCAACCCGCTGGGCCTCGATCGGCCTGTCTGCAATGATCCCCACTTTGGTTCTAGCCGACGACGAAGGCACGCCAATCGGCCCTGCGATTACCTGGGAAGATTCCCGCGCTGAAGCCGAAGGAGAACTCCTTCGCGACACCGTGGGTCCCGATCTGCTCTACCAAACCACGGGGCAGTGGGTCGATGGTCGCTATCTCCTTCCGATGGCCATGCGCCTCACGACGGCCAACGGGCGCAGTAACCAGGCCACTCAACTCCTCGGGGCGAAGGATTGGCTGTTCGGGTGGCTGACCGGATCGCCTGCCACTGATCCGGCAACAGCCACCGGCTCAGGATGTTTCGACCTCGCATCAGGCACCTGGAATGCCCAGGTCGAGGAATCCGCACACCGAGCCGTCCGCCGGCAATTGCCTCGACTTGCCCCGCTGGCCGAGTCGACCCATGTGCAGATGTTGACGAGAGCGGCTGCCACTTCCCTCGGACTCCCCGGTGACATCCCGGTAGCGCTAGGGGCTGCTGACGCAGTAGCTGGCGTCCTTGGACTTGGCGTGGAAGATCCCGGAGACGTTGTCTACCTAGCCGGCACAAGCACAGTGATCA
>Ga0194035_1000307_pt1 | contig 29446 bp, 26 predicted proteins | sample JunL2320m_MetaG_FD_148680 | JGI IMG/M metagenome (GOLD analysis project Ga0194035, IMG submission 148680) | Anoxic zone freshwater microbial communities from boreal shield lake in IISD Experimental Lakes Area, Ontario, Canada - Jun2016-L239-20m | ecosystem: Environmental > Aquatic > Freshwater >...
CGCACGGCACGACGCGCTCGCGCCCACCTTTGCCGAGCACGCGAACAAGACCGAGTTCTCCATCGAGGTCACCGGGGCGCAGGCCGCAGAGTTCCGAGACGCGCAGCCCCGCGCCGTAGAGGAGCTCGAGGACGGCGCGGTCGCGAAGACCGAGCGGCGTGTTGTCAGGGTGCTCGACTAGCGCGATCGTCTGCTCGCTCGTTAGTGCATGCGGTGGAGCCTGTGGCGCGCGAGGCAGCGGCACATCGCGCACTCCGGCCGTACGGGCACCCTCACGCGTGCGGTGTCGCAGCAGCGAGCGTGCTGCTGCCAGTCGGCGGCGGACGGTGGCCGGTGCCAGGCCACGTTCCTGCAAGGCCAACGAATAGGGCTCGAGATCGACACCCGTGACCGCGTCGAGATCCAAGTTGTTTGCGGTCAGAAAGACCTGAAGGTCGGCCAGATCCGTGCGGTAGGCCGTGATCGTATGCGGCGAGGCATCCCGCTCGAGCTGCAATGCCTCGAGAAAATCGCTGATGCGCGGATCCTGCATAACGGGGAAGTTCGCGGACGCGATTGCACGTCCTTCCTTCCCCCGATGGCATGACAAACGTGATCAGCTTTGCTTTGGGGTCTGACCCCAAAGCAAAGCTGATCGACCTAGACGCTCGGGTCGACGCCGTCGATCAGGTCGCTGAGGTGAACGTATGGCAGGCCGTGGCTTTCGGCGACCGGCTGATTCGTGATTTTGCCGGCCATCACGTTGACGCCGCGTGCGAGCGGCTTCGAGAAGCGCACTGCCTCGTCAAGGCCCTTGTTGGCGAGCAGTTCAGCGTACGGCAGCGTCACATTGGTGAGGCCGCGCGTCGAGGTAATCGGCACAGCACCTGGCATGTTCGCCACGCAGTAGTGGACGACTCCGTCGACGACGTAGGTCGGGTCGGAATGCGTCGTGGGCTTCGACGTTTCGAAGCAGCCACCCTGGTCGATCGCCACGTCGACGAGCACCGCACCGGGCTTCATGCCACTAAGCATGTCCTTCGTAATCAGCCGAGGGGCGCGGGCGCCAGCGACGAGGACCGCGCCGATCACCAGGTCGGCACCCGCAATCGCCTCTTCGACCATGTGGCGATTCGAAATCTCCAACGTGATGCGCCCGTCCATCATGTTCTCGAGCTCACGCATGCGGTCGACCGAGCGCTCCAGCACCCAGACATCGGCCTGCATACCCACTGCGATCAAGGCGGCGTTGTAGCCCACGATGCCGCCACCAAGCACGACAACCTTGGCGGGCGCTACGCCAGGCAGGCCCGCCAGCAAGATGCCGCGGCCGCCCTTCGGCTTCTCCAGCGAGTGTGCACCCATCTGAGGCGCAAGACGACCCGCGACCTCGCTCATCGGAGCAAGCAGCGGCAGCTTGTGATCGTCGGTCTCGACCGTCTCGTAGGCAATGCACGTCGCACCCGTCTTGATTAGCGCATTCGTCAGCTCGAGATCGGGAGCAAGATGCAGGTAGGTGAAGAGAATCTGCCCGTCGCGGATCTTGGCGTACTCGGGCTGCAGTGGCTCCTTGACCTTCATCACCATGTCGCACGTATCCCAGACGTCGTCGCAGGCAGCGATCGACGCACCGGCAGCCACGTACGCAGCATCGGGGAACGAACTACCATCGCCGGCCGTCGTCTCGACGACAACGTCGTGGCCGTGGAGGACGAGCTCGCGCGCTCCAGCGGGCGTCAGTGCGACGCGGTACTCGTCCTTCTTAATTTCTTTGACGACACCTACGCGCATGCGAAGCACCTCCGGGACACGATCACAACAGGGAACCCGTAGATGGTATCGCTCAGCACCCCGTTCGGGCGCCTCTCTTCTGCCTGATGGTCAGGCTACGGCGGCGCGAATCAATTCGACGGTAATGCGCGAGAGTGCCTCAACGTCGGCTACGGCGATGTGTTCGTCGGCCGAATGGATGGCCTCCATGCCGCTGGAGAGGTTGAGGCACTGCAGGCCACGCTCGTTGAAGACGTGCGCGTCTGCCCCTCCACCCGTTTCGATCATGCTGGGCTGACAGCCTGCCGCGAGCAGCGCGGTACGGGCGAGCGCGACGACGGGCGCGTCATCAGCGAACCCATACGCCGTGTATTCGCGGGTCTGAGCCAGCTCGACCGAGCACCCTGCGGCGGCGGCAGCAGCATTCGCAGCGTCGACCGTCTCTTGGGCAATCAGTACGACTTCTGCATCGTTGAGGCTTCGCATCTCCAACTGGAGCGAACAGGTCTCCGCCACGATATTGCGCTGACTGCCACCGTTGATCAGTCCGACGTTGCGAGAACTGCCGGGACCAAGTCGCCCCATCTCGAGCTCGGCCAGCATCTTCGCCGCCGCGTGGATCGCATTGCGACCCTCCTCGGGTGCGATGCCGGCATGCGCGGCCTTGCCACGAAACGTGATGTTCATCGACAGCTGGCTCGGCGCCCTCAACACGACTCGCCCGGGCGGTCCGTCGACGTCGTAGACGAAGCCCATCTGCGCCACCAGACGTTCGGTATCGAACTCCTTCGCGCCACACAACCCAATCTCTTCCTGCACGGTGATCAGCAACTCAACACCGGCATGAGGGATGCCCTCGCGCAAGACGCGCCGTACGCCGTCGATCATGCCGGCCACGGTGGCTTTGTTGTCTGCGCCAAGAATCGTGTCGTTGGCGTTGACGATATACCCATCGCGCTCGACGGGGTCGATCGGAGCTGATGGCGGCACCGTGTCGACGTGGGCATTGAAAAACAGTGGCGTGCCAGAGACAGTGCCAGGAATCCTCGCGTAGAGATTGCCCGCATTGCCGTTGATCCGCGAGCCAGCATCGTCCTCGTCCGACTCAATGCCCATCTCGGCGAGCACCTCGCGACAGAGGTCAATCGCAGCGCGCTCTTCTCCCGGCGGCGTGGAGAGTCGCGCAAGGGCCAGGAACAGCTCGAGCGCGGTGTCCACGCGTTAGACCGTGGTCGAGGCGGCGCTTGCCCGACGCGTCTCGGCTGGCGTCGAGTCGCGGTAGGCGACTGCCGCTCCGACGAAATCGCGAAACAGTGGCGCAGGACGGGTTGGACGCGACTTGAACTCGGGGTGGAACTGGCTCGCGACGAACCACGGATGGTTTGGCAACTCGATGATCTCGACGAGATCCTTCGAGGCAAACGTGCCCGAGATAATCAGTCCATGTGCTTCAAGCTGAGGGCGCAGGAGGTTCGAGACCTCGTAGCGGTGGCGATGACGCTCGTAGATCGTCTCTTCGCCGTACGCCGCGAAGGCCTTCGTGCCGGCCTTGAGCGTGATTGGCTCGGCACCAAGACGCATCGTGCCGCCCATGTCGCGCACGTCTTTCTGCTCTGGCAGCAGGTCGACGATCGGGGCCGGCGTCTCGGGATCAAACTCGGTCGAGTTCGCGCCGGGCATGCCAGCAACGTCGCGCGCAAACTCGGCAACTGCAATCTGCATTCCGAGACAGACGCCGAGGAACGGCACCTGATGCTCGCGGGCGAAACGGGTCGCCGCGATCTTGCCCTCAACACCACGACCACCAAAGCCACCCGGAATCAACACGCCATCCACCGAGGCGAGCTCCTCGCGGGCTTCGCCTCGCAGCACGGCCTCGGCATCGAGCCAGACCAGTTTGAGCACCGCGCCATGGTGAATCGCACCGTGCTTGAGTGCCTCGACCACGGAGAGGTAGGCGTCTTGGAGTTGGATGTACTTGCCGACGATCGCGATCCGAACCTCGCCGGTCAGGGCATCGACTCGGTCAGCCAGTGCTTCCCATTCGGACATATCAGCCGCAGGCGCCTCGATCCCAAAGCCCTCGAGTACCAGATCGTCAAAGCCTTGATCGTGCAGCGCGAGCGCGACGCGGTAGATATTCGATGCGTCCTCGCAGGCAAGGATACGGCTCGGCTCGAGATCGGCGAACAAAGCGATCTTGTCCTTGAGGTCGCGCGTAATTGGATGCGAGGCTCGGCAGACGACGATGTCGGGCGTAATACCGATGCGGCGCAGTTCGTTGACGGAGTGCTGCGTCGGCTTGGTCTTCAGTTCGCCCGCCGCCTCAATCATCGGCACAAGCGTGCAGTGGACGTAGCAGACGTTGTCTTTGCCGACCTGATTGCGCAACTGCCGAATCGACTCGAGGAACGGCAGGCTCTCAATGTCGCCAACGGTGCCGCCGATCTCGACGAGCACGATGTCGACGGCCTCGGCCTCGGAGACGCGCAAGACACGGCGCTTGATCTCGTCGGTGATATGCGGAATGACCTGAACCGTCGAACCGAGGTACTCGCCGCGCCGCTCGCGGCGAATCACGCTGTCGTAGATGGCGCCAGCCGTGGCGTTCGAGAGGCTCGACGTGTTCTCGTCGATAAAGCGCTCGTAATGGCCCAGGTCGAGATCTGTCTCGGCCCCGTCCTCCGTGACAAACACTTCGCCGTGCTGGAACGGACTCATCGTGCCCGGGTCGACGTTGATGTACGGGTCAAGCTTGATCACCGCAACGCGCATACCGCGGTTCTTCAGAATGCGTCCGAGTGAGGCGGCAGTGATGCCTTTACCGAGAGAGGAGACGACACCGCCGGTGATAAACACGTACCGGGTCTTGGTCTCCGCCATCTCGATCCTCCGTCGTCGTCAATGAGCATCCTAGGCAGGGTGTCGGATGTCCGGCCTCAGTCGCGTCAGAGGATGAGACCTAACACGCGCGCGGGAAACCCCGAGGCGCCGACAATCGGCGGCACGCCAACGATCAAGAGTGCACCCGTCGCCGGTAGTCGCTCGAGGCCGACAAGACCTTCGACCTGCCAAAGACCAGCGGGCAGTGTCCGGTAGTGCACGACGAAATCCGTTTCGACTCCGCGGTCGATCGAGAGTGTGTCGATGGCGATGCCCACCACCCCGCGCTCGATCACGAGCTCGGCTGCATCGAGACCCATGCCAGGAAAGCGCAAATCCGAGACATAACGTGGTCCGTCGCCGATGTGACGATCCCAGCCCGTCCGTACGACCAGTGCATCGCCGGGCTGGAGTCGTCCGTGGGCAGCCTCCATCGCCTCGACGTCGGCAGCAGAGACCGCGTAATCGGCGTCGTCAGCAACGCGGTCGGCGACATCAAGCAGCCGAGCAGGCACGACCAATCGTTCCGCGGGGACCTGTTCGACCGTGATGCCTTCGGCGTGGAAATGTGCGGGGGCATCGAAGTGCGTACCGACGTGCTCGCTGATGTCGATCCGTCGAATGAAATACCCATCCGTTGCGACGGTGGCGTCGACGCGGGCCGAGAGTGGCTCCTGACCGGGCCATGGAGTTGTCGCGGGGCCGAGTGGCTGGGATAGATCGATCACCTGCATCGTGAGTCCTCCGAGAGTCTTCGCGCGATAGCGAAAGTCTACGACGAAACGTCTGAACGCATTCGGCGAGCCAAGACGAGCGCCTCCTCGGCGGTCTCGTCACCGCCAAGCATGCGTGCGAGCTCGGCCTCCACGCCAGCATCGTTGAGGAGCTCGATGGTGGTCTCGGTTGGATCGCCCGCTACCTTGAGCACCCGGTAGTGACGATCTGCGAGTGCGGCAATTTGCGCGAGGTGCGTGATGCAGATGACCTGCGTGGATTCGGCGAGTTCGCGTAACTTCTGTCCCACAGCGACAGCCGTCGCTCCGCCAACGCCGGCATCGACCTCATCAAAGACGAGCGTCGGCACTGCGGCTCGATCGTGCGCAGCGACCCGGAGTGCGAGCGCAACACGAGACAATTCGCCACCTGAAGCAGCCTCGGCGATCGGGGCTGGTGCCAGTCCGGGGTTGGGGGCCAAGAGGATCCGCACCTCGTCCTGCCCTGACGCACCCAATTCGCGTTCGGCCAGTTCGATCTCCACCTCCGCATCGGCCATGCCAAGATCGGACAGGTGCAGCTGCACGGACGCCGCGAGCTTCGGCCCCAACTGTCCCCGCGCCTTCGTCAGTGCGGCAGCCGCTACGTTTGCAGCCTCCTCTGCAGCTGCCTCTGCGGCGCGGGCCGCGTCAACCCCTCCACTCTCACCCTGCACAATCGCCAGGAGGCGCTCGGCCTCAGCGCCGGCCTCAATTGCCGCGTCGAGCGTGCCATGGCGGCGTACGAGATCGGCGAGGAGGTCAAGACGCCCCTCAACCTGCTGCAGGCGCTCCGGGTCGTGCTCGACCTCGTTGGAATACGCATGCAGCGTTCGCGATGCCTCCTCGAGCCTGACAACAACCTCGCGCAGTTCCTCGGCGACGGGCAAGAGGTCGGGATCGCGGTCGACAGCCGAACGAACCGCGCGTTCTGCCTGCCCAGCGAGTCCGAGTGCGCCGGCACCATCGTCGGGCGATAACAACGTCGCGGCCGTGCGCGTGCCGTCTGCCAGGACATCGGCATAACGCAACCGCTGCCGCTCGGCCTCGAGAGCATCGTCCTCCCCCGCCAGGGGTTGAACAGCAGCGATCCGCTCCGCGATGCCTTCCAACTCGGCGACCCGCCCCGCCAGACCAGCAGCCTCGACCTCGGCCGCCTCGCGCGCCGCCCGCGCGGCAACAAGTTCGCGCCACGCTGCCGCCATCGCACGAAGCCGAGCGTCTTCGGGCTCACCACCGAAGGCATCCAAAATTGCGCGCTGCGCGGCTGGCTTCGAAAGGCGGCGCGATTCGTGTTGTGAAACCACACCAACCATGCGGCCACCCGCATCTTCCAACGCGCCACGGGTGGCACTGCGCCCACCCACCAACGTACGGCCGCGACCATCGCGTCCAACTCGACGCGCCACGAGCAGCCCATCCTCGACGTCGTCGATCAGCTCGCTCACTCCACCAAAGGCCGGGTCGGCCAGAATCGCTTCGTCGATCCGAAAATCCGCCTCCACGTAGACCTCGTCACCGTGCGGACCCACAAGGCCAGCCTCGCCCTTGGCACCGAGAACGAGCCCAAGGGCACCCGCAAGAATTGTCTTACCGGCGCCGGTCTCGCCGGTGATCACCGTCATCCCGGGTGCGGGCTCAATTTCCGCCGAGCGAAGCACGACGAGGTTATCGACGCGAAGCCGCTCCAGCACGGTTAGTGACCGAACTTGTCGCGGTAGCGAGATAGAAATGGGCGATCCGGGAGGATGCCGAGGAGCGCAACCTCCGGGGCCATCCTCATCGTCGCCATCGCACCCGACGCGAGCGAGGCAACGGGATGACCATCAACGACGACCCTGCTGGCAGTGCCTCGCGTGCGCGAGACCACCTCGACCTCATGTCCACGCGCCAGAATCAACGGCCGCCCATCGAGTGCGTGCGGCGCGATAAACGTGACCGCAAAGGCATCAACGCCCCAGCCGATCACGGGGCCGCCGGCCGAGAGGTTGTAGCCCGTCGAACCAGCTGGCGTCGACACGAGGACACCATCACAGCCAAGCTTGCCCAACTGCACACCGTTGACCGCCCATTCGAGCACGGCCATACGACCCAGCATGTCGGCAGTCACCAGCACGTCGTTGATCGCGACAAAACGGCCCTCGGGCGTCTCGACCGCGACGGTTGGGAGCTCGACGACTTCGAGTCCGCCACCAAGGATCACGTCGAGGTTGTCGGGCACCTCATTCGCCTTGAGCGTGGTCAGAAAACCGAAGGTGCCGTAGTTGACACCCACGCAGGGAATTGCGCGACCGATCACGCGGTGGAGGGCGCGCAGCATCGTGCCGTCGCCACCCAGGACGAGCACAAGGTCGACCTCGTCGGGGCGATCGACACTCACGGGCTGCAGATCGGGGTGCTTGGCAACCTCTTCCTCGCCAAGCACGAGCTCCACGCCACGACCCGCGATCATCGTTGCCAGCGTGGGCAAGACCGCACGGGTGATCAATGGATCGTCGTGCGTGACGAGCAAAACGCGGCGGACGCTAGACATCGTGGACTGCGTCGAGGGCGATGCGTTCGGGGTCGGGTTCGGTGTCATGGGCGAGGGGGTGGTCGTGAGAAACGATGGCGAGCGGATATTCGTGGTTTCCGGCGGGACCCGGCAAGCCGGAGTCGCGGGCCGTCAGTGGCACTGCGCCGAGACCTAAAGCGTAGCGGGCGACCGAGGCTACTGCCTGCTGCCGGATCGTGGTCTCGCGTACGACACCTCCTTTGCCAACGTCACCGGGCGAAGCCTCAAACTGCGGCTTGACGAGCACGATCGCTCTCCAGGGCGCGCGAGCACTCGCAAACGCAGGGCCAAGGATGTGTCGGAGCGAGATAAACGAGACGTCGGCGACGATCAGGTCGGGCGCAAATGGGAGCGATTCCGCGTCAAGACTACGCGCGTTTGTGCGCTCCATGACCGTCACGCGATCGTCATTGCGCAGCTTCGAGTCCAGTTGGCCATACCCAACGTCGACTGCGATCACACGTGCGGCCCCGCGCTGCAGAAGGCAGTCCGTAAAGCCCCCGGTCGAGGCCCCAATGTCGAGCACGTCGGCGCCCGTTACGTCCCACTCGAGGTGCGTCACAAAGCCATCGAGCTTATCGCCCGCCCGCGAGACAAACCGCGGTAGGTCTTGCACCGTGATCACCGTGTCGACCTGAACAGCCTGCCCAGCCGTGCGAGCAAGCTCGCCGCTGACCGTCACGAGCCCCGCCAAGATATAGGCCTGTGCCTTCGAACGCGTCGGCGCTAGACCTCGCGTCACCAATGCCTGATCGAGCCGCTCACGCGCAGGACGATCTGCCATCGTCAGCGATCGCGGTGGTAGACGAGCTCGGCGATAGCCGCGAGCGCTGCGGGGTTGCCAGGGAGCGCAGCGAGCAGCTGCTCCGTCGTCTCCCAGGAGCGCTCAGCGGCAGCTTGAGCCTCATCGAGACCCAAGACAGTGACAAACGTACGCCGCTCGTTTGCAACATCGGCACCCGCTGTTTTGCCCAGCGTGTCCGTGGTGCTGGTGGCGTCGAGCACGTCGTCAACAATCTGGAATCCAACACCGAGCTCGGCTGCCAGGGCCGTGTACGCCGTCGTGGCCTGCGGATCAGCAGCAACCAACGCCAGTCCCATTCGAACACCGGCTTCGATCAGGCAGCCCGTCTTGAGGCCACACATCCGCCGCAGTGAGACCTCATCGGGATTAGCAACCGGACGAAGATCAAGATACTGGCCTCTGACCATGCCGTCCGTCGCGTGAGCAAGTTCGCTCATCACTGCCAGCCGTGCCTCCGGAGGTGTCGCGGACGCCTCCGCGATCAGACGGAAGGCAAGCGCAAAGAGGCCGTCGCCCACGAGGATGGCAACATCCTCGCCAAACTCGATATGCGTCGTGGGCAGGCCACGACGCAGCGAATCGTCGTCGAGCGCCGGCAGATCATCGTGCACCAGCGAGAAGGTGTGGATCAGCTCGAGAGCGCAGGCGCTCGGCAGGGCTGCCTCGACGTCGCCACCCAGCGCCTCAACGGTTGCCAGCAGCAGGATCGGGCGCAATCGCTTGCCACCGGCCGCAATCGGATAGCGCAAGGCAGCCGCAAATGGTGTGAGGTCGGCGTCGGTACCAATTGCACGACCGACGTCGGTCTGGAGCGCGGTCTCGACCAGCGCACCAAATCGCGCGATCGCCGCGGGATCAGAGAAGGTCGAGTTGCCCATCGCCACGCTCATCCGACAGGGCGCGACGGCGACGATCGATCTCGGTGGAGATCTCGCGTGCTGTCTCCTGAAGCTCCTCGAGGGCCGCTACGGCATCGTCGGGCGTATCGACGCTATCGAGCCGCGTGCGCGCAGCCTCGAGCCGCACCACCAATTCGTCAAAGGGGTCGACGTCGCTCATCAGCCGGAGGTTACCGCCCCTTGCCGCGCGTGCGGGCTGCGGCGCTGATGATCCCGTTGACAAAGGCGGCTGCCTCAGGCGACGCATACCGACTTGCCAGCGCCACGGCTTCGGCAATTGCAACCGCAGCCGGCGGGTCGTCCTGATCGAGTTCCAAGAGGGCCACGCGCAATACCGCTCGCTCGACTGGAGCAATCCGCTCGAGACTCCAACCATCGGCCCGCTCGTCAATTTCCTCGTCGAGCGCAACTCGGTGCAGGTGAACGCCATCAATCAAGGCTCGTGCGTAGGCAGGCAGTGGGCGCGCAGCATCAACCTCGTGCTGCGTGACGATCTGCTCCATGGGATAGCCGGTGATGTCCTCCTGATAGAGCAGCATCACGGCGGCGCGGCGCGATTGGCGGCGCGAGCCGTCGGTGTCCTTGACCTCGGCGGCGGTGGCCATGCCTAGGCCTCCCCGAGTGTCGCCAGCGATGGGCCGACCTCGTCGATATACGTTGTGGTGTAGTGGCCGGCGCGGAAATTCGGCTCGTCGACAATCTCACGGAGCAGTGGAATCGTGGTGGGAATACCTTCGATCACGAACTCGTCAAGCGCGCGTGCAGCACGGTTGAGCGCCGCTTCGCGCGTCGGTGCTGTGACGATCAACTTCGCGATCATCGAGTCGTAGAACGGCGGCACCGTCGCGCCATCCTCGACAAACGTGTCGATCCGAATGCCCGGTCCGAGCGGCGGTCGAAACTTCTCGATCCGTCCAGGCGCCGGGCGAAAGCCGTGCATCGGGTCCTCAGCGTTGATACGGAACTCGATCACATGGCCACGTGTTTCACCGTCCCATGGTGGCACGCCTTCGCCGCCGGCGACGAGCAGCTGTGCCTGTACCAGGTCGTAACCGGCCACCTGCTCGGTGACGGGGTGCTCGACCTGGAGTCGCGTATTCATCTCCATGAAGTAGAACGACTGGTCCTCGCCGACGAGAAACTCGATCGTGCCGGCGCCCGAATACTTGAGTGCCTTCAGCGCCGCCACGCCGGCGTCCTTCATGGTCTGCAACGTCGCAGCGGCGAGAAATGGCGATGGCGATTCCTCGATCAGCTTCTGGTGGCGACGTTGGATCGAGCATTCGCGCTCCCCAAGGATCAGTCCCCCACCCTCGCCGTCGCCCATCACCTGAATCTCGATGTGGTGCGCGTTGATCACGGCTTTCTCGAGGTACATGCCGGCATCGCCGAAGGCCGCCTCGGCCTCGGTGCTCGCGGCGAGGAAGCCATCCCGGACTTCGTCAGGGCCGTGCACGAGGCGCATGCCCTTGCCACCGCCACCCGCTGCAGCCTTCAGCAGCACGGGGTAGCCGGCCTCGGCCGCCACGGTTGCCGCCTCTTCCGGCCCAGACAGGCGCCCGGCCGAACCGGGTACAAGCGGCAGGCCAGCGTTGCGCATCGTGTCCTTGGCAACTGCCTTATCGCCCATCGTCTCGATGGCCTCGGCCGAAGGTCCGATCCAGACGAGATCGTGCTCGGCACAGGCATTGACGAGCTCGGTGCTCTCTGCGAGAAAGCCATAACCGGGATGGATCGAATCGCAGTCCGTCGTCAGTGCCGCCGAGACCAGTTGGTCGACGCGCAGATACGAATCGGCCGCCGCGGGCGGCCCAATTTGGACCGCCCGATCGGCGAGACGTACGTGCATCGCATCCTTGTCAGCCGTCGAGTAGACCGCGACGGATTCGATCCCGAGTTCGCGACAGGCCCGAATAATTCGGACGGCGATCTCGCCCCGGTTTGCGACGAGGCAGCGGCGCAGCACCGGTGGCCTCAGGCTCCGCTGGGGTCGATCTCGAAGAGTGGCTGGCCATACTCGACGGCCGATCCATCCTCCACGAGAATCTTCTTGATCGTGCCAGCGGTCTCGGCCTTGAACTCGTTGAAGAGTTTCATCGCCTCGAGGATGCAGAGCACCTGACCAACGGCAACCGTGGTACCAACATCGACGAAGGCGGGCTCGCCCGGGGCGGCACAGCGGTAGAACGTGCCGACCATCGGGCTCGTGATCTGCGTGCCCGTCGGCGCCGCTGCTGCCTCGGGTGCGGAAGCTGCAGCAACAGGCGCGGCGACAACCTGTTGGACCTGCGTCTGCTGGCGCAGCGTGATGCGCGTGCCGTTCTCCTCGACCGTCAACTCGCCAAGACCGGTCTCTTCCAGCACCTCGACGAGGCTTCGAATACGGTCGTCTTCTTCGTTCGTGGCACCGGGCGTAATCGCGTTATGTCGACCGCGTAGGCGCTCGAGCAGTGGCAGCGTGTCCTCGCCAAACAGCGCGACGAGACAGAGTTCTTCCTCACTCGTGGCGAGCTCGCCAGCCTCGGCTCGGGCGCCAGCAAGATCGGCCGGAACCGGCATCGACGACGCGCCACCATTACCGGACTCAGCGAGTGCGACAACCTCAGGATTGACGGGAGCCGGCGGACGACCCCACTCACCACGAATCAAGGCGCGCATTTCGCCGTCGATCGAATGCCAGCGGCGTCCTTCGAGGACATGGTCGATGGCCTGTCGAACGAACACGTCGCCGAGCGGCGAAGCGGCAGGAGGCGAACCCAGATCCTCTCGCACACGCTGCACTTCGTCGAGCACATCAGCAAGGCGATCGCTCGCATCGATGGCCGCGAGTCGGCGTTCGACGCCCGAGACAAGCCCGGCCGGAACACCCTTGAGCGCAGCGAGGAGCGAGACGTGAGCCGACAGCGGCGGTGGCAACGTCGTATCCGCGAACAACGCGCGGTCGAGCAGCTCGGCGACCTCCCAGAGAATGCCTTGGTTGATCCCCGACTCCAGCCCGAGACCGTCGACGGCCTGACAGAGCAGTTCGGAACTCGTGCGATGGCCGGAGACGGCCAGCGAATAGGTGGCAACGGAGATCGGATCGGCGCCCGCGCGGGCCGCCTCGATCGAAACGGCGAGCGACGTGCCGCCCGGCCCCTGCGGATACAGACCAACGGGAATCCCGGCGGCGTCGCGGAGGGAGGTGATCAGTGCGCCCGTGCGCGATGGGTCGAGCGCTCCGGCCGGGTCGAGCAGAAGCAGGCGATCAGCACCAAGTTGAGCCAAGGCGGGAGCGCGATCGATCATGCGCTGCGCACCCTCGGGATGGTCGTCATAGACGAGGCCGAGATGGAGACGAGCGCCCGTCTCGCGCACGGCTTCGGCAGGACCAACGAGATCCTCAGGATCGTTCATCGGGTCATGCATGCGGAAGACGGCAATGCCCGACTCGGCCGCACTGTCCACGAAACGACGGATCAGATCTTGCTCAACCGGCTGTGTGCCGACCAGGAAACGGCCACGCAACGCCATCCCAAGCGGTGTCTGGGTGGCACGCTTCTTGAGGTTGCGAATGCGCTCCCACGGACTCTCGACACCACGGTTGACAGCGCTATAGAAGCAGCCGCCGCCCGTCACCTCAAGAACATGAAAACCGGCACTGTCGAGCATCTCGCAGGCCTCGAACTGCAGCGAGGCTGGCACACGACCGGCGATCGGTTCCTGCGCGAGAAGACGTAGCGTGGTGTCGACGAGACGAGCCATCAGTAGGAGAGGGTAGCGATCCGACAGGCGGAATGGCTACGCGCGCGACATGTAACGACCCTCGCGGGTGTCAACTTTGATCGTGTCACCCTCGTTGACAAAGAGCGGAACCTGAACCGTGGCGCCCGTTTCGAGCGTTGCGGCCTTCATCACGTTCGAGACGGTGTCGCCCTTGACACCTGGCTCAGTGGCAGTGACAACGAGTTCGACCGAGGCCGGCAGTTGCAACGAGGCGGGTACGTCATCGACCGACAAGAGCTGCACCGTGTCGCCCTCTTTCAACCACTGCAGGTCGTCAGCGCAGACTGCACGCGACAACGAGACCTGCTCGAACGTCTCGGTGTCCATCATTACGACCTCGGTACCGTCGTCATAGAGGAACTGCATATCCGCAACGGAGGTGAGGATGCGCGGAAACTTTTCGCCTGCTCGAAAGGTGCGATCGACGACGGCTCCCGTGCTGAACATCTTCAGCTTGGTGCGCACAAACGCGCCACCCTTGCCGGGCTTGACGTGCTGAAACTCGACGATCCGATAGATCGTGCCCTCGACATCGATGTGCATGCCGTTCTTGAATTGGTTCGTCGAAACGTGTTCAGCCATGTGGCAGAGGGTAGCGGTCTAACTTTGCTTTGGGGTCAGACCCCTAAGCAACGTTGAACTCGGCGGTCTGCGATCAACAAGCTGGGCTTTGCTTAGGGGTCTGACCCCAAAGCAAAGTTGATCAGCCTCTACCCGGCTGTCTCGACGAGGTCCTTGGTGTAGCCGGTCAGGATCTCGTGCCCGGACGCGGTCACGACGACCTGATCTTCGATGCGGATCCCCCACTTACCCGGGCGATAGACCCCCGGTTCGACCGTTACGAGGTTGCCCACAGCCAGCACGTCAGCGGAATCCTTGCGTAGTGTCGGTCCCTCGTGGACCTCGAGTCCCGTGCCATGCCCAAGGCCATGTCCGAAGAGTTCACCCGCACCGGCGGCCTCGATCACCTCGCGAGCTGTCGCATCGACCAGGCCACCAACGGCACCTGGGCGGACAGCGCCAAGTCCGGCCAACTGGGCCGACAAGACGAGCGCGTAATCCTCGGCGGCAGCGGGGTCGGGCGCACCGCCAGCGGCAAAGGTGCGCGTGCAGTCAGAGCAGTAGCCGCTCTCACCCTGTGCGCCGATGTCAACGACGACGAGCGCTCCTCGCTCGATCGCAACGTCACGCGGCTCGGCGTGCGGCAGTGCGCCATGCGCCCCACTCGCCACGATCGGCTCGAACGAGAGCGCCGGAAAGCCCGCCTCGCGGATCGTGCGCTCGATCTCCCACGCCACGGCGGCCTCGGTGCGACCAACGAGCTGGCCCTGACCGATATTCGTGTAGACAACCTCGAGAATGTCGGCCGCGTGCCGTGTCGCCGCGATCTCGGTTTCGCTCTTGACGAGGCGGAGCGTTTCGATCAGACCATCCGTCGCCACAAATTCGGAGCCACTCGGTAAGAGCACGCGCAGGCGCTCAGCCAGCGAGTACGGCATCGACCCTTCAAAGCCAATCGTGGAGCAGCCAGGCGCGAATTCCGCCAACTGCTCGATCGTACGACCCGCAATATCGCGATCGAGAATCTCGACGTCGAGCACGGCACGCAACGGCTCGACAGCGTCCTGATAGCGAAAATCGGTGATCAGTACCGTCCGGTTAGCCGACGCCACGACGATGCCATTCGAGCCGGTGTAGCCCGTCAGGTAGCGCACGTTGCCAAGGTTCGTGACGATCAAGGCGTCCGTGTCGGTCAGCGCGGCGACGGCCCGCGCGAGACGCTGCTGGTGCTCAGACATTTGCGGTCTCTTGCATCAGCCAGGTAATCGCTTCGTGGTACCCATCCGGACCATTGCCGCTGATGCGATGCGAGACGACGTCGGCAATCACCGATTGACGCCGCCACTCTTCGCGGGCGTTGATGTCGGAGAGATGGACCTCGACGATCGGGACCGTGATGATCTCAAGCGCGTCGCGCAACGCATAGGCGTAGTGCGTCCAGGCGCCGGGGTTGATGATCACACCGCTTGCCCAGCCGCGACACTCGTGGATGTGGTCGATCAGTGCACCCTCGTGGTTGGTCTGAAAGCACCGCGCCGTCGTGCCGGCGTCGCGTGACCACTCGTAGATCTTGCTCTCGAGCTCGCCCAGGGTCAGCGTCCCGTACTGCGCCGGGTCGCGTTGGCCGAGCATATTGAGGTTGACTCCGTTGAAGACCGCGATCATGCCTGCAGTCTACGCACCTCCCTCCGACCCTCAATCTCTGGTGATGTCCGGTTTACCCCCCAAAACACCCAGATTGTGTTCCGGAGCACCGAATCCGTGATTGAATGCCGACGTGAGCCACGACGCAATCACGGTTCTCGTCGTTGAGGACGATCAGTTCACCCGCACCACCCTCTGTGCAGCACTTCGTCATCACGGACTGACCGTCGCGGGCGAAGCCGAGAACGCGCGTGACGGACTGGAGTTTGCAAAGCACGCGATTCCCGATGCGGCCCTGCTTGATCTCGATCTCGGCGGTGGCCCCAGCGGCATCGACCTCGCCCATGCGTTGCGCCAACTCGATCCCAAGATTGGCATCGTGATCTTGACGACGTATGAGGATCCACGCATGGCGGGTCACAGCCTCGCCACCCTGCCCGACAACACGAAGTATCTGCTCAAACGGGACCTCTCGGACAGTGCTGCGTTGCCACGCGCACTCGCCGAAGCCGTCGAAGCATCGAAGGGGCAGGTGCGGGCAGTGATCACGCCTCCTCGCCCACCGAGAGCGACAGCCAGTCTCACGGAGACGCAGCTTGAGGTGATGCGCCTCGTTGCGGAAGGCTATTCGAATGGCGGTATCGCCGAAAAACGGACGGTCACAGAAGGCGCCGTCGAGAAGATGATTCACCGTATCGGTAGGCAGTTGGCAATCGATACCGAGACGCAGAGCAATCAACGTGTACTGATAGCGCGCGAGTATCTGCGACTGACCGGAGCACCTGTTCGCCGCGATGGCTGAAGCAACGAGTTTTAGAGAGCGAACGGGTGGTCGCTGGGCGTTTTCTCTCCCTGTCTGGATTCTCGCGGCCACCGCATCGGCGGTGATCACGATCCTGACGGCGAATCCCACGCTGCAGTCGGAGACCAGCAACGTTCGGACACTTGCCGCTGCGGGCGTTGGGACTGTCCTGATGGGCATTGTGTTTCTTGGTATTCGTTGGGTTCGTCCACCTGAACGCGACCTGTCGATCCAAGTCGTCATCGCGCTATCGGCACTGATCGGTATCGTGCGCGGACTCAGTACTGCCTGGCTCCTCGGCCACATCGACGCACACCAATTCGCTGCGGTGGCACAACAATTGATTGCGCCGATCTTGTTTGGAATCGTGGGCATTCCCGTCTTTAATGCACTCGTCGAGGGAGTTCAACAACACCGTGATGAGCGAGACGCACTCGTCGCACGACTGATTGAGTTACGCGAGCGTCAACTCCGCCAGGAGCTGCTGAGTGAGACGATTACCGAGGCGCTGCTCACGAACGTTTTGACTGCAACAGACGAAGCGCGTCTACAGATATCTGAGCGCCCAGTAATGTCGTCACAGGCTGAGCGTCAACGACTCGCCGATCTTTTGCGGGCCACGGCCACGGGCTCAGTCCGTTCGCTCAGTCACCTGCTCCACGAGCGCGCCGTGATGACCGCGATTCCCACCACAGGGTTCGTGGCAACCGTGCGGAACACCCTGAGCCAGCGTCCACTGTGGCCGTGGCAGACCTCGCTCGTAGTATTGGTCCTCACGTTTGCCAGTTCACTGACTGCGCTCACGAGCCTGACGGCGTTCTCTTTTGGAACCGTGGCGGTCGTGGCGCTTGGTGCTGCAATCGTGCAATTTGCCCTGACCTGGACAACACTTGCCGTGTTCTTGTTCCTCTCTCAGCGTGGCTTTCTGCAGCCCGTGATGGCCATCATCGGGGCGACCTCACTTGCCGTTGCGCTGGGCTTGGCGCGAACCGTCGTGATGCTCAACCTCTTCGCTGGCGAATTTCCCACCGGGCTGATTGTCGCCCAAGCAGTGATCGCGACACTGGCAATTCTGAGTGTCAACCTTGCGCTCGCATCGCAGCGTGGTCAAGCAGAAATCATGGAGGCGCTACGCCATTCGATTGACGAATCTGAGGTCGACGAGATCGCGCGCAGTCGCGAGCTCGCACGCACGAGCCGCTCACTTGCGCAGTACGTCCACGGAACGCTGCAGTCTCGGCTCTTAGCCGCAGCATTGGCGATCGAACAGGCGGAGCGAGACGAAGCTCCAGGTTCGTTCGATGCCGCGATTGAGCAAGCGGTGGATGCCTTGTCGTTGTCCAATGCGCTGGCGCCACCCAACCGAGACCTGGCCCCCGCCGTCCAAGAGACCGTCGATTTGTGGTCGGGGTTTGCCGCCTTCACCATCACGCTCGATGCCTTTGAGCCACCGCTCGCGTCGTCGGTGGTCGAGGACATTTGCCTGATTGCCGAGGAAGGCATTGCCAACGCGATGCGGCATGGGCGAGCCAACGCCATTGACATCGCAGTGGTCAATCACGACGAGGCGTATGTGCGCGTCGTCGTGACGGATAACGGAATCGGCCCACAGCACGGAGACCGCGGTTTTGGTTCGGCGCTGTTCGACCTCTCGGGCGCTAACACGTGGTCGCTAACCCGGCGCCTTGACGCTGCTGGCACGCTGCTCTCGATTCGTGTGGCGCGACACGCGGTCACCCTCGCGCCTGCTCCCGACTAGCTTTGACAGGCCCCGGCAACGGCGGTCTCGACGACGTCATCGTCGAGGTCAACGCCCCAGATCGCCCGCCCCGGAGCCTCGAGCAGCACGAACTTCGTACGCCCAGCACTGCGTTTCTTGTCCGAGCGCATCGCTGTCAGAACAGCGTCGACAGCGACATCCTCGGCAACCGTCGGAAGCCCCTGACGTGCCAGCAGAGCAACGACCTCAGCCGCGACTGCAGGCGATAGACCCGCTTCGCTGACGGACAAGGAGAGCGCGGCCACGAGGCCAATCGCAATCGCCTCTCCGTGCAGGTAGCGGCCGGCTGCTGCGTGTTCGATGCCATGCCCAATCGTGTGACCAAGGTTGAGGATGGCGCGCTCGCCCGCCTCTTTCGGATCGGCCGCCACGACGCGATTCTTGAGTCCCGCAGAGCGACGAATCAGCGTTGCCTGCGCCTGGTCTTCGCCGCGTGTCGAGGGCCACTTGCGCACAAGCTCCCACAGCGCATCGCCCGCCAAGAGTCCGGACTTGAGCGTCTCGGTAAAGCCAGCGGCCCACTCGCGTTGTGGCAGGGTGGCGAGCAGTGTGGGGTCACTCAGCACCGTCAGCGGCGGATGAAACGAGCCGACGTCGTTCTTCGCGGCGACGTCAATGCCCGTCTTGCCACCAATACCTGCATCGACCTGACCGACCAGCGTCGTCGGGCACGAAATCCACGGCAAGCCGCGACGGAAGGTCGCGGCCGCAAAGCCGGCGACGTCGGTCACGGCTCCGCCACCGACGGCAACGATCACGTCGGCACGCTCCAACTCGGCAGCGGCGAACGCACGCCACAGCTGCTCGACAGTCGCCATGCTCTTGACCTGCTCGCCACCAGGGAGCACGATGCGCTCCCCCAGCTCGGGGACGCGATCGGCAACCGGGGCGTCAACGACGAAAAAGGCACGGCGCTCGCCGACGAGCTCGGCGAGCCGGTCGAGCGCGCCAGCCCGCACGATTCCCGCGTCACGACAGGCAATCGCAGCCACGACAGGCGGTGCTGCCGCGTCAATGATTGCGTCGGCCGCCGTCGCGTAGAGGCCTTCGCGTTGATGCTGCAGGTCGGAGAAGCGGTGGTGGTTGACGGCGAGCGGTCGACTGTTCGCGCCACCGTCGGCTTCGACGCGTGCCCACAGCAGTTCGGAGGGCGCGTCGAGCCACAGCACGCGTGCGTGCTCGGCCAGTAGCCGCCGCGTGCCTGGTCGGGTTAGCGCACCGCCACCCGGCGCGATCACGCCGGCAGCGCCGCTCGTGATCAGTTCGCTGAGGACAGACTCCTCGAGCTCGCGAAAGGCCTCCTCGCCCTCGGCAAAAAGATCCGGAATTGAGCGCGATGTGCGCCGTTCGATTTCGCGATCAACATCGATAAAGTCAACGCCCTTGAGCGCGGCAAGTTCGGTACCTACCGTCGTCTTGCCCGCGCCCATGAAGCCGACGAGGACGTCGGGGCGCGCGCTCACGGGGCCGCCGGCGACCAGGGGATGCGCGACAGGTAGTGCTGGTGGGCGGCCACAAGGTCGCCGATCGCGTCGCCACCAAACTTCTCCTTGGCGGCACGCGCCAACTCGAACGCGATCACTGCCTCGGCGACTACGGCCGCCGCCCAAATCGCCGTCGTATCCGATCGTTCGACCAAGGCCTCGGCCGGCTCGTGCGTGTCGAGCGTCGCGGTCTTGAGTGGCTTCATCAGCGTCGGGAGCGGCTTCATCGCGATGCGCACGATGACGGGCTCGCCGTTCGTCATGCCACCCTCGAGCCCACCGGCCCGGTTGGTGTCGCGGCGATAGCCGTTGTCGTAGTGGAGTTCGTCGTGGACCTTGCTGCCGGGCAAGGTCGCGTTCTCCCAGCCCTCGCCGATCTCGACGGCCTTCATGGCCTGGATCGAAAGGGCCGCGCCAGCAATGCGAGCATCGAGCCGAAGTTCCTCGGAGGCGTACGAACCGAGCCCGGGCGGACAACCAAAGGCGCGCACTTCGATAATGCCGCCGAGCGTGTCTTGATCCTTCTTGGCCTGCTCGATCTCGGCCACCATCTTGGCGTCGGTGTCGGCATCGATGCAGCCAACCTGTCGATCGCTGAGGACGTCGAAATCCTTGGCGGTCAGTGCCGCGTTGGGCGCGGTCGCAACCGAACCCACGCGTACGACATGACCGTGGACGCTAATCCCGATCGCGTCGAGGAGGTCCTTGCACATCGCACCGACGGCGACGCGCGCCGACGTCTCGCGTGCCGAGGCTCGCTCGAGCACGTCGCGGACGTCAGGGAGCTCGTACTTCATCACGCCCGATAGGTCGGCGTGGCCGGGGCGTGGCACGACGACGGTGCGCGTGCGGCGCGCCGCAACCTCGGCGAGCTCCTCGTCCGTCACCGCCCAGGCGCTTTGAGCAGCACCCCAGTTGGCGTGATCGCGGTTCTCGACGATCAGGCTGACGGGGCCGCCGATCGTTCGACCGTGGCGCATGCCACCGAGGATTGTGGCCTCGTCCGTTTCGATCGACTGACGCGGCGAACGGCCATACCCGGCCTGACGGCGAGCCAGATCGCGCTGCAGGCGTTCGCGATCGACATGGATACCTGCGGGCAGGCCACTCAGAATCGCGACGATGCCGGGGCCATGCGACTGACCAGAGGTGACGAAGGAGAGCGTCATTGGTTTTAATAGGGTATCGCGGTGTGCCCGGGTGACACGCCGCACAATGGGCCGAACGACTCGACTTGACGAATTCATTAGGTAGACCTAAGATCCGGTTCGTCGGGTGCTGGCCACCAAACGACCGCTCCTCAAATCTCTCCTCGGGAATTCGCACTGATGCCACAAACCACGACACGCCCCGCTCCCCGTACCGACTACGTTGGACTTGCTGTTTGGGGTGGCGCGTTGCTGTTCGTCATTCTCGCAATCTGGCTCATGGCGACTGCTCCAGCCAACCAGATCAGCGAAGAGACAATGACGAACTCGATGAGTCCAGGCACCGCCATCTTCAACTCCGCGATGATCGTCTTCCGCGAGGGCCTCGAGGCCGCGCTCGTCTTGGCGGCAATCACGGCCAGCATGGTCGGCATCAATCGTTTCCGTCGCCGCCCCGTCTTTCTCGGTGCCGCCGCAGCGCTTGTCGCGAGCGTATTGACGTGGATTTTCGCTGGCATGCTGCTTGAGCGCTATGCAGACCTCGGCGTCCGGCTCGAGGCGATCACCGGCTTTCTCGCGGTCTTCGTCCTGATCCTCGTGCTGAACTGGTTTATGCACAACATCTACTGGACCGGCTGGTTGACCAACCAGCACGCGCGCAAGAAGCAAATCCTCTCGGGTGCTGGTTCGGGCGTGATGATCGGACTTGGCCTACTCGGTTTCACCAGCGTCTTCCGCGAGGGTTTTGAGACCGTGCTGTTTCTCCAGAACGCGCGCCTCGTCGCGGGTACAGCACCGGTCTTCATCGGCATCGCGATCGGCCTAGCTGCGACCTTTGCCGTCGGCTCTTGCCTGTTCGTCTTCCAGCACCGTCTGCCCTATCGCAAGATGCTCGTCGCCACAGGCATCGTGCTCAGCATCGTTCTGGTCGTCATGGTTGGCGGTACAGCGCACGCCTTCCAAGAGCTCGGCTGGCTCTCCGAGACACCATTCCTCGAAAACGTGATCCCCGAGTGGCTCACAAGTTGGTTCAACATCTACCCGACGGTGGAGACGTTTGCCTGCCAGGCCCTCGCGGTCGCCGCAGTCGTCGGCTCGTACTTTGCAGCCGAGTACATCCGCGTTCGCCGGCCTCGCTGCCGGGGCGGCGTTGTTGCGGTACCGGCAACCGGCCCACCGACACCAGAGCCCAAGGAACCCGTAGCCGTCTGATTCGCGGGTTCGGGACGTCGGTCATGCTTAGACCATGAGCGCGTGGCAAAACGATGGCGGTACCGAATTTACGCCGCGCCTGATCGCCGTGGTCGCGATCGTCGCGATTCTCGCGATCGCCATGGGCTTTGCCTCGGGCATGTATGTCGGACGCTCCTCTTCTCCAAACCTCCAGACCTTGACCGACCAGGCGCGTTCGACCGCCAAGGCGATCACCGCCGATCTTGCCCCTGCCAAGCCGCTCTACGACAAGGCCGTGCCGGCAGGAACAATCGAGAATGCGACGGACTATGCCGACGCACAGGCGCGCATCATCCACGCGCGCGCCAACCTCACGGGGAGCCACACCTCGCTGACGGCACTGGCCCCTGGCACCTACGCCCGCACTGTTGCCGCCTTCGATGCGTTGGTCGCCGCAGCGGGCAAGCCCGTGACCGCTGCCGTCTTCGATCGCCTCTTCCAGACGACGCTGGACGAGCTTGCGGTCCTCAGCGGCTCCTGAGAGCCAGACCTAGAACAGTCGGTTCTGCTCGTCGTCTGCTGGCGCGACAGCGCCACCGTTCCGTCCAGCCCAGATCTTCGCTGCGAAGGCGCGAAGCGCCGCGCCGTCCTCCCCAGCCGTCGTAGCTGCCTCACGCAACTGTGCGATCACGCCGCGCAGAATTCGATCGACGGCCTCATCGCCCGCGACCGCTCGCGCACGCGTGACCGTCGCTCGTTTGCCCGCCACGCGCCAAGCGGCGTGTTGCGAGGCGACGTCAACCTCGAACTCAACATTCCCACCGGGGGCGACCTGGCGAATCGGAGCCATGACGGGGATCGTACGGCTCCCCAAACCTCTGAGCGCCACGCCCGTTGGGGGCGCGACGCTCGAGGTGGGAGGATCCGTCCTGAGACGGTTGAGACCAAACGGCCTATACGGCTCGTCGGGCAACGATATTGAGGGAGGGACCGTTGCTTGAACTCAAGAGTACGCGCAAATTGTGGCGATCTTCTCAACAGAAGATCACGGTTTCGTCACAGTCTCATCGTGCAGCTAGAGCACGAATTGGCCGGCCACCTTGCCCGTCACCGCAACGAGTGCTCCAACAGCGAGAAACGGCACCAGCGGCACCGTCGCACCGCGTCCACGCACCACCAGCATGGGTATCGCGATCAGCACCGCCAAACCAAAGGCAATCACGATCGCGACGGGGATCGCTGCTCCGATCACGAGACCAAACATCCCGACCAACTTGACGTCGCCGAAGCCAAAGCCACCACGCGAGACCATCGCGACACCGAGTGCCACACCACCGGCGATCATACCCACGAGGAGGTGCTGGATGAGCACCTCGGGACGGAACCAGACCAGTACGACGAGCGCACCGACGGCACCGGCCACCACCAGCGTGTCAGGCACCACACGCCAGGCGATATCAATCGCGACGGCCGGCAAGAGCACGGCCAAGAGCACCAGTCCCAGTGCGAGCTCTACCCCACTCGGCGAAACCAGCCCGAGCGCCGCACCGACCACGGCGCCAACTCCGACCAGCAGCCCGGGCCTCGTCGCCTGGCTCGTCCATGCCGGCTGCTCAAGGCGTTCATCAATCCCCTGCGGTAGCCAGACCACCAGACGAACAGCCACGACGCCCAACAACCCACCAACCAGTGTCGCGATGGCGACCACGCGCTTACTCGCCGCGGGCTGCAGCCAACATGACCTCAAGCGGTGCCGATTCGCCCGTCCAAATCTCCAACGCCTTGGCACCTTGACGCGCCAACACCTCGAGACCATCGACAACAGCGCAGCCCGTCTCGGCGGCAGCGGTGATGAGTGGCGTTGGTGTGGCGTCTGCCCGGTAGGCCAGATCGACAACGACGCGCACGTCGAGCAGACGCGAGGCCGGCAGCGGCATGCCATCGGGATCGACCAGCGCGCCAACCGGCGTGCAGTTGACGACGACGCCCCCGACGGGATCGGGAAGCTCGGCCACGGCGACGACGTTGCCGCTGCCGGCCAGGTCGTGTGCCAACGCCTCTGCCGCCTCGAAGCGGCGGGCATGGATCTGAACCGCGCATCCGTCCTGCGCGAGTGCCGCAGCAGCCGCACGGGCAGAGCCGCCAGCACCGAGCACGAGCACGCTGCCCGTATAGGTCTCTTCGATCTCGGAGGCAATCGCGACCGCAATCGCGGGGCCGTCAGTCGAATCGCCGATCAGACGACCGTCCTCGGCGAAGATCACGGTATTGACCGAGCCACTCGCCTTGGCTGTCGGTCGCAACTCGTCCACGAGTTGAGCAACAGCCTCCTTGTGCGGCACCGTCACGTTGACGCCAACGAAGCCGGCGGCCTGCAGTCCCCGCAGAACACTCTCCAGACTGTCAGCCTTGACGGGTAGTGGCACGTACGCCCAATTGAGCCCAAGCGCCTGCAGTGCCGCGTTCTGCATCCGGGGCGAGCGCGAATGCGCGACAGGATCACCAATCACGCCGAGCAGTCGAGTGGTGCCGCTAATCACGAGTAGGGATGCTCCTTCTGGTACCGCAGAAACTCTTGGTAGTTGTTGGTGAAATAGTGGCGCCCCTTGGCGTCACCCTTAATCGCGTACATGTAGAGATAGTCGACCTTAGCCGGATGTGCCGCCGCCTCGATCGCAGCGAGACCCGGATTACAGATCGGCGTCGGCGGCAAGCCACGATGAACCCAGAGGTTGTACGGCGAGTCGATCTTGAGATCACTGGCCGTGAGGATGCCCCAGTGCCCGGTTGCATACTGGATGCCAGATTCCATCCCGGTCGGCATCCCCGCTTTGAGACGGTTGTAAATAATCGCGCTGACTTTGCTGCGGTCTTCTGGCGCCCGCGCCTCGCGTTCGATCAACGAGGCGATCTTGAGGACGTCGTACCGGGTGAGGTGACGCGACTCCGCATAGGAGAAGTCGACAGAGCCCACGTTGGCGTCGAATGCTGCGAGTTGATCTTGGACCAGTTGGTTAGCGTCGGCCGGGATCCCCACGTCGTAGGTGGCAGGAAAGAGGAACCCCTCCAAGGTCGACGCCGTTTCGCCGGCATGCAAAAAGCCAACCGGCGGACTGTGATTCTCGAGTGCCTGCCGATACTGCTTCGGCGTGATCCCAACCTTTGCCGCCGCAGCCTCGATATCCCAAATTGCGTAGCCCTCGGGAATCACCAGCTTGCTTGCCGCCGTGTTCGCAGGCCCGGCATTGAGTTGATCGACGATCCGTCGGTAGAGCTCGTTCGTGCGGAGGCTGTAACTACCGGGACGAAAACCACCGCCAAGACCATCGGCAACGACCTGATCGACGAACGCGCCCGCGTCGGTGATCACACCGGCGGTTGCCAAAATGTCGGCGATTTGCGTGGCGCTCGACCCGGCTGGGATCGTCACCATGACGGTCGCTCCAGGCGTCGGTGCTGGATCACTGACAAGGCGCGTAATACCCCACCACGCCAGTGCGATGACAACAATCACGGCAAGCGCGAGCGCCACGAACGCGAGCAGGCGACGGCGGTTTACTGGTTTTGGTGGGTATCCAGCCATCCCTGTAGGAGCACGGCAGCGGCGCGATCGTCAAGGCTGCTGGCTCCTCCTTTCGTCTCGGCAATTCGACTCGTAAAACGCTCGTCCTCAAACTCGACGGGCACAGCGCAGACCGCTCGCAGTCGACCGACGAAGGCCAGCGTGGCGTTGGCCTGCTCACCTCGCGTTCCGTCGGCCTGCACAGGCAGACCAACGAGCAGCAACTCCGGCTGTTCCTCGGCGATCACTGCCAACAGTTGCTCAAGGCCAGCCGGCGTCCCAATCCGTTCGACAAACGTGAGTGGCCGAGCCAGTGCACCCGAGGGATCGCTGATCGCGAGTCCCGTGCGGGCCGAGCCGTAGTCGAGGGCCAAGACCTTCATGGGCTTACCGTAGCCGTCCGCACCGCACGCGGCACGCGCAAATGCGCCCCCACTGCGCGCGAACTAGGCCGGGAGTTGCTCGGCGAGCACACCGCGAGCCGCGTCGAGTGCGGCATCGATGCCACTCGCGTCCTTGCCCCCGGCGCGCGCGAGGTTCGGCTTGCCACCACCGCCACCACCGACGTGCGGAGCCGCCACCTTCAAGACGGCACCCGCATCGGCACCCGCCGCGACGGCCTCTGGGGTAGCCGCACAGATCAACTGCAGCTTGCCCCCACTCTCACCGATCAGCATCACGATGCTCGAGCCGAGTTTGCCGCGCAAGAGATCTGCCAATTCGAGCAGGGCATCCGCGCCAATCTCCCCCACGCTGGCGACAACAACGTTGACGTCGCCATGTGCGACCGCACCCGCAGCGAGCGCATCAACCTGCGCCTCGGCTGCCGAGCTTCCGCCGCCAGCCTTCAGCTGCTTCTCGAGGTCGCGCACCTTGGCCTGCAGGTCGCGCACCGCGTTCGGCAACTGATCGGGCGAGACCTTCAGGGCGCGGGCTGCCTCGTCGGCTGCCCGCTCGCTGGCGCGCAACTGCTCGATTGCAACGCCGCTCGTAATCGCCTCGATGCGCCGGACGCCTTGACCAACGCTCGACTCGGACGTCACGCGCATGGGGCCAATCTCGGCCGTCGTCGAGACGTGTGTGCCGCCGCACAACTCGCGCGAGAAGCCCTCGATCTCGACGACCCGAACAACGTCACCGTACTTCTCGCCAAACAGCATCATCGCGCCGAGCTCGCGCGCCTTGTCCTGCGTCGTCTCGAAGGTAAAGACACGATGTCCCTCAACGACAACGCGATTGACGATGTCCTCGACCCGCGCCAACTCCTCGGCGGTGACAGCACTGTCGTGCGAGAAATCGAAGCGCAGCTTGTCGGGTCGCACGGAGGAGCCCTTCTGGCGCACGTGGTCGCCGAGCACCTCTTGCAACGCCCGATGCAGCACGTGGGTGCCCGTGTGGTTCGCGGCCGTTGGGCGGCGACGATTCGGATCAACCAGTGCACGAATCTCTTGCCCATCAACCAAGGTTCCGCGCTCAATCGCCACGATCAACGTCTGATCCCCGTCGAAGCGAATCACCTCGACGATTGCGGCTCGGCCCGTGTCCGATTCGATCGACCCCGTATCGGAGACCTGGCCGCCACCCTCGGGATAGAACGGCGACTCGCGCAATTTGACCGCCAGGCGCCCCTCACCGAGGTCGTCGAGCGCACCAATGCGCGTGCGGATATCAATTTCGTCGTAGCCAACGAACGTGGTCACGAAGCCAGCCGCGCGAGCGAATGCCGCCACGCGATCAAGGTCGACGCCACCACCCTTGCCGGCAGCGCTGCGAGCGCGCTGGCGCTGACTCTCCATCAGCTCAGCAAAGCCCGCCTCATCGACCGAGAGATCCTGCTCGGCCGCTAGCTCTTGCGTCAGCTCGAAGGGAAAGCCAAAGGTGTCGTGGAGTTGGAAGGCCTCGGCGGCGGGGATCGCCACGCCGCCCTCGCTGCGGACGCGCGCGATGCAATCGTCGAGCAGCGCCGTGCCGGTTTCGAGGGTGCGCAGGAAGCGCTCTTCCTCACCGTTGAGGATGCGAAAAATATCGTCACGATTTTGCACGAGCTCGGGATAGACGTCGCCGAGCTGTGCAATCACGAGCTCGGCCAGTCGCGTCAGGAACGTGCCCTGAATGCCGAGGCGATGGCCGTGCGAGACGGCACGACGGATGACGCGCCGCAGGATGTAGCCGCGCGACTCGTTGGCGGGCAGCACACCGTCGGCGGCGAGAAACGTCATCGCACGACCGTGGTCGGCGAGCACACGCAGCGCCTTCGTCTGGATGCCACCAGCCTCGTACGACGTACCTGTCCACTCTTCGATTGCCGCGATCATCGACTGGAAGCCGTCGGTCTCGTAGACGGAGTGCACGTCCTGCAGCAAGGCCGCAACGCGCTCGACGCCCGCGCCCGTGTCGACGCATTGGTTTGGCAGCGGCGTCAGTGAGCCATCCTCGGCCTGGTCGTACTGCATAAAGACGAGGTTCCAAAACTCGAGAAAGCGATCGCAGTGGCAGCCAGGTGCGCAGCCGTCCGCGCCAACCGGGCGTCCACAGCCGTGCTCGGCGCCACGGTCGTAGTAGAGCTCGCTACACGGTCCGCACGGCCCAGTCGGGCCAGCCTGCCAAAAGTTGTCCTTGCGACCAAGACCGACGATGCGATCCGGCTCGACTCCCTGTGCGAGCCAGAGACCGCGCGCCTCGTCATCAGCAGGCACCTGCTCGTCACCGGCAAAGACCGTGATCCAGACCTTCGCCGGATCAATCCCCCAGGCGCCCGTCACGAGGCCCCAGGCGAATTCGATGGCGCCGGCCTTGAAGTAGTCGCCAATCGAGAAGTTACCCATCATCTCGAAGAAGGTCAGATGGCGAGCGGTCTTGCCGACCTCGTCAATGTCGGTGGTGCGAAAGCACTTCTGCACACTCGTCAGGCGCTGCTGCGGCGGCTGCTCAACACCGAGGAAGTACGGCTTAAACGGCTGCATGCCTGCGGTGGTCAGCAGGACAGACGGATCGAGCGAGGCGGGCACGAGACTCGCCGACGGCACGACGAGATGACCGTTCTGCTCGAAGTGGGTTCGAAAGGCGGTGCGGATCTCGTGGGCCAGCATTGCCTCCGCAGGGTACGCGATGCCGGCACGGCAGGGATCAACTTTGCTTTGGGGTCTGACCCCTAAGCAAAGTTGATCACCGCCTGTCAGCCCGCGACGATGCCGGCCGCGACGATGCGTTCGCCGTCGTAGAGCGCAGCAACCTGGCCCGGCGCGATCTGGTGGGCATCGGTCTCGAGATAGACGGTGCCGGTGGCATTTGGACCATGTTCGAGTCGGCCGGCGACGGGAGTTGAGCGCATGCGAAAGCAGGCGTCGATGCGCGGCGTGTCAGCGCGTACCTGCACGTCGCGAAGCGAAACCTCGCGGCGGCGGAGTCGTCCAACGGCGCCCACGATGACGGTGTTCGCTGGTGCGTCGATACGCAGGACGTGGAGCGCCTCGGTGCCGCGCGAGACGCCAAGACCGCGCCGCTGGCCAGGCGTGTAGGCGAGCGCGCCGGCGTGCGTACCGAGCTCGACTCCGTCCTCATCGACGATCGGTCCGGGCGTCATCGTCACACCCTGACGCTCGAGAAATGGTGCGAGTGCGCCGCCACCGAGAAAGCAGACCTCTTGACTCTCGAGTGCGTTAGCCGCTGCCAAGCCCTGCTCGGCTGCCTCGTGCTGCACGTCGACCTTCTTGCGCGCACCGAGCGGAAACTGCACCCGCGTGAGAATCTCTGGGTCAACGAGGGCGAGCATGTACGACTGATCCTTGGTTGCGTCGACGCCACGTGCCACGAGTGGCGTACCCGCATGGTCGACGAGCTGCACGTAGTGTCCCGTGCGCCACGTCGTGGCGCCAAGTCGCTGGA
>Ga0194035_1000308_pt1 | contig 29402 bp, 30 predicted proteins | sample JunL2320m_MetaG_FD_148680 | JGI IMG/M metagenome (GOLD analysis project Ga0194035, IMG submission 148680) | Anoxic zone freshwater microbial communities from boreal shield lake in IISD Experimental Lakes Area, Ontario, Canada - Jun2016-L239-20m | ecosystem: Environmental > Aquatic > Freshwater >...
GGCTCACCCAAGTGTCGACATGGTCAGCTTCACGGGAAGTACCCGAGCAGGTGCCCGAGTTGGTGAGTTGGCCATCAAAGACATCAAGAAGGTCGCACTTGAACTCGGTGGCAAGTCCGCGACGATCATTTTGGAAGATGCAGCGCTAGACAAAGCCGTTTCAGTCTCGTTGTCATCTGCTTTCACCAACAACGGACAGATGTGTTCTGCGCTGAGCAGGCTCATCGTCTTTCGATCGCAGTTGGAGAAGGTTGAAGAGTTGCTTTCTGCCGCAATCGTGAAGCAGGTACTCGGAGATCCCTTTGAAAATGGAGTCCGGGTAGGCCCAATGGTTTCGGCACACCAACGCGATGTAGTCGTTGGCTACATCGAAAAAGGAATTGCTGAAGGAGCCACACTCCTGGCTGGTGGCCCAGAGCGCCCTGCAGGAAAGGGGTACTTCGTGAAGCCAACAATTTTCACCAATGTGAGTAATGACATGGTGGTTGCGCGAGAAGAAATATTTGGACCGGTATTGGTCGTAATCCCTGTTGAGAGTGAAGAAGAAGCTATCAGCGTTGCGAACGATTCGGACTATGGACTTTCAGGCGCAGTCTGGGGATCAGACGAGGAGCATGCGGTCGAGGTTGCAAAGAAAATCAGGACCGGCCAAGTCGCAATCAACGGTGGGGCCTTTTATGCAGACGCTCCTTTTGGTGGGTACAAGAAATCGGGAATTGGGCGCGAACTCGGTTCGCACGGGCTAGAAGAATTTTTCGAATTAAAGGCGATTCGCTTCTAGATTGAGCACTGTCCTGATCTGTAAGAATGTGTAAGGTATTACAAACAATCTTTGGGGAATTGATGACGGATAGCGTGACCATTGAGAAGCGTGGCGATGTTGTAGTAATGCGGATGAACCATGGAAAAGTTAATGCGCTTGATGTCGACCTCTTGATCGCTCTTCGCGAGTCCTTTGAGTCAATTGATAATCAGGCAGCTGTGGTGCTGACGGGTAATGAGCGCGCTTTTTCGGCGGGCTTGGATCTGCGAGCCCTAATAGCCGCAGAATCTACCTACTCGGACTCACTCCTTCGCGAGTTAGTACGAACTTCTCTGGTGATTTTTAATCATGCGGGCCCTGTAATCGCTGCTGTGAACGGTCCAGCGATTGCCGGCGGGGCGATTCTCGCCTTGGCTGCAGACCAAAGACTCATGTCGCATGGCGTCATTGGTCTGCCTGAGCTACACGTTGGTGTTCCTTTTCCGCCAGCACTCATTGAACTTTCTCGTCACGTGATGGGCCATCACTTACAGCAGCATTTGCTCGGCGGTGCAGCCATTGATCCGCAAGCAGCGCTAGCTATCAACATGATTGACGAGATCATCGATGCAGAAGAACTACTAGATATAGCTGTGGCGCGAGCTCAACGTTTAGCTGAAGTCCCGAGAGCCACATACATGCTTGTGAAGACCCAGCTCCATGCGCCCGTACTGGCATCTATCGAAGCGGTCCCAGCTGGAAGAGATGACGAAGTGGCAGCTGCTTGGCGATCGGTAGAAGTGCGCGAGGGCATTGCTGCTCAGGTTGAACGGATGACTAAGAAGTAGTCTTGGCAATCTCGCTAACGTCGGAATCCGCAACGGGATCTGAACCACATTCGGAGGACCACATCACAACCCCAATCCCTCGTTTACTGGAACTCCTGCACCTAGAAGAAATCGAACCTGACGTGTTTCGTGCAGGAACACTTTTTGACGACCCAATGAATCTTTACGGTGGCCAAGTCGCAGCCCAAGCACTTTTTGCTATTGGCCAGACAGTCCCTCAGGGCCGGGTTCCGCATTCGATGCACTGCTATTTTTTGCGTGCCGGAGATCCGATGAAGGCCGTTGACTACTACGTGCACCGAGATCGCGATGGACGGTCGTATTCCTCGCGCACGGTGAGCGCGATACAAGAAGGTCGTGAAATTCTCACGATGAGTGCCTCGTTTCACGTAGAAGAAGATGGACCCGATGTTCAACCAGTCCCGTCGCCTGCGCAGGTGGGCCCGGAGGATCCCAGAACAAAAGAGAAAATTCATCGAACTGTTGATATTGAATACCGTGACCCACACGACCTTCCCGAAGCGAGAATGGCACGGGAAATGTGGATGAGGTGCACCGTAGATCTCGGTGAAGATCCCTTACTCCATGCATGTGTGATCGCGTATGTGTCAGATATGTTCACTGGGTTATTTGGTTTGGTGCCTCAGCAAAATGGCATAGCGCTGAGCAGTTTGGATCATGCTGTCTGGTTCCTGCGACATGGCCGGGCTGATTCTTGGCTCTTCATGGAGCTTAAAGGTGAATCACTTAGCCACGGACGAGGTCTTTATTCAGGAGAGATATTTGATGAACAAGGCAGGCTGGTGGCCAAACTTATGCAAGAGTCGCTCTTCCGTCCACGTACGTAGCCTTGGTGTATCACAGCAATAGTGCCTGTTTCCTGGTGTTGCATCACGAGTTCAAGTCGCGTTGGGGTCCTGGACTACTTGCAAAGGTTGTCAATCGTATGAGCCAAATCAATATCTAATTGGGTCAAGCCGCCGCGATCATGGGTAGTTACGCTGATATGCAGGGTTGTCCAACGAATATCAATATCCGGATGGTGATCGATGGCTTCAGCAGCTGCTGCGATTGCGACAACCCAGTCGATAACGCCAGGAAAAGTCTTTGCTGTGAAAGTCTTGCTTATCGATGTTCCATCTGTTCTCCATAACGGGATCCGTTGTAGCTGATCCCGTAATTCAATGTCGCTGAGAAGTCGTGGTCGCATGTTCTTAACGTACTAGAAACCTATATCGGCACAACTTTGGCGAATTTTGCGGCTGTAATGACCCATGCAGCGCCATTGTCGGCGTAACCAATCGGTGCAACGTCTTTCACATTGTCAGTCTTTGTGTAACTTGTGCCTCCATCGGTGAATCCCGCTGGTGGAGCGTCTTTCACTGTGATGCTGTAGCCATCCGGAATAACGGCATAAAATCCCGCGGGGCTTCCATCGGTCGGGTTCCATTGGTCTTGGCTGTAGAAGGTGCCGCTATTAGGTGAACTTGAGAAATCAACGTGAGATCCGGTTTGAATAAATTGTTGGTGATATGTAAATGGTCGCGTGGTGATGACGGCATGAAAGGTGTAAGCCAAAGTCTTTTCGCACAAGGACCCAACCTCAGTAAATCCGTCAGGGCACACGAAGATAATTCTGGTTGTCGGTTGCGGTTCTGATGGTGTGACTACCGGGGCAACTGGATCTAATGTAGTGGTCAACTTCGGGGGGGAAACTACTGTTTGTGTAAGTGGAATTTCAATTGAGACGCCGGAAATTTCACTCAGGGTACGTTGCATGACTGCGGTAGAAACCCTGCCACTTGAAGCAGAGTTACTTGCTGTCACAGTAAAGGTGTATTTCACATTGGTATCTAAACCCTTAAGCACTGTGTGGTTGTCTACTGTCACATTCTTTACAACAGGATGTTTGCTCGCGGACGCACTGACGGTAAATATCACTGGTAGGCCTTCACCTTTGTTTACTGTGTGAGTCCAAGAAAGACTGACTTCCGAAACGACATCGGTCGTTTCCACCTTAAGCTCATTTGTGGCTCCAACTTGACCGACAACATTGGCAAATCCAATACGCTTACCATTCAAGGTGACCTGATACCTCGTGCCGAAATCAAGCCGAGTCAACACTGCGGGCTGCCCCGTGATTGCCCTCACAGTACGGGTGGCATGGCCTCTGGACTGCGCAGAGAGAAGCCCACTTTGGTGACCAGAAACCGTTATTGCACCGATCTGGTTTGCAAGCACCTCGAGTCCACGTGGCATGGGCGCAGAGGCAATGATCGTGGGTGCTGGCTCTTGAGAGATAGTTACAGCGAAGGCCTGCGGCGAACTGAGGAATACCCCGCACATGGCGGCGGCAGCACTTCCTATTGCGATTCGCTTCATCGAGCCCTCCTTTGCGCGGCGTGTGCCGTCACTTGTGAGGGTTCCTCCTTAATCCAGAGGCTAAACATCTATCTTTTACACGTATAACTTTTCTACAGAATCCTCTGGTTACTTGCCTAGAAAGTTACCGGGGCGTTTTTCGCGAAATGCAGCCAGTGCCTCTTTATGGTCATTCGTTGTCATGATTACGCCCATGTGTGATGCAACCAAATCCAATGCTGTGCGCAAATCAACATCTTGTGATTGGTACACACTTCGACGAATGAGTTTCACAGCGATAGGAGCCTTCGCGGCAATTCGTTCAGCTAAGGCCTGGGTGTAATCCATGAGCTCACTATCAGGGACAACGGTGTTGGCCATGCCTAATGCAACGGCTTGCGCACCTGTCACAGTGTCACCAGTCAAAAGAAGTTCAAGGGCTTTTGCCACTCCAACAAGACGAGGCAGGTAGTAGGCGCCACCATCGCCAGGTACTAAGCCGATGTTGATATACGACTCTGCGAATCTGGCTGATTCAGCCACTATGCGCATGTCACACATGAGTGCCATATCCATGCCAGCACCGATAGCTGCGCCAGAAACTGCGGCAATAATTGGTTTATCGCTCATCTCAACCGCGCGCGCTACTCGGTGAATTTCATCAGTAAGAAAATCCCGACGTGAAAGCGCGGAAGGATCAATAGCGGCAAGTGCGTCTAGGTCAACGCCTGCGCAGAAGGCTCCGCCTGCCCCCGTCACAACGATGACGCGCACGGTGTCGTCGGAATTTGCTTGGATTAAGAGGTCGGCCCACCGATGAATCAGAGGCAGGGTGAATGCGTTCTTTCGCTCAGGCCGATTCAGGGTGATCGTCGCTACGCGATTTTTTATTTCGTAGAGAATGTCTTCACTCACGTATGTAAACCTTCCATGCCATTAACGATTGATTCCCAGAGCGATGTGTTCGATTGAGCCAAGAATGAGCGCCCGATGTAGTGATTCCAGAATTCAGGGCGCCCAGCTTCTTCCGTCCATGACCATAGCCGGGTGGTGAGCCCACCAAGTTGATATTCCTGGCTCATCCCCATAGCGCCATGAATCTGGTGAGCTGTCATCGAGGCTTTTCTAGCGCAGCGGCCTGTCACAGATTTTGCGATCGCACAGTTCTGGGTTGTCGGTGCATTGAGGGCGGTGGCGACAGCGGCCTGTGACATGAGTGTGAGTTCGCAAAGTTCCGCAAGCTTGTGAGCAATGACTTGTTGGTCAGCAATTGGCTTGCCAAACTGTTCACGAGTGCGGGCGTATTTAATTGTGAGAGCAAGAACAGCGTTCATAGCTCCCGAAATCTGAATCGATCGCGCAAGGGCAAGGCGGGCAAGGAGATCAATCTGAGTGAAGCCGGAGTCAACAACAACGTGATTGATTGGCGTGACATTATCGAATGTGACTGTGGCACGTGATTCACCTGCAAGATTCTCGCTCTGGTTGATCTCGCAATCAGCTAAAGAAATGAGTGCGAGTTTTTGATCGACGAAAGCCAGCAGGTACTTGATACGTTCGTTGGCAGGCACATCAATCGCAATGCCTGAGATGAGTAAATCTCCCGAACTCGAGCGGAAGTTCACGAGTGTGTTACGAGGATCCACAGCCACAGCAATCAGGGATCTATCGCAGGAGAGGCCAGTTTTAGACAACGCCCAACTCGCTACCAAGCCAGTATCAATACCGATAACGTCTACTGCATTGCTGCTCAGTGTCTGAAGGGCTAGAGCTGCGTCAAAGATGTCACCTCCTGAGCCACCAGTTGACTCGGTCATTCCAATCCAGGGGATACCGGCATCTACCAATGTCTGGGGGAGCGAGGCGGTTGCGCGGGCGCACATGTCATCGAGGGCTCGATGTAGTGAACGACGCTCTTCGGGTAATTCCCAATCCAGAAGGCTCATTTCAGTAAGCCCTTGCTGACTATTCCGCGTAGCACTTCATTTGTTCCGCCGCGAATGGTAAATCCTGGTGCTTGAAACTGCGCCTCGCGAAGCAAACTCATCGCAGCTGGGCTCAATGTTGTCGGGTTTCCGGGGTCATTCGCGATGTTGAGTGCAATACCAACTGTTTCCTGTTCGAAAGCAGTGGCAATTCCTTTGAGGATTGCGATCTCGCTTGCTGATGTATCGCCTGCAGCAAGCAGTTCGACAACTTTGTGATTGATTGTGCGAAAAGTCGTGATGTCGGATATGACTCGCCCAATGTCGTCTGCAGAGGGTGAGTCACTCGGTAAATCACGCAGGAGTTCTTCAAGAAGTGGGAAAGTGGAGAGATAGCGCTCAGGTCCGGCGCGTTCCGCTGCGAGTTCGTGCATCGCCTGCGCCCAGCCGTTACCGATCTCGCCGAGAACATCGCTATCTGCGACGAAGACTTCATCGAAAATTACTTGATTAAAATGATGCTCGCCGCTGATAAGCCGAATTGGGCTGATATCGACATTTGGGTTTGGAAGCGGAACAATGAATTGACTCAATCCAACATGTCTTTGCCCACTGGTTCGGGCTAGCACCACCATTGCATCCGCATGGTGTGCTGAACTGGTCCAGACTTTGGTTCCAGAAATTAGCCAGCCGCCATCAACTTGTTCGGCCTTGGTTCGCACGGATGCCAGATCCGAGCCGGCGTCAGGCTCGCTGAGGCCGATAGCTATGCAGACTTCACCGGCAATAACTTTCGGTATCCATTCGTGCTGCTGAGCAACGGTGCCATGACGAAGCACGGAGGGGGCAAATTGACGTTCCGCAAACCAATGCGCTGCCACGGGCGCCCCCGCTGATAGCAGTTCTTCGCTCACCACGAAACGATGCCCAGCGCCACCACCCATGCCGCCAAATTCAGTGGGCAGCATCAAGCCAATGAGGTGAGCAGCACCGAGGCGTCGGCTGAACTCAGGGTCGTACCCAATGAGCCAAGAGTCACAACGGGGAGTAAATCCGCCGGAGGCCAGTTCAGCTGACAGGAAGGTCCGAACGCGGCTTCGAAGTTCTTCTAATTCAGACACGATTAACTCCCTCCTGGCTCGTGGTTGTGCCCAAAAGATACCGACATCCCGCCAGATAACGATGAGTTACCCGGAAAACTCTCGGCAAGGCGAACTTGCCCCTATCTTGTTCACGTGAATGTACGAAGCGAACGGCGTGGCCGGATCTTGGTGATTTCTATTGATCGACCTGAAAAGCGCAATGCCATCAATGCCGAAGTGACCGAAGGTATAGATGCAGCACTGAATGAACTAGACGATAACCCCGATCTTTGGGTGGGAGTCATCACAGGCACTCCAACAATGTTTTCAGCGGGCACAGATATCAGCTCGCGTGACGCCCGTGCCACTGAGCGAGGTGGTGAATATGGACTGATCCGGCGTGAGCGAGTCAAGCCGTTGATCGCTGCGGTTGAAGGTAACGCGCTTGGCGGGGGCTTTGAAATTGCACTTGCTTGCGATCTGATCGTGGCCTCTACGACAGCGAGATTTGGCCTTCCTGAAGCTCAACGGGGAGTGATCGCAACTTCAGGGGCACTTTTTCGTGCGATGCGCGCGCTCCCCATCAATGTGGCACGGGAGATGCTGATCGCCGGCACAGTGTTAAGCGCTGATCGCGCATTTCAACTTGGGTTAGTGAGCGAAGTGACCCAGCCAGAACAAGCGTGCGAAGCTGCAGTGGCATTAGCCGAACGGATTTGTGAGGCATCACCATTTTCAGTCCGCCAAACTCTCGCAGCGATCAACCGTCAATTCCAAGAAGATGACGCCGCCGGCTGGGAGGCTACGAGTATCGCGGTCGAGGCGATCTTGGCATCTGAAGACATAAAAGAAGGCAGCGCAGCCTTTTTTGAAAAACGTACTCCTATGTGGAAAGGTCGCTAGGTATGAGCGAGATTCAAGAGCAAAAGCGCAGTCGTGGAATCGCGATGACTCCAGAAGAACGCGGTGAGTACCTCCTCAGTGAACGGGTTTGTCGCGTTGCATCAGTTGGCGCAGATGGTAATCCGCACGTGACCCCACTGTGGTTTGTTTGGGATGGTCAGCACTTCTGGTTGAACTCCATTGTGAAAAGTCAGCGCTGGGTAGATCTCATGCGCCATCCGCATGTTGCAGTGGTGGTCGACGGAGGTCGCGAGTTCTTTGAGCTGCATGGAGTGGAGATTGAAGGAACCGTGACTGCTGTTGGCGAAGTGCCACGGGAGTCGGTACCGAATATTGAATTGGCTCCAATTGAACTAGCTTTTGCACGTAAGTACTCAAACAGTGATGAGTTTTATGTGGACGGCCGCCATGGTTGGTTGCGAATTACGCCAACGAAGATTTCTAGCTGGGATTTCAGGAAAAACGAAGCCTTACGTCCCCGTCAATAACTTCTTGCATCAGATGCCCGTAGTAGTTAGCTATCCAAGAATCGTCCACTTCGGCGAGCAGTCTTTGGGTTCGCAACCCCACGGCTAAGCCCAACATGAGACAAGCCAGTAGTTCAACTCGACGCTCTACGTCCTCGTCGGCGGGCAACCACGGGGTCAGATACGTATGAATCCAAGTGTGAAATTCTAGGCGAGCAACTCTAGGATCAGGAGCGTCAGCCGTGCGAAAGACTGCTTGCACCCAGGGTTCTGACATGTCATGTTCGCGGCGCAGCAGGATGCGCTGTGCAAGTGCATTTCCGATGTCACTTCTAGGGATCGAAGAGTCAAAGGGTTCCAGACTGAGGGGTGCGGCATCTTCGTAAATCTTGGCCTTGCTCCCGCCTACTTTCATCACCATCGAAGCAGAGAGCCCAGCTTCAGAAGCAATTTGGCGAATAGTTACCGAGGGATAGCCACGTTCTGCGAAGAGTCGGCGTGCTGCATCCAAAACGATATTTCGCGAATTTGATTTCACTTTGCTTCCTTATGGAGCTGCACAAGTTCTGAAATAATTGCAGGGTCTATCGGCGCTAGTTCGTTATGTTCAGGTTTTGGAATTGCCATCGCAATGAGTGCCCCAACGATGGACGCCATTGCGGCAAGTATGAATACCAATTGGAAGGCTTGTTGTGTTGGCAGGTTTTTGCCACCAACCTCGACGACTATAACTGCCAAAATTCCAGCGATCGCAGCACTTGATACCGAAGATCCAATACTACGCAGCAATGAATTCAGTCCGTTAGCAGCCGATGTCTCAGTTTCAGGAACAGCGCCCATAATCAGAAGCGGCATCGCGGCGAATGAAATTGCAGTACCGGCAGAAACGATAATTGCTGCTATCGCGATAAGTAAGACTGTGTTGTTGAAGAACAGTCTTTCGAAGTAACCAAATCCCATTAATGCTGCGCCGCAAATTAAGGTGATTTTTGCGCTGTAGCGGCGGGTGATTTTTGCTGACACTGGCGCGAGTATCACCATCGTCAAGCAGGTGGGAATCATGATGAGTCCGGCTTGCAAGCTGGTGAGCCCGTGGCCGTAGCCAGTGCTGGTCGGCATTTCGAGTAATTGAAAAGTCGCCAACATGTTTGCGTACATCGCAAAACCCATGAGCATCGAAGCAATGTTGGTTATTAAGACTGGCCGCAGCAGACTGACGCGAAGGTCAACGAGAGGGCGCTCTGTGCGAAATTCCAGCGGGATCCAAAGTGCCATGAGTGCGGCACAAATCCCGAAAGTGAATAGCGTCTGTGAACTGGTCCAGCCCCAGGAGCCACCTTTTGAGATACCTAGAAGCAAGGCCGTAAGTGCGCCCGAAAGCAGGAAGGCACCGAGGTAGTCGAAGCGTCCACCTGTTCGAATGTCAGATTCGCGCACAACAACAGTTATTGCAAGGAACATTGCGACGGCAAAGATTCCGGAAACCCAAAATATTGCATGCCATCCGAAGGCGGAGTACACGATGCCAGAGAGCGGCATGCCGATTGCTGCGCCAATGCCAAGAGTTGCGCTCATAAGCGCGACAGCGCCACTGAGTTTTTCTTCCGGAAGTTCGTCTCGCATGATGCTCATCCCGATTGGAATGAGTGCAGACGCAGTCCCTTGGAAAATTCGAGCGACGATAACCAAAGTGAGCGTGCTAGTCAGGGCACCGATAGTTGAGCCAACCAAAAGTAGCCCCAAGCAGACCAACATCATCCGTTTCTTGCCGAACATGTCTGCCAATCGGGTCAACGTTGGCGTTGCCACGGCGCTTGAAAGCAAGGTCGCCGTGATCACCCATGAAACGTCATCGGCCGATGCGTGCAATATCCCCGGCAGGTCTCCGAGCAATGGCACGAGCAAGGTCTGCATCAACGAAGCAGCCATGCCACTAATGGCCAAGACGGCGATAACCGTGGTTGATGAATATGTGCGAACGACGCGAAGGGACATGAATCCTTAGACATTGAAGTGAACGTGCGTTCACTCATTCAACCACATGAATTAAACACGCTAATTCATACTAAATAGGACATGACTCATGTCACATCCGGGAACGAGGGACACGATTGCCTTCGTGTCCTGAATCACGCCGTAAAAGGTACAAACAAGACAAATCTCTGCTCCTGTGGACAAAATAGAGGTTGGAGATGTCACAGGAAGTTCCTATGGTTTTTCCAAGTGAGGTGCTGTTGGCCTTACACGAAATTCCCTGGCGCAGGCCAGGAGCAACGTGATCCTTGAGGTCTGTCCCGTGCGATTCGGGGTAGCGGTCACGTCGCTGGTGAGTGCAGTTGACCAGACAGACGGTTGATGCGCGCTATGACCTGGGTTTTGACCGCGCACTTCCTAGAGGTGCTAATCAAAGAGGACGAATGCGCTTTGCGCACAAGGTTGCCGTTATCGCAACCATCATGGGGTTTGGACTATTGCCAATGGCCGCCCCAGCCCTAGCCACAGAAGCGACGGTGGTGACTGTTTCTGAAGCAGTGGCGTCATCAGCGGCCCTAAAAGCCCGTTCCGCGGCATTGACAGCCAAAACTTGGAAATTCGCGTTCGTTTCACCGGTTACTTTGGACCGCTCGGGCGTGCAACCAAGTCTGTATCGCGGAAAGTTCTATCGTCCAAGCCTTGAACGTATTCGCCGCTGCATCGTCAGCCGTGAGAGTTCTGGACATTACTTTTCTGTTTCACATAGTGGCAAATATCGAGGGGCTTACCAAATGTCACCTGCGCTTGCACGGGGCGTCACTTGGATGATGTTCCCAGAATTTCAAAAGATTCTCGGTGAAAAAGCAGCTGAAGTTGCGATGCTTCGACTGCGTAATACTCCGATTCATAAGTGGACGCGCTTTTGGCAAGACGCGGCATTCAGCACGGTCTACAACTGGGAGCATCCCAATTCGGGTGCCTCACATTGGCGCGCAACGAACCGCGGCTGCTAACCGACGTTGATCCATCTGGCACGATGTTGGCATGCTTCGTGTTCTCACAGTGAACGTCAATGGCATTCGCGCTGCCGCTCGCCGCGGTGGACTTGAATGGTTGGCGAAAGCTCACGCGGACGTCATCTGCATGCAAGAGGTGCGAGCAACGCATGAACAACTTCACGAAGTTCTGAAAGAATCCCCGCTTTCGCATTTACATGTTCAACATTCCCCTGCTCCCCAGTTAGGACGCGCAGGAGTGGCGATCCTTACGAAGGCACCTGCAAAACGTATTTCGGTTGGTCACGAACAGCTTGATGGGCAAGGTCGCTGGGTCGAAATAGATGTTGACACTGAACTCGGCCCAATCACTGTGGTGTCGGTTTATGTGAATGCTGGTGAGGTCGAAACCATCAAGCAAACCGAAAAATACACATTTCTAGAAGCGATGGATGAGCGTTTAACCACTTTGCAGTCAGCTCGCCGAAAGCGACCCGTGCTTGTGTGTGGAGATTTCAATATCGCTCACCACGAAGTGGATATTAAAAACTGGAAGGGCAACCTGAAGAACTCAGGTTTCTTAAAGGAAGAACGTGTTTACCTTGACCGTTGGTTTGAAAAATCTTGGACCGATCTTGGGCGAGTGCTTGGTGGCGAAGGTCCAGGACCGTATACCTGGTGGTCGTGGCGGGGTAAAGGGTTTGATACCGATGGGGGCTGGCGCATCGATTACGTCATTGCAACCTCAAAACTTGCTGCACGTGCACAGACTGCAGTTGTAGGAAAAGCTCCAACGTATGCGGAGCGCTGGAGCGATCACGCGCCGCTTACCGTGGATTTTATTTAGTCACTCGTTCAAGACAAGCCTGCTCAACTCGAAATATTTCCGAAGTAATACTTCGCGCTTCAGCCTCGTCATGCGTGACATGCACTGCTACTACATTTCGTGAGCGTAAGAGTTCCGCAACTTCTGCCGCTAGTCGTGTTCGTAACTCGGCATCCAATGAGCTGTAGGGCTCATCCAATAACAATGCAGCAGGTTCGGGGGCCAAGGCCCGGGCCAGGGCTACCCGTTGGGCTTGGCCACCGCTGAGTTCTTGAATGGACCTGGTTTCGTATCCGAGTAGCCCCACCCATTCCAGGAGTTCAGCTGCCTTCTTCGCCGCCAGAGTTTTGCTGATCCCTAATCGCCGGAGTCCGTACATCACGTTCTGGAGCACGGTGAGATGCGAGAACAGCAGCGGATCTTGGAAGACCATGCCGATGCGACGCTCATGAATCGGAGCACTTGTGATCTCTACGTCATTGAGTAAGAGCGACCCACCAAGTGCGGGAACACTTCCCAGGATCGTGGACAGAAGTGTTGACTTGCCGCAGCCGCTTGGGCCAAGAATGACAGTTATCCCATCACTGACCTGCAGATTTGCCGTGATCAGTGTTGATGTGTAACCAATGTTCAAGTCCCGAAGTTCCAAGCCTTGGCTCATCGCACCCACCTCTTCTTTCCTAAAGCATCGATGCCAGCCACAAGTGCAATTGTCCCCATGACGAGCACCATGGCTAAAGCGCAGGCCACTCCAAATGATTGCTCGCCGGGTCGCTGGAGCAATCGAACTATTTGAACTGGCACGGTGGGGTCGCTAGAACGGGTGAGAAAAGAAGCCGCACCAAACTCACCCAGTGACACACAGGCCGCTAATCCGCCAGCAGCAATCATCACAATTCGCAGGATTGGGCCGTATGCCGTGAAAAATGCTCGCGTTGGGCTGGCGCCTAACGAGCTAGCCGCAATTGCAAAACGCCTATCGGTTGCAAGAAGTGTGGGTAGTACCACTGCGATCACGAGTGGAACAGCAACGATTGAGTGGGCAATGGGGATCAGTACATCGCTACTCCGCAAATCCAAAGGAGGCCGGCCATAGGCCAGCATGAGGCCAAGGCCAAGGGTGGCAGCGGAGATCCCTAAAGGTGCCAGTGCGATGAGCGCGACAGCGCGACCGAGGCGATGGGTGAGCACGCCAATAGCTGCGCCTACACCGACGAATCCTGCGACTACGCCAGTAAGTAATGCGTATCTCAATGAGGTTCCAATGGCGCCTAAAGGTGAGCCGAGGCGAGTCGTTCCTGAATCAACACTCGCCAGTGAACTCCACCACTGCAACGTCCAGCCAGCAGAGTTGTGCAGTGATGCGTACGCCAATGAAAGCAATGGAAGAAGCACCAATGAACAAGCGATAGTCGCGATGACGAATACGTAACTCCGCTGTGCTTTCGAGGATGCGGGCCTCAGTCGCGTAAATCGAAGTGTCGGTACGGCGGAGGTTCTTTTGAGTGATGTTCTAGCTCCAAGAAGAAGCACGCAACTCACTAAGACGAGTTGGAGCAAGGCAGTGATCGCTGCTGTTGGAAAATCAAGCAGCAATGAGGTTTCGCGCAGAATCTGTGATTCCAATGTGCGAGTGGAACTGTTGCCAAGCACTAAGACAACACCCAAGGACGTAAAACAGAAAACGAAGACTACGGATGCTGCTGAAGAGATTGACGCTTTGAGTTCAGGGAAAGTTACCGTCATAAATGCTCGTATAGGAGATGCTCCCAAACTTCGCGCTACCGTAACTTTTCGCGGATCAAGTTGCTGCCAAGTAGCCCCGACAATCCGCACGATCACTGCCAGATTGATGTACGTGTGCGCGATGACAACGAGGAGAAATCCGGGGGCTAAAGCCGAACCCAAGAGTTCCCGGAAGGCCAGCGCAATAACAACGGTGGGAAGCACGAATGGAACAGTGACAAGCGCTTGGGTGAAGGCACGACCTTTGAAGGAATGGGTAGCCAGAACTCCTGCAATTGGCAGGCCGATGCAGGTAGCGAGCACGGTACTCACGAGTGCCTGACCTGCAGCAGAAAATGCAATGCTTACCTGTGGCGCAATTTCAAAAGAAGTTCCTACATCAAAGGAACGCTGAAAAATATTCGTGAGCGGAACTCCAAGTAAAGCGATGAGAAAGAGTGCGGGTATCACCCACACCCATCTCAACCAGGTTGGAGTATTCAGCGGCCCATCACCTGCCCCCACTTGCTGAGCCAATTCTTCAGATTGGCGTTCACGTCACTTGCAGGCAGCTGCAAAGGTTGAGAAACCTTCGCAGCAAATTTTGTAAAAACTTCTGGAAGCGGCGTATTTGCACGCGCTGGAAAAACAAACATTGAAAAAGGTACGTCGGCTTGCACACTTTCAGAGAGTAGCCAGTCAATAACCCGTTGCGCTGCTTGCTCATTTCCACTGCCACGCAGCACTCCAGCGAATTCAACTTGGCGGTAACAACCGTCGGTGAGAACTGATGTTGATGGTTTGGTTGGCTTAGGGTTTTCCGCATAAACAATCTCCGCAGGCGGACTCGTTGCATATGAAACAACAAGCGGATACGTACCCCCGTTTGAGCTGAATTCGCTTTCATATGCGTCGGTCCAAGAGCCAGACACTTTCACTCCATTTTTGTTGAGCTTGTCCCAATACTTTGTCCACTGGTCGCCGTACTTCGCGATAGTTGCGAGCATGAATGCGAGGCCAGGTGACGAGGTTGCAGGATCCTGGACAACAAGGAGATCCCTGTATGTGAGAGATGTGAGTTGATCGAGTGCGGTCGGCTTAGCGAGTTTATGTTTGGTGAACCAGGCGTCATCAATATTGACGCAGACATCACCGTAATCAATAGGCGTTACAACACCATTGCCCGTGTCCTTTTTTAACTCAGGAATGACTGAATCCAGATTCTTGGAAGTGAAACTGCTGAACACCTGTGCGTCTACGGCTTTGGTGAGCAACGTGTTATCAATACCGAACATTGCATCAGCGCTGGGAGACCCTGCTGCAAGAATTGCACCAGCAACCATTGCACCTGCGTCACCTGCAGTTGTTATTTTCAGGGTGATACCGGTTTCGGTTTTGAGTTGGTCAATAAGTGTCTCACTCACCACAAATGAATCATGAGTGAGCAGAGTGACGGTGGAGGGTCCAGATTGCTGTTGAGAGGAACTGCATGCGGCCAGAAGCAGACTGCTGCTGATGGCAATTGTGAGCGTAATTTTTGAAAGTAGTGACGACATAAAGACCGCTTCCCTAGCGCTGGCATTACCCAGATCAGGTTGTATGGGTCGGTGGATGCGTCCACCCTCTCAGCGCGCCGAATGTGCGAGCTCCCCTTGGTGGGATTGAGTCTATGTCCTGCGTATTGCGCGTATGAGGAAGGTGGCAGCCGTTGCTCCACCAAGACCAGCAAGAATCAAGACGACAACCCAAAGATCAAAGCCGAGCGCATTCCATCGAACGATCCCGGCTCCGATGAGTAGGACTGCAGCAAGAGACTGAAGGAAGACAGCAAAGCGCAGTTGTCGCTGAGTAGAAGCTTCGTTTTGCACGTACACAATCTATCGAGGTGAGGTCCAGATCATCAGTACGTGCTCTTGACGTTCATAGCCCTGCATCGAGGTTGTGCCGGGATCTAGGGCCAGGTACAGACCATAAGTAGGTTCCAGGCCAAGCCAGCGTGCAGCAAGAATGCGCAAATTTCTCTGGCTGAGCTTTCGCCTGCCGGCCATATGCTCGAACTGGTCAGGGGGTCGAAGAGGTCGAGGCATCCCAAGCTTGTTGCAGTGCCGATAAGAAAAGTTCACTGGATTGAGCGCCGCTGACCCTGAATTTTTCGTCGAGCACAAAGAACGGCACTCCGGCGCAGCCCAAGGTCTGAGCGATCTGTTGATCGCGATGGACCAGATCGATGAATTCGGTACCTTCGAGCATGGCTAAAGCTTGCGATGGCTCAAATCCCGCGTTTGCGGCAAAACTAGCAAGGGTTTCGTGCCCAAAGATTGATTCGCCTTTTTCAAAATAGGCGTTCATCAGCACTTCCAGTAACTCTTGCCCACGATCTTGGTCAAGAGCCTGGGCCCACAACAAGAGTCGGTGCCCATCTCGAGTGTTTCCACTGAGGGTTCTACCTAGGTCAAAGTTCAACCCGACGCTGGCAGCAGCTTGAACAATATTGCTCTGCATTTCCTTGGCCTGATCCAGACTTACCCCGTATTTATCAGTCAGCATCTGTGTGGTCGGGGTAGTGGTGAACTCAGCCGAGGGGTTCAATTGATAGGCCCGGTGACGAATAGTCACCTGATCTCGGTGCTCAAATTGCTCAAGGGCGATCTCTAGCTGCCTTTTGCCGATGAAACACCACGGGCAAACCAGATCGGACCACATGTCGATATGCATACCTAATCCTCACCTGCCGGTGCGACTGAAGCCAAGTCGGCCCACTTTGGAGGCGGATCAAAGGGTCGAATCCCTGATGCGAATTCATCTTCCGTTCACATTGATGTAAGCCAGTGTTCCCCTTCTCACCCCTCTTAAGTCAACCTCTCTATAGAAGTATCAAGACATGGCACACTTGGACCTCGAACAGCGCGATCTCCAGGCGGCAGCGACATCCCATCGCGGTGACCGAATATTCAATCGATCAATAACGCTGGCAGCTTTTGTCTCGCTGATTGTGCTGGCAGGCATCGCAATCTTCTTGGGGGCCCAAGCCGTCCCAGTCTTTCAACAATTAGGTTTCAGCTTCCTGACGACGACAGCATGGGACTTGAACTCCGATCCGGTCAGTGTTGGCATCTTCGGCATGCTCTACGGGTCGGTTCTGCTCGCCGTCGTCGGGCTTGTTATCGCGGTCCCCGCTTCGCTGCTGCTTTCGATTTTCATTGTCTTTCTCGCACCAAAGAAACTAGCGTCGATACTCACGAATGCAATTGATCTGATGGCTGCGATTCCATCAGTCATTCTCGGACTATGGGCCTTCTACATTTTGAATCCGCAAGCCGCTGAATGGGAAAGCTTGCTCCATGATTATTTAGGTTGGATTCCAATCTTTCAAAACGAGTCGGGCAACTTTTTAGGAACGCCTTTTATCGCTGGTTTCATTCTTGCCATCATGATCATTCCGATTACCACATCGGTGACACGCGAAGTGCTTGGTCGCACGCCACCTGAATTAATCAACGCGGCTGAATCCCTCGGGTGCTCACTGTGGACGATGCTTCGTTACGTTGCACTGCCATATGGTCGCGGCGGAATCGTTGGTGGCATCATGCTGGGCTTGGGTCGCGCTCTTGGTGAGACCATCGCAGTTTTCTTCGTGCTCAAGTTGATTTACGACACCAACTGGTATCACGTCATCGAATCTGGCGGTGGCTCCGTTGCAACCTTGATCGTGTCACGATTTGGTGAAGCGTCAGGTCCTTTTGAGGTGCAGTTGCTCCTGGCCGCAGGTTTCTTCCTCTTCCTGATGACTTTGGCTGTGAACATGATTGCGAATTTCATCGTGAGTCGCACGGGGCGGTTAAAGAAGTGACTACCACTCAACAAGGAACTACTACCTTCGATTCGGCTGCGCTGCCGTTGTTGCAACAGCAAAATAAGACTCACCCCTGGCGTAAACGCACCAAAAAATTCGATGTAGCGGTAGCGGTAGCAGTCGCCGTCCCGCTCGCCATTGTGATCGCGCTATTACTTTTCAGTGATATGCCTGGGGCGCTTGTTTTTGTCATCTACTTGCCACTTCAGATGTTTGCTTCAGGTTGTGCTGCACTCGCAACCAAGGGCAAGCGCGGAATTCTTGATTCAGTGATCATTGTGAATGCGGTTGGGGCTTCAGTTTTTACCTTTGTCGTAATCATTTCCGTGCTGTGGTCATTAATAGCCAAAGGAATAAAGGCGCTGTCTATTCCTTTTCTCACTCAAAACTCGACATACATCAGTCCCTCCACTCCACTTGAATATGGCGGCATGGCGCACGCAGCGCTTGGCACACTTCTGATTGTCTCGATTTCTGCGCTGATTGCAGTTCCCATTGGTATCGCAACAGCAATTTACATCACTGAAGTTCGCGGCAGAGCTGTTCCATATGTACGATTCTTCGTGCAGTCGATGTCAGGTATTCCGTCAGTGGTAGCCGGGTTATTCATTCTGACAACCTTGATCCTGACAGGGGCGATCAATACCAGTGCCTTCGCTGGTGGTTTGGCATACGCGGTGTTGATGTTGCCGACAGTCGCACGAACCGCTGAAGAAGTATTGCGGTTGGTTCCAGATGATCTTCGTACTGGCGCATTAGCGCTTGGTTCGACTAGAGCGCGTACTGTTTTTCAGGTTGTGCTTCCCGCGGCTAAGACCGGAATCGTTACAGCGATCATTTTGGGAGTAGCGCGCGTCATTGGTGAGACGGCACCGCTCTTGATGACTGCAGGAAAAAATGATGCAACAGTCACGAATCCCTTCTCGGATCCAATCAGTACGCTGCCAGTGTCAATTTTCGAAAACGTGGCTCAACCATATCCAGATGCGGTTACTCGCGCTTGGGGCGCTGCACTCATTTTGATGGTCATGGTTGCCATCCTCTTCACGGTTGCGCGCCTCCTTGGCCGCAACAAGGTCAAGTAACAATGCACGGCGATTCAATAATGGAGGACGACATGTCAACGGCTGAGTTCGAACAAGATGTTGTTGCGCTTGAACAAGAGTTTGAGCCGGCGAAAGTCCAAGGACGAGCCGAGTTAGAAGCGCGTGATATCAGCGTCTGGTTCAACGCTCGAAAGGTGCTTGAAGGCGTCAATTTGGCATTCCCTAAGAACACGGTCACTGCGCTCATTGGGCCCTCGGGCTGCGGCAAATCAACGTTCATCCGCACCTTGAATCGACTCCATGAGCTTCTTCCAGGAGCCGCGCTTGCTGGTGAAGTTCTGTATGAGGGTGAAGACATCTATGGACCAACGAAAGACCCTGTTCACATCCGTTTGAGCATTGGCATGGTTTTCCAGAAGCCAAATCCTTTCCCCTCAATGACGATTCGCGGAAATGTCCTATCAGGCTTGAAACTTTCGGGAATGAAGCGAAGCAACCATGACGAAATCGTTGAGCAAACGTTGACCTCGGCTGGGTTATGGAATGAAGTGAAAGATCGCCTTGGCCACGCAGCCGGTGAACTTTCCGGTGGTCAGCAGCAGCGTCTCGTGATTGCACGCGCATTAGCCGTGCAGCCACACGTGTTGTTGATGGATGAGCCATGTTCTGCGCTTGATCCTGCTTCAACGTTGAAAATCGAAGAAACCATTCGAGAACTTTCAAAAGACATCACGATCGTCATCGTTACGCACAATATGCAGCAAGCAGTTCGCGTCGCTGACTACACGGCATTCTTCTTAGCTGCTGAAAACGAGCCAGGACACGTTGTCGAGCAGGGTCGTACGACGGACATTTTTGGAAACCCGCAAGACCAGCGAACACTTGATTACGTTAATGGCCGCTTTGGTTAATCAACTGTTCACCTAAATGACGGATAAAGGACATCGAAGTTCAGCCTTTCGTAAATCTGCCGTGCTTACAGTCCTAATTGCAAGCAAACAAATACTCATTTAAGGAGAAATCAGTGCGTCGCACTCTCGCAGTTCTCGCAACAAGCGCTTTCGCTGTTTCAGCATTCGCCATGGCGGCCCCTGCACAGGCAGCAGAAAACCTTGCCGGTGGCGGAGCGTCATTCCCATACCCATTCATTTCGCAGTGCGTAGCTGATTTCAACGCTTCTCAGAGCAGCTTCGCCGTGAACTACACCTCAACTGGATCAGGCACCGGCAAGAGCAACTTCACCAAAGGCACATTCACATACGCCCAGACTGACTCGAAGTACGCAAGCGGCGAGCCAACTTTCGGCTGGACTTACGTCCCAAACATTGGTGGAGCCATTGCTTTCCCGATCAACTTGAAGAATGCGACAACTGGTAAGACTTTGGGTTCATCAATTCAGCTCAAGCAGACAACCCTGGCAAAAATTATGGGTGGCGTCATCACCAAGTGGAATGACAAGGAAATCCTTGCATCGAACCCACGTATCGCTGCCGCGCTCCCTGCAACAAATGTGACGGTCGTGTACCGCTCAGGCAACTCAGGCACTTCGAACAACACTTTGCAGTACCTGAACGCTTTTGCTCCTTCAATCTGGGCCAAGGTCCAAGACGATTTCTCGACTGCGTTCCCTAGCAGCATTGCACCTGCTAGCTCACTCACAGGCAAAGACAACGCAACCGTCATTGCGACAATTGAGGCAACTCCTGGTGCCATCGGTTACGTTGACTTCTCTGACGCAAAGGGCTACCCAGTAGCTCGTATTCAAAACTCGTCTGGTGAGTTCATTGCACCGTCAGCAGCTTCTGCTTCGAAGAACTTGGCAGTCCAAACCAACGTTGGTTCAAACGGTTTGGTCCAACTTGACTACAAGTCAATGGTCAAGGGTGCCTACCCAATGGCGATCTTCAGCTACGGTCTTGCCCGCACCGATGGTCAGGGACCTAACGGCCTCGGTGTACGCCAGTTCGAAGATTACGTCATCCAAAAGTGTGGGCCTTCTCGTGCAGCGCAGCTCGGTTACGTTCCCGTAGCTGGCGCCGTGTTGGAAAAAGCCAAGGCGCTTGTTGCAACCATCAAGTAATTCGTAACTAGTAATCTCGCAACACAAACGAAGGGCGAGGGCGATGTCTCGGTTCAATACACGAGGCATTGCCCTCGCTTCTTTATTTAGTGCGCCCTTGGTGGCCGTTTCGCTGCTGATCAGTGGCTGTACACCGCCATTGCCACCAGATGTGTTGGCGGCTCAAGCAGAGGCGAATATTACGTGCCAAACGGGCAGCCTTGATGTTGCAGCACCTGAGATCTTCGCCGGTGCCCTGGACGCTGTTGGCCAGGCGTTAACAGCTACGTGCCCGAAACAAATAGTCGTTGAAGTAGGTTCGGATCAGCCCGCACCAGTTCAATTGATCGATGTGTTGCCCTCCGTCGCTGTTCTTGCTGATTTCAAAGCCACGAGTTGCCAGGTTGGCTCGACCTTGGTCGTTCCAGCGTTTAACTATCCCGTGACCCTTGCATTCAATGAGCCAGGGCTCGAAGGTATTTACCTCTCACCGCAAGCGGTTGCTGGAATTCTTATGGGCACAGTCAAGACTTGGAATGATCCATTGATCGTGGCATCAAATGAAGGCTTGGGGCTCGAAGGCCTTCCGCCTATGAAACTTATTGGGCTGGAAGCTGAGCAAGGAGCCGTGCAAGCGATGACCGCCTGGCTTACTTCCGTTGCACCGCAGGCTTGGACACAAGGCATTGTTGGCAAGGTTCCAAGCGCCATGCCTGTTGCAACAGTGACGGACCTCGTCAACGAAATGATGTCAACGGAAGGCTCTATCGCAGTATTGCCAGTTTCTACGGCGATCAACAATGTTTTGGGTATGGCAGCACTGCCTGCCGGTCCAAATCTCAACATCTGGGTTAGCCCGGATGATGTTCAGTTAGCAAAAGTCGGCTCAGCGGCAATGACGAACCAAACTAAAACTCTTGCAACAGGAGAATCTTCCGACATGTTGGTATTTGGACCTGGACTGGGCGGTGTGCCAGTTGAGGGACAGTTCGATATCGCAGCGTCAAAGATCGTGTTGGCAAAGGATCAGGAACTGATTGGCTGGCCGGTGATGGGAGTCGCGCACCTCTTGGTGTGCAACGAAAAGGGCAAGCCTCTGCCCTTGAGTTTTGCGCAATACGTGGTGAGACTGGCTGGACAGGGATCCTTCGAAGCTTTCGGGCTTACACCGCTGCCTGAACCAATCAGGATCAAGACATTTAGCCCATTGAAGATCGTGGTTACGCCGCCAGCAAACTAGCCAATAAGTTGTGGGTCCTTTGCGAAAGCAAAGGACCCACAACTTATTGCTTGCGATGACTGTTTAGTGGCCGTAAGTTCCTGGCACGTAGCGCTTGAACGAAGCGTGAATCTCAGCCTCTGCTTCAACGCGACCTTCCCAGCTTGCACCTTCAACACTCTTGCCGGGTTCTAGATCCTTGTACACCTCGAAGAAATGTTGGATCTCAAGGCGATCAAATTCAGCAACATGATGAATATCGCGAAGATGCTCAAGACGTGGATCTCCGGCAGGAACGCAGAGAACCTTGTCGTCGCCGCCTGCTTCGTCAGTCATGCGGAACATGCCGATAGCTCGGCAGCTGATAACAATGCCGGGAAATGTCGGTTCTTGGGTCATAACGAGAGCATCTAATGGATCACCATCCTGGCCCAGTGTGTTGTCAATAAAGCCATAATCATGTGGGTAGCGAGTTGAGGTGAAAAGCATGCGATCTAGGCGCATACGACCGGTCGCGTGGTCCACTTCATACTTATTACGGCTACCGCCGGGAATTTCAATGGTGACGTCGAATACCAAGGGGTTCATAGTCGCCTAGTCTTCCCTATGAAAACAGTGATGATTGCCGTTAGGGAGGTGATGGGTGACACATCGGGGGAAAACGACGTTTTTAGTGGCTTTATTGCTGCTGTGGGTTGTGTCACCTGTTGTTGAATCTACGGCAAGTGCAACAGACTTATCCGCTCCAGTTCTGAAATCGATACCGGTAGCCGGCAGCACCGCGCCGGTTCCCACTTCGATCGGATTGACTTCCGCGCTTTCTGGAATCTTGAAGCGCCCAGCCTTTGGCACATCAGGGGTATGGGTAGGCGACCCGGCAACGGGTGCCACGTTGTTCGGTGCCAATGCGACCAAAGCGCTTATGCCCGCTTCAGCGCTGAAGTTGCTCACTGCAGCCACCGCGTTACGTATCCTGACTCCGACCAAGCGCATCGCAACGCGTGTTGTTGTTGAGGATAGAACTGTGACGCTCATAGGCGGGGGTGATGTCATGTTGGCAAGCACTGGACCAGGTCCAACCCTTGAGACGCTGGCTAAACGTGTGGCTAGCCAGATTCAAACCGGCCCGATCACTTTGCACTACGACACTTCGCTGTTTAGCGGGCGAACTTTGGGCGCTGGTTGGTCAAAATCTTTTCCATCGGCCGGCATAGCTGCTCCAGTACAGGCGTTAATGGTTGATCAAGGTCGAGCCAAGGTTGGTGGAAATGCTCGAGTTGCGAACCCTGCTGAATATGCCACACAAGTCTTTGCGAAAAAACTGCGTGCAAATGGAATCAAGATTGTGGTGGTGTCGCAGGCGAAGGCATCCGTCAGTGCCACTGAAATTGCTCGCGTTGAATCAGTGCCGGTACAACAACTGGTTAATCACATGCTGACTAACTCTGACAATGATCTCGCTGAAGCACTCGCACACCTTTCGGGGGTTGTAGTGAGTGGGACAGGAAGTTTCGCAAGCGGCGCTACAGCCATGCAAGCAACTGCGAAAGCTCTAGGTCTACCAACTGCAGGGATGGCGCTCTTTGATGCCAGTGGGCTGTCTCATAAGGATCGAGTTTCAGCGCAGGCGCTTGGTGAGATCTTGATGCTTGCCGCGCAAGGCTCATTTGGCGGAATAGCACCAGCCTTGGCAATCGCTGGTTTCACCGGAACATTGGCAGATCGATTTACATCAGCAGAGCAGAAACCAGCAGCAGGATTTGTACGAGCTAAAACCGGAACACTTAATGACGTCGTGAATCTTGTGGGCATTGTTCCTGACTTGGAGGGAAGGGTGCTCGTCTTTTCCGTGTTGACGAATGGCATCTCCTCGATTCAACGCACGCGGGCCAGTGTCGATCAAATTGCAACCAAATTACGGGCTTGTGGGTGTGCCAACTAATGGTTGATAAGCAATCAGAGCGCCATTGGGCGACAACACAAACTTTGACCGTTCGCTCTGCAGTGGCGGAATCGCTGAGTGGCTTTATTCGGGGCGACGTCATCATCGTGGCGTGCTCGGGCGGCCCAGATTCTCTAGCGCTTGCTGCGGCTTCTGCGTTTGTCGGACAGCAACGAGGACTCACCGTTATTGGTGTCATTGTTGATCATCAATTGCAAATCGGTTCCGCTGAGATTGCCGAAGCAGCGTCGTCGATTTGCATTTCATTTGGTCTTGATCCGGTCGTTGTTGCAAAAGTTGAGGTCAAAGGTGATGGTGGACCAGAAGCAGCAGCGCGACGAGCCCGATATGAAGTGCTCGAGGCGATGGCTATTCGTTTTCAAGCCAAGGCAATCTTGCTAGGCCACACTCGCGAGGATCAGGCCGAAACAGTGTTGCTTCGGTTAGCTCGTGGATCAGGCACCCGCTCAATCTCGGCAATGCAGCCAGTGGCCGGATTGTTGCGCCGCCCGTTTCTTGGTGTGGACCGAGCCACAGTGCATGCCAGTGCCGACGACGTGTGTGCTGCCCTGAGTGTTAGCCCATGGCAAGACCCACACAACACTGACCCGAAATTTGCGAGAGTTCGAGTCAGAGAAGCTATGGCGACCCTTGAAGCCGCGTTAGGGGCTGGGTTTGTGGCGGGGCTTTCGCGAAGTGCAGAGCTCGCTGGTGAAGATGCATCGGCTCTTGAGCAGTGGAGTGACCAAAGCTTTGACGCATTAGTGGTCTTTGAAGATGAAAGTCTGTGGGCAGAGGCAAGTCAGTTGGCAGCGTTACCTCGAGCTGTTAGATCCCGTGTCATTCGGCGGATGTGCCTTGACCTTGGCGCTGAAAGTGATGCGATCACATTTGCTCATGTTCAGGCGGTCGATGCCTTAGTCACCCAATGGCACGGACAAGGAGCTGTGAGTTTGCCAGCCCGTGTGCATGCTCGGCGTGACTATGGAAGGCTAATCCTTACCGCATCAGTTTCGCCCTCAACGCCTGGAGACCCCCTTGCTACCTGAAGACCTTGGTCCCGATCTGGCTCATGTACTTGTGAGTGAAGCCCAGATCCAAGCGCGGATTACTGAGCTCGCGGCACAGATCGAAAGTGATTACGAAGGCAGAGATTTGCTTCTCGTAGGGGTCTTAAAGGGAGCCGTCATGCTGATGGCCGATCTTGCACGATCGTTGATCAGAAGCGCAGAAATGGACTGGATGGCGGTTTCTTCCTATGGCTCTGGTACAAAATCTAGTGGCGTCGTTCGTATCTTGAAGGATTTGGACAGCGATATTGTCGGCCGAAATGTTCTTATTGTTGAAGACATTCTGGATTCGGGACTGACCCTTTCGTGGTTGATTAAAAACCTTGGCTCACGCGGGGCAGCCTCAGTTGAAGTTTTCTCGTTACTGCGCAAACCAGAGGCAATCAAGGTTGAAGTGAACCCAAAATACGTTGGATTTGATATCCCTAACGAGTTTGTTGTGGGATACGGCCTGGACTACAACCAGAAGTACCGAAATTTGCGGTGTGTGGGCACCTTGGCGCCCCATGTGTACGGACCCTGATCGCTGAGCGCGAAAGCCGCCCTCCGCTGGCGTGAGTCAAGGTGTTGCCGTAGTAACGTCATGAGGTGGACTTTAAGCGAATTCTTCGTGGCCCCATCTTTTGGGTTGCGCTAGCCGTTGCCTTTGTTTTGGTTGGTTCTAGCGTTTTTGCCGGCGTAGGAGCACCAACTCAGATCGACACCAGTCAGGCAGTTTCGGATATCAATGGTGGCAAGGTAGACACCGCCACAATTACTGATCGAGATCAGCTCCTTGAACTGACGTTGAAGGACGGGTCCAAAGTTCGCGCGTCCTATGTCACGGGGCAAGGCGTCAACCTTCAAGAATTACTTCAGACCAAGGCCAACGCAGGTCAACTTCCTGGCGGCTACAACGTGGTTGTGCCAAGTGAAAACATCCTTGTCACCTTACTTTTCTCGCTCCTACCAATCGCCATCGTCGTTTTCTTGCTCTTCTTTTTCATGGGGCAGATGCAAGGCGGCGGTAACAAGGTCATGAGTTTTGGTAAATCAAAAGCGAAACTTGTCAATAAAGACATGCCGCAAACCACATTCGCAGACGTCGCCGGCGCAGATGAAGCAGTAGAAGAACTTGAAGAAATTAAAGACTTTCTTGCGGACCCTGAAAAATTTCACGCGGTCGGCGCCAAGATTCCTAAGGGCGTGCTGTTGTACGGGCCGCCAGGAACAGGCAAGACTCTTCTTGCTCGTGCGGTCGCAGGTGAAGCGGGAGTTCCTTTCTTCGCAATCTCTGGTTCAGATTTTGTTGAAATGTTTGTGGGCGTTGGCGCGAGTCGAGTTCGTGATCTTTTCGAGCAGGCTAAAGCGAACGCACCTTCAATCATTTTCATCGACGAAATCGATGCAGTTGGTCGCCACCGTGGAGCAGGAATGGGTGGCGGGCACGATGAGCGTGAGCAGACGCTGAATCAGATGTTGGTTGAAATGGATGGCTTTGATGTCACCGGCGGTGTCATCTTGATTGCCGCAACGAACCGCCCTGACATTCTTGATCCCGCACTTCTGCGTCCGGGCCGTTTCGATCGCCAAATTGCTGTTGATCGACCAGATCTTCTGGGCCGTTTCGCAATTTTAGAGGTTCACGCAAAAGGCAAGCCGATGGCTGATGAAGTTGATCTCAAAGCGGTTGCTCGTCGCACGCCCGGATTCACGGGTGCAGACCTGGCCAACGTGTTAAATGAAGCCGCGCTGTTGACTGCGCGCCTTGGTTTAGAACGCCTTGACGATGCGGCACTTGACGAAGCAATCGATCGAGTTATCGCTGGTCCACAAAAACGCACTCGAGTGATGGATGACCACGAAAAGAGCATCACGGCTTATCACGAAGCAGGGCACGCGCTTGTGGCTGCAGCATTACCGGGCAATGACCCAGTGCACAAGATCACGATCCTGCCTCGCGGGCGCGCGCTTGGTTACACGATGGTGCTACCAGAGCAAGATCGATATTCAACTACGCGCAGCGAGATGCAAAACCAATTGGCATACATGCTCGGAGGTCGCGCGGCTGAAGAACTCATTTTCCATGATCCAACAACGGGTGCCTCAAACGATATTGAGCGCGCAACCGAGTTGGCTCGTGCGATGGTGACTCAGTACGGCATGACTGAACGCTTAGGAGCTATTCGTTATGGTCAACCTCCAGGCGAGGTTTTCCTTGGTCGCGATATGGGCCATGGGCGGGAATATTCCGAAGAAATCGCAGGCGCGATTGATGAAGAAGTGCGCACATTCATTGAAAGCGCTCATCAAGAGGCGTATGACATCTTGGTAGCGAATCGAGATGTGCTTGATGCGCTTGTTCACGAACTACTTGAAAAAGAGACACTTGATCGAGCTGAGATTGATGCGGTATTCCAAGCGCTGCAGTTACAGCAAGTTCGGCCAGCTTGGACTGGGTCGGCTCGCCGCCAACCGGATTCACGAGGTCCGATCAATCATCCTCGCCCATCAGTAACCGTTCAAAGTGAGATAGTTCCAGAATCAAAGACTCCATCCTCAACAGATGAACCAACGACCCCAGATGAGGCGCAATGAGCATCGATCCAGTGAGTGTGGATCCAAACGCAGCGATCGGTGAATTCGATGCAGCTGGTGTTGAAGCGGCAATCCGAGCACTACTTATTGCTGTTGGAGAAAATCCTGAGCGTGATGGCTTAAAGGACACTCCAGCAAGAGTCGCGCGCTCGTATCAAGAAATTTTCGCGGGGCTGCACATGCGGGCCGAAGATGTTTTGACCACAACCTTTGACCTTGGTCATGAAGAGATGATCATTGTTCGCGATATTGAGATGTACAGCACCTGTGAGCATCACCTCGTGCCATTTCATGGACGCGCGCATATTGGCTATATCCCAGGCGCGCACGGACGTATTACCGGCTTGTCAAAACTTGCCCGACTAGTTGATCTGTATGCCAGACGCCCTCAGGTTCAAGAGCGACTAACTTCACAGATTGCTGATTCTCTCGTGCGAATTCTTGAACCGCGTGGCGCGATCGTAATTATTGAAGCCGAGCATTTGTGCATGTCGATGCGAGGCATTCGTAAGCCTGGTTCAAAAACGTTGACAAGCGCAGTGCGCGGATCGTTACTAGACCCAGCAACTCGCGCTGAAGCTATGGCTCTCATTCAAGGCCGATGAACCTGCGACAACCAACGGGACTGCCTGCAGCTCTCCTTGGCGTCGATCGCACGCTGGTCATTGGTGTTCTGAACGTCACCCCGGATTCCTTTTCTGATGGCGGCAAGTTTTCAAATGCGCAAGATGCGATTGACTTTGCGGTCTCTTTGCACAAGCAAGGAGCGGATTTCATTGATGTGGGTGGTGAGTCCACGCGGCCTGGAGCGCAACGAGTCAGCGTCGGTGAAGAACAGCGACGAGTACTCGAAGTTATCGAAGGTCTAACTGCAGCGGGCGTTCCCACAAGTATTGACACGATGCATGCGTCAACGGCAGCAGCAGCTGTTGATGCGGGTGCGTTTCTTGTCAATGATGTGAGCGGTGGTCTTGCGGATCCGCAAATGTTCGAAGTCGTCGCTGCACTAGAGGTGCCCTATGTCGTTATGCATTGGCGCGGACACAGCACCGACATGAACTCAATGGCGTCTTACGGGGATGTCGTCTCTGAAGTGCTCGCAGAGCTTGGCGCTCGCGTAGATGCAGCGTTAACAGCGGGTATTTCCCGTGATGCGATTGTCATCGACCCAGGGCTTGGTTTTGCTAAAGAAGCGGATCACAATTGGGCCATTCTGAATCACCTAGACGCTTTTAAAGAAACTGGATTTCCGGTGCTGATTGGTGCGTCACGCAAGCGTTTCATCGGCAGTTTGCTGTCGTCCAGTGAAGGCAGTGCTCGCCCGGTTGACCAGCGTGATGTGGCAACTGATGCCATCTCGGCGCTCGCTGCCGCTGAAGGTGTCTGGGCTGTGCGGGTGCATGATGTTGCGGGAAGTGTTGATGCAGTTCGAGTTGGCGGCGCTTGGCGAAGGGGAAAGTCATGAAGAGCGATCAGATAATAATCTCCGGAATTAAGGCCACGGGATTCCATGGCGTGTTCGACCATGAACGTGAAAATGGCCAAGAGTTCGCTGTTGACCTCGTTGTCCAACTTGCACCCAGTAATGCATCGACGAGCGATGATCTTGTTGACACTGTCGATTACGGTGCCATTTCGCAGTGTGTTTATGATCGAATTGTCGGGGAGGCTTTTCATCTGATTGAAACGCTAGCTGAGCGAATCGCGGAAGATGTGTTGGCAATGCCAGGTGTTGATGGCATCGAAGTTACGGTTCACAAGCCACAAGCTCCCATCCCTGTTCCCTTC
>Ga0194035_1000309_pt1 | contig 29326 bp, 31 predicted proteins | sample JunL2320m_MetaG_FD_148680 | JGI IMG/M metagenome (GOLD analysis project Ga0194035, IMG submission 148680) | Anoxic zone freshwater microbial communities from boreal shield lake in IISD Experimental Lakes Area, Ontario, Canada - Jun2016-L239-20m | ecosystem: Environmental > Aquatic > Freshwater >...
AAAGCCCCCTGAGCGACATTGAGAAGATGGGAGCACCACAACCGTCTACTGCAACATGTGTCGAAGTTGTCCCCGAAGCGTCGAGGTACTCTTTCTTAATCTCGATCTGCAAGGGGTGAGACGGATCTCGATAAGTATTGATGTCCCAACCGTTGATAATAGATGTAGCGATCATCGAAGCATGTTTCCCACTGCAGTTATGCACATCGCGAGCCGGTTGTTGATCTCCGTAAGCACGTCGTTCCGTGTCGCCGTAAGGTCGATCTGTGGGGCATTGCAGTAAATCGACATCTAATCCGACAGAGTTCAAGATTTCCTTAGCAGCCAGGCGATGCATCTCGCCGCCAGAGTGGCTCGCGCAACTCAAAGCCAGGAGCCGATCAGGAAGATCTAAACCAAGACGCACCATCGCGCTTGCCTGGAGAGGTTTAGTTGCCGACCGCGGAAGTATTTCAGAATCTATGTCGCCAAGCCCAGTAAATTCACTTCCATCAAAAAGCGCTATCGATCCAAAATGGATTGATTCCACAAAACCATTACGAATGTAATGCGCAAGTTCAATCATGATCGACTATGCGCGCGGCAGAGTAGCCCAGAGATGCGGTTGCAACTCATGCTCTGGTGTTCCCATGTCGTAAGCAAAAAAGAGTTCGCCTTCGACGAGACCATAAAGGCGATGTCCTTCAGTGACAGTTTTTGCACTCGGCGCCGAGTAGGCATGATCCATCGCTAACTGAATCTTTGCGCCGTCGTAGCGACCCACCCAGCCTTCAGAGATGCCCGTTGCATGGGCGAGTACTACTTCCAAAGTGTTATTTGGCTTGGGGCGCCAAAATCCTGTTTCACTCCCGGCTGGTCTAAGAATTTCGCCATCTGAATCCACGATCCAGGCCCGTGAGTAGTAAGTCAGAAAGGGTCTGGTGTCGTGACCAAAGACCACTTCTTGCGCGAACTCAAAGGGCGCAATGCCCGGGTACTCCCCATGGCCACGGCCACGCCAAGTTCCAAGGAGCCACGAAAGTGGGAGAAGGTCTGGATGCAGGTCTGCTGGAATCTCGAATGCCACGGACACAGCCTAGAGGGTCGTAGAGTGCTCTCATGGCAACACTTGTTTTGAAATTGACCACGGTTGAACCTGAGAAGATGTCGCAAGCTCTTAACGTGTGCGCAACCGCGTTGGCTAGTGGTGCAGGCGTCTCTCTCTGGCTCACCGGTGATGCTGTTCGACTAGCAACACCAGGATTCGCCGCCGGAATTGAATTAGAGCAGAGCGCACCTTTTGACCAATTGGTCGATGCGGTACGAGCCGGCGGGCGACTCACCGCCTGCACCCAATGTTTAGGACGACGCAACCTCATGCAAGAAGATCTCTTTCCCGGAGTTGAGATCCGGGGGGCCAGTGGCTTCGTTGAAGAGATACTTCAGCCTGCCGTTCAGGCATTAGTCTACTAATCAAAGAGATAACTCAACGGAAAGAGTGGGTATGGCAAAGGAATTGAGCGCATCGCGCCTTCGTCGGTTTAACCTCATCGCAGGGCTTTTCCATCTCCTGCAAATGATTGCCGTCATTGCACTCGCAAACGATTTCTCGTTACCTGTGAACGCGACATACATGTCAGGACCTCCTGGATCTACTTTCGCCGCTCCAGTCACTATATTCAGCGTGCTCATAGGGCCGGCGGTTGCTCTCTTCTTAGGGATTTCAGCGCTTGCACACTTCATTGTTGCTAGTCCGCAATTCTTCCCGCGTTATGCGGCTGGGTTAGCCGCTAAGCGAAATAACTTCCGCTGGATTGAGTACTCCGTGAGCTCATCTGTGATGATCGTTTTAATTTCGCAGATCTGCGGCATTACCGATGTCACAGCACTCTTAGCAATCTTCGGAGTAAATGCGTCCATGATTCTCTTTGGATGGTTGCAAGAAAAGTATGCACAGCCCGGTAATGGTGAGTGGCTCCCCTTTATCTTCGGGTGCATCACCGGGATAGTTCCATGGATTGCGGTCGCGATATATGTCATTGCTCCTGGTTCTACAAGCGATGTTTCAGCTCCTGGTTTTGTTTACGGAATTGTGATCTCACTCTTTGCGTTTTTCAACTCATTTGCTGCCGTGCAGCTGCTGCAATATCGGGGTCGTGGGAAGTGGAGCAACTACCTACGCGGGGAACGCGTTTATATCGTGTTGAGCTTGGTTGCCAAGTCGGCACTCGCCTGGCAAATATTTGCCGGAACTCTTATTCCTTAGAGTCTCAGCTGATCTTTGCAAAGATAAGCGCTCCTGTTTCAGCGGCCACACCTTGATGAGATTCGCCCTTTGCCGTCTCAAACCAGGTCTCCGACTCCATGATTTCCTCGGAAACCACTAATTCCCCATCGAGAATGAAAGCCCGAAAACCCGCACCCCAGATACCGATTGGTAAACGGTAACCCTCTGAGAACTTCAGCAATGCGCTCATTGCAAGGGTCTGAGGATTTATTGAGAGTATTTTTATTAAAAGAGTGCCAAGACCAAATCCGTTCAACTCGGGATACCTGACATTGAATTCTTCTGAAGTAAGCCAAGGAAGAGTTTCGGTATCTACTTTGACCCAACCTCGTGGCCCAAGCGCAGACGCATAATCATCTGTCAAGGCGTTGGTGCCAGCTAATTCACTGGGTCTGATTACCCGGGATGCAGCGCCGCTTCCCTCAGATTCGTCTTCACCGTGCGAGAAAAGTAACGCCTTGAATCCAGTGATGCTGGTAGCCGCATGAATAAAACCAGGAGGACGCCAAAAATAGTGATTACTATAGAAAATTTGCTCACCACTTAGAGTGCAATCGCCAGATATGAAAAAACACTCCTCCACGCTGTCGTGATAGGCGTCTGTAAGGTCTGCAAATCCTGGTTGTAAGTCAACAAAATCTCCACGAAAAGTTGTGGTGGGGTCGATCGATAGATTCTTCTGAAGGTACTTGGAATATGCAGCCTCCAACTGATCTGCGGGACCCAAATTCTCTTTATAGTTATCTGGCATCATGGAGATGACGTCCCATCCATTTTGCCATTTCATCTCCCGCGTGCGAACTATCTTCATTAAATCTCCATTTCACCGCTAGTAAGAACTCTTAGAAGTTGGGTTTTCTCTCATGCCAGTCCGTTGCAGTTTCGAATAATTGCATAAGTTTCAAGATTTGAGCCTCGTTAAATGGCGAAGACACAATCGAGAGACCGATCGGTAAACCAAAGCGATCAAAACCACAAGGCTGACTACTCGCTGGCACTCCTGCCAATGCAAAGGGCAAATTATTTCGTAAGTGTGCCTGGGCGAGAGTGAGTTCTCCTTCTCCCACCGGTACGAGTTCGTTTGTCAAAGTACCAAATTTTGCTGGGGAGCAAGGGAGGGTAGGGACCACTATCGCATCTACTTGATGGAACAAGTCAGTAATAGCCTCTGCAATAAGCCGTTGGACACGTAGCGCACGTATATACAGTGTTGCCGGGATTTCCTGTGCTAACTCAAGAAAATTGAGCGTATCGGGGTCGAAAAGTTGTGGAGATGCATCAATTCTCTTTCGGTGATACTCAGCAGATTCCGCAAGGAAGATAGCCATGCCGATCGGAGTTGTGATGTCCACATACGGAACTTCAATTTCGATGATCTGGGCTCCGGCCTCACGAAAAATACCTATGGCATTCTCTACTGCAGAGAGAATCTCTGGTTCTGCAGGTTCATACATACTGCGCGGAATTCCGATTCGCGTTCCGCGCAGATTATCGACACTTAAGTCACCAAAGTTTGGCACCGGCATCGAGCTCGCGCACGGATCCTGGGCATCATGACCACTCATCGCATAGAGCCCGACGGCAACATCGCTCACAGTGCGGCCGATGGGGCCGACCGTATCCATTGCCCAGGTGAGGGGTCGCACTCCCGTTCTTGAAACACGTCCCATCGTGGGACGTATGCCTGTCACCCCACAGATACTCGATGGAATGCGAATGGATCCGACGCTATCTGTACCCACCGTAAGTCGAATCTGCCCACTTGCAACAGCGGCCGCAGAACCCCCCGATGATCCCCCAGGAATTCGCTCGTTAGACCACGGGTTTTTTGTCGGTGGTGTGGTTCCCCCTAACGCATACTCATGAGTATTTGTCTTCCCCACAATAATCCCACCAGCAGCCCTCAATTTTCTTACAGCGCCTGCATCATGTTGCGGAAAGAATCCTTCTTGATGTTTGGATCCAGCACTTGTGGGCATGCCTAAGACATCGACGATGTCTTTCACGCCAATAGGAATTCCGTGCAATGGTGCTAGCGGTACTCCCGCCAATCTCTTTCGATCCGCTTCCTCAGCTGCCTTAATCGCTTCATCATGTGAAATATGCGTCCAGGCCCTTATGTGTGGATCAATCTCATCAATTTTTTGCAAAGTCGCATTGACTAAATCAACTGCGCTGATTTCGTTTCGCATTTGCCGATCTACTAGCTCTAAAACGGATCCTTCGGGATGAGATGGTTTAAATTCTTCGCCGGCTTGAGCGCTGGAAGTTGCCCATGGCCATGAGATAGGAAGAGTCTCGCCTAAGTCTTTCGTAAGGATCGATTCGAGATCTAGCGCAAGTGAACGGGCAAATTCACGAGCACTATCTGGATTCTCGTGTGTCACAGAACTGGTTTCCTTTAAGAGAGCTTCAGCTCTTGGGCAGCTGGGATATCTCCAGCCAGCAATAGCGCATCCTCTGGAATGTTTCGCTTAATAACCGCGAGCGCAATAGGCCCTAACTCGTAATGTAGGGCCGATGAGCCAATAAAGCCCATCTGCTTATCTTGATACATCACCGGCGTGCAATGTGGCGGAAGCGAGACGACGCTTCCATCGAGATGTAACTGCACAAGACGCCGTGGAGGTTTTCCCAGGTTAAAAGTACGCGCCACTGTTTCTTGACCTCGATAACAACCCTTGTTCATGTGCACTGCACTATGGAGCCAGTTCACTTCGTTAGGAATAGTCTTATGATCAGTCTCAAATTTAAGACGCGGACGCCCGGCAGAGATACGCTCTGCCTCTATCGCCCACATGCCTACTTCAACTGAATCAACAGGCAGTTCTATTTCTTGGTCACGCTTCACAATTCTAAAAGGACCGCCGAGTACATCAGGAAGTCCAGGAATTCGAAGACATTTGTATTCACTACTCACATTCGCGACCTCGACGCGCAGCATGAACTTCATAGACTCCAAGTATTTGACGAGCTCATCTTCAGTTTCCGGTTCTACGTGCATCCACGTGGTCACACCATCATCTACAAGTAGTAAGTGATGTTCCACGTGTCCATGTGGGCTAAGAATCAATGCCTGCGTCCATTGATGTGGAGCAAGTCTCTCGAGATCTTGTGTGGTGAGTGAGTGCAACCAAGTAAGTCGATCTATCCCACTTACGGTGATGATGGGTCGGTGACCTAGATCAGCCCAACCGCGCCCTTCATAGAGCGCACGCTGCTCTTGCACAAATGACCCAGAGTGCCAGAGCGCGCCTTGATCAGGACCACTCTCAACTAGCACGCGGCTACTCACATCACTCGTTACTTCACTTGGCATGACGCACACGTTCCATAAATAGCGAAGTGCGTGACATCAGTTGCAAACCCACGCTTCTTCAGAATCAGATCCACAAAATCTTTAGCATCTTCCAACTCGGACTCATCAACTTTTCCGCAGTCGCCACACACTAAGTGCAGGTGCGTAATTTCGTCAGCCGCGTGATAAGTGGCGCCACCATGTCCCAAGTGTGTATGGATGATGAACCCGGCAGTTTCTAACGTCTCTAGGTTTCGATAGACCGTAGAAAGGTTGATACCGGCGTGCATTTGGCGCACCGTTTGGGCGATCTCTTCAGGAGTGGCATGCCCTAATTCTCGAACAGCGTCTAACACCAACTGGCGTTGAGGGGTGAGGCGTAAGCCACGAGCACGGATCTCATCGTCAGGCATATGCGCATTCTACGGTCAGGAAGCTATTTCAAGTACGAGATCTACTGGCTCACCCAAGTGCAGGGAGAATTTCGCTTCACAGGTGGCTCCGGCCGTGAGGAGTCGAACACTCCACTGCCCTGGCGAGGCAAAGAACCGGAATTGCCCCTCTCTCGATGTCGGTACCTCGGCGGTGAAATCCCCCTGAGCATCCAGTAAGCGCACATACCCCCGGCTGACTGGCTCACCGCCTATTAGTGCAATGCCCTGAACTATCGCACTCTTTGATACGTCGATCCCATCAAGAGAGGGACCCCCGGCTTTTGCCCCGCACGTGTTCACGCACCCAGCTCCACAGGAACGCCGACGAGTGAGCCGTATTCCGTCCAAGATCCGTCGTAATTCTTCACGTTCTTCATCTCAAGAAGTTCGTGAAGTACAAACCACGTATGCGAGGACCGCTCGCCGATACGGCAGTACGCAATGGTGTCGGTGTCCACATTGACACCCGCTCCCTTGTAAAGCTCCGCCAGATCAGCATCGCTCTTGAAGGTGCCATCCTCGTTGGCACTCTTCGCCCAAGGAATATTTTTAGCACTGGGAATATGGCCGCGCACTTGGCCCTGCTCCTGTGGCAGGTGGGCTGGAGCCGCCAACTCTCCGCTGAACTCTTGTGGAGATCGCACATCAACCAGATTTAACTTACCGATAGCGGCCAGGACTTCATCACGAAATGCGCGTAGCGAGTGATCTTGCTCGGTAGCCACATACTTACTGGCAGGACGAGTAGAAACATCTGTCGTAAGTTCGCGTGACTCGAGCTCCCAAATCTTGCGTCCACCATCTAACAGGCGAACATCCTTATGGCCATAAAGCTTGAAGTACCAGTAGGCGTAAGCGGCAAACCAGTTGTTATTCCCACCGTAGAGAATCACAGTGTCATCGTTGGCAATACCACGATCCGAAAGCAGCTTCTCGAAGTCAGATTTAGCAACAATGTCTCGGCGAACTTTGTCTTGCAAGTCATCGCGCCAGTGCAATTTCACAGCCCCCGCGATATGGCCCTTCTCGTAGGCATCAGTATCTTCATCAACCTCGACTAGTACGACCCCAGAGGTCGAGAGATTTAGTGAAACCCAATCTGAATTTACTAACGATGTTTCCCTTGACATTTAAGCTCCCACAGTTTCTTTAGTGCGCGAGAAGCGCTTGATTATCAAATACATTTCGCAACCTAAACAGAGTCCAAAAATCGCGTTGAGAAAGGATGCTGCTAGCGCAAATCCAGTGGCTACATAGAAGAGCGGCGCGATCCCGCTAAATCCTCCAACGAGACCTACCAAACAAAAAACCAAACCCACAGCCTGCGCAAATTGTGGAGCGCGACTATCTTCTCTCTCTTTGGTGGGAGAGATCCGAGGCTTCACAACTTTCGCAAAGAAGATTCCATAAGGTGAACGATGTGGTCCGCGAGATGCACCAAGTGCAAATACCACTGTTTGAAGAGCCAGTACCCATACGGATCCGGTAAAGAACGCGATTGCTAAGACTGCGAGGGTGAGGGCTGCTCCAAAACGGGGACCGCGGATATCGATTTCCATCTTTTGTTACCTTTCATCGCTGGCGTGGGCAGAATTAATTGCAATTACTTGCGTTGAATTAATTAGGCACGACAGCGCGAGCTGGTAAGACGGCAGAAATCAATAGTCCGCCTCTTGGTCAACTCGTTGGTAAACATGAGTAAAGGGTAAAGCCATCTGTAGAGATCCGCTAATTGCAAAGCCTTCGCACTTTCAATGCCTACGCAGCAAGTCGCGCTGATTTATCGAAGGGAAGCAACCACCCGTTCGATGTCGTCTCGCTTGGGAGCACCGGAAGCCCGACCGACTTCCACACCATTCCGATCAAGAATGATGGTGGTGGGCGTTGAAAGAATGTGTAGGCGCCTAACTAACTCGAGATGGGCCTCTGCGTCTATGTCGTGATGAATAAAGCCTGGGTTGGCAGTTGCCACGCCTTCAAGAAGGAGTCGGGTCGCTCGACAAGGGGTGCAGAAAGCCGATGAGAATTGAATAAAGCTACCCCGACTCCCTAACTCCACCGTGAGTGGCGAGAGATCTAGTGTGCTGGGCGCGCGATCTCGCGAGAGGGACTTGGCAGGATGGACTCGTCCGCGTTTAGCTCGATAGACAAAGCCAAAGACCAGCGATGCCGCCAGCAGGAGAGCCAGACCCCACACGCCCATCTCAACCGCCCGCAAAGGGCGGAAGGATTTCCAGGGTGCTTCCCGCACATAAGGGTCTATCCAGGTCATGGAGGGCCACGCCATCAAGGAGCAAAGTTGAAGTGGCGGCGACGGCATAGAAAGACTCCCCGAGCTCGCTGCGTAATTGGATGAGGATCTGCCGGGCGCTCCCTGGGGCGACCACCATCTCGCTACGACCAGCCGCGCTCTTGGCGCCCGCCCAAAACCGCACCTGGACGCCCTCAATCTGGGCTCCGATTGGGAGAGCTGAACTCATGCCGGGTATTCTCCTCCTAATTGAACGTATTGCGTAACGAGCGGAGGTGAGCCGATGGCGAAATTGCTCCTGCTCACAAACACGTTCGGCGGGTCCAGCGAAGTCCTACCCGCCCTCGGATTGCTTTCACACCAGGTACGCATTCTCCCCGCCGAGGCGAGCATTCTGATCGATGCACCTTCAGGAGATGTCATCTTCCTTGACGCCCGGCGCGAGCTCACCCACGCAAAGTCGCTCGCCACACTTTTGGCGAGTACCGGCCTAGGGGCTCCACTCATCCTTATCGTTACTGAAGGTGGCCTGGCAGCAGTGAGTGCTGAATGGGGAATGAATGATGTCATCCTCGATACTGCCGGACCAGCAGAGGTCGAGGCTCGTATTCGCCTCAGTATTTCCCGTAGTAAGAGTGCGCTCGCACAGGTTGATGATGCGGCGGGCGAAATACGCACTGGTGAAATGGTAATCGACGAGGGCGCATATTCTGCGAAAATTCGTGGCCGCGCACTTGATCTTACTTTCAAAGAGTTTGAATTATTGAAATATCTTGCGCAGCATCCGGGACGAGTCTTCACTCGCGCCCAACTCTTACAAGAAGTCTGGGGCTATGACTACTTCGGCGGAACTCGCACTGTCGACGTGCATATCCGTCGACTGCGCGCCAAATTAGGTCCTGAGCACGAAGCAATCATCGGAACCGTGCGAAACGTGGGATATCGCTTCGTGCTTGGCGGGACCATCCAAGACGCAGACTCGCTGCCAGTCTTGATTGATTGATGGAGCTCCAGCACCACGCGCGTCTTTCAGAAAGTCAAAGCGCAGAGATCCTTCAAATTGCTCAGCTCTCAGCTATCGAAGATGGTATCAATCCACTTTCTGAGCACGTCGCGTTGCACTTGCGTGAAGGTGGTGATGACCACGATCAACATCTCACAGTTGAATTTGATTCACACATCCTTGGTTATGCCCATCTAGATACCTCAGATCAAGTAGAGGGACCAAGTGCAGAAATTGTGGTTTCCCCTCTTGCTCGCAAACAAGGCGTGGGAAAGATGTTGGTGAACGAACTCTTGCGCATCGCTGGTGAGAATCTCCGCCTTTGGTCTCATGGTGATCTCGCAGAAGCCGCCACTCTTGCAGGCACGCTCGGATTTAAGAAAGTGCGAACTTTGCGTCAACTTCGACGATCCTTAGAAATTCCAATTCCCGTCACTTCCCTTCCAGATTCGGTCTCTTTAAGAGCATTCGGAGACGAAGATATTGAAGAGTGGTTGCACGTTAATTCAAGAGCTTTTGCGAGCCATCCTGAACAAAGAATTTGGAGCACACGAGACGTGCATCTGCGCATGAAAGAGCCTTGGTTTGATCCAAATGGATTCTTAGTCGCATATGAAGATAAAAAAATGATTGCTTTTTGTTGGACCAAAGTCCATGGTTTGGCTAGTAGTCATGGGCACGTGCCCATCGGCGAGATCTATGTCATCGGCGTGGACCCAAGCGCCCAAGGTCGTGGGCTCGGACGAGAGCTCACGGTGGCCGGACTCTCATACCTGCGCAACAAGGGAATGCGCACCGCAATGCTCTACGTGGAGAGCGATAATTCGCCAGCCAACCAGATGTACCAGACGTTAGGTTTTACCGAGTGGGCCATCGACGTGATGTATCGCAAGTAACCTTGGAATTCGACTGTTCAGCATCTATATGCCCACTGTTTACCCAAACATGCGAGAATAAAGTGTGATGCCTTATATCGAAAGAGAGTCCAGCTGGCTGGCCTTCAACGAGCGCGTCTTTGAGTTGGCCAAGGGCCCAGATAGCCCGCTACTCGAACGTGCAAAATTCCTCGCCATTTTTTCTAGCAATTTAGACGAATTCTTCATGGTTCGAGTAGCAACCTTAAAGCGCAGGATCGCCACTGGCCTTGCCCTCAAGGGACCTACAGGCGAGCAACCTAAAGAGGTGCTTGCTTCAGTGCTGGCTCAAGTAAAGAGCATGGTGACAGATCACGCTGAATTCTTTCGCGATGATGTGGCACCTAAGTTGCTCGATGAGGGAATTGAAATAGTTGATTGGGAGAGACTTACGACGGAGGAACGTGAGCATCTAGACACACTCTTTGCTGATCGAGTTTTTCCAGTTCTTACTCCGCTCTCGGTAGATCCATCTCATCCTTTCCCATACATTTCGGGACTCTCCTTGAACCTGGCAATTTTGGTGAAGAATCCAGAGAATGGTGAGGACGTATTCGCGCGAGTGAAGGTGCCACCACTTCTGCCGCGATTTATCGAAACACTTCCGCGCGGCACAGGACGCTTTCTCCCACTTGAAGCACTCATCGCTGAACACTTAGCGGATCTCTTTCCAGGTATGGAGATCGTCGCTCACCACTCTTTTCGCGTGACGCGCAACCAAGATCTTGAAGTTGAAGAAGATGATTCTGAAAATCTATTGCATTCTTTAGAACAAGAACTGTTGCGACGTAGATTTGGTCCTGCGGTACGTCTTGAGGTTTCTCGCGACATCGATAATCGCATCTTAGATAGGCTCAGCGAGGAACTAGGCGTTGAGCCAAACGAGATCTTCCACCTGCCAGAACCACTCGACTTAACTGGACTCTTCAGTATTGCCGGACTTGATCGTTCAGAATTAAAATTTCCGTCTTTCTCTTCGCGTACACATCCCTCGCTCGTTGAAGTGGATACAGATTCAGTGACCGGAGAAATTTTCGAGGCAATCAAACGCAAAGAGATCCTTCTCCATCATCCATATGATTCCTTCACCTCGAGTGTCGTCTCATTTCTTGAGCAAGCGGCAGCTGATCCCAAGGTACTCGCAATCAAACAAACGCTTTATAGGACTTCAGGAGACTCTCCTATTGTTGATGCCCTGATCGATGCTGCATCTGCCGGCAAACAAGTTCTAGCGCTTGTAGAGTTGCGCGCCCGGTTCGACGAACTTGCTAACGTGCGTTGGGCGAGAAAACTTGAAGAAGCTGGCGTACATGTGGTCTATGGCATTCTTGGCCTCAAGACACACGCCAAACTTTCGCTAGTCGTGCGCGATGAAGGCGACCGACTTATGCGCTATTGCCATATAGGCACGGGTAATTACAACCCTAAGACGGCCCGCCAATATGAGGACTTGGGTATCCTCACGGCGGATCCAGAACTGTGCGACGATCTCTCGCGGCTCTTTAATCAATTGTCGGGCATGGCTCCACAAACTGATTTCCGCCGATTGCTGGTAGCTCCGCGAACACTTCGACCTGGTTTGATCGAGAGAATTAAGCGCGAGATTGCACACGCCGAAGCTGGCAAACCCGCTGGAATCCGCATGAAGCTCAACTCACTTGAGGACGAGAATATTATTGATGCCCTTTACAAAGCATCAGAGGCCGGGATCAAGGTAGAAATCATTGTCCGCGGTATATGCGCCTTGCGGGCTGGGGTGCCTGGACTTTCGGAAACCATCACCGTGCGCTCTTATCTCGGACGTTTCCTTGAGCATTCGCGTATTTTTCACTTTCATAACGCAGGCCATGACGAGTTATGGATCGGCAGCGCTGACATGATGCACCGCAATCTGGATCGCCGAGTTGAAACCCTTGTGCGAATTGTGGCGCCAACTTCACACCAGAAACTCATGGTCTTGTTAGACGAACTCACCTCTGGGAAGTTTGCCGCTTGGTTCCTCCAAGAGAGCAACGAGTGGGTACATCGGTCACAGGACTCCAACGGTGAGGATTTGCAAGATCTTCAAGAGTTCTTGATTGCGCGATCTAAGGCATCACAATGACGAAGAAAGTACTTGCAGTGAGGGCGGCTGGCGCTGTTCTGTGGCGCGCCACTGAACCAGAGAAAGTCGAAGTCGCTTTGGTACATCGCCCCCGTTACGACGATTGGACCCTGCCCAAGGGAAAAGTTGAACCGTTTGAACATGATCTAGCCGCTGCCTACCGAGAGGTCCTCGAAGAGACTGGCGTCAAGGCTATCTTCGGTCCAGAACTCGGAGAAATTGAGTACGACGTGGAAGGTGTCGATAAGAAAGTTCGTTTCTGGTCGGCTAGAGCCCATGAGTACACACAGCGAGTAGATGACGGCGAAGTCGATGAAGTTCGCTGGCTCACGCCCACCGAGGCCAGAGTCTTACTCACCTACGAACTTGATCAACGGGTGCTCAACTCATTTCTTACAATTGGCACCGGAACGAATGCTTTCATTCTGCTCCGGCACTGCAAAGCCATCAAACGTTCAGCGTGGGATGGTGATGATGACGATGATCGCCCTCTCGATGCCAAGGGCGCCCGACAAGCAGCCCGCCTTGTTGATATTTATCGTGCATATGCCGACGTCGAACTGCACTCCTCAGACGCCACTCGCTCTCAGCAATCTCTTCAACCCCTGGTGAAGGAGCGACAGAGCGCACTTATTACTGAGCCTTCGGTGAGTGAGTACGCGTTTAAGCGAGATAAGGTCCCTGCGCGCACAAAAGTACTCGAACTCATTACGCGAGACCGCACGGTTTTACTCTGTTCACATCGACTGGTGTTGCCAGCACTTCTCGAGTACGCCCTTGAAGATTCGCGCTTTAAAATTCCCACTGAGAATTTAGAGCCCGGAGCTGCCTGGATTATTCACTCTCGCTCTGGCGTAGTCACCCAAGTGGATTACCTTGAAGCACCACCCACGCCACCTTCGGTAGAGACGGATTAAGAGACTAACTCTTTGCAGGTACGCATCATGGCTTCTGTATGCGCTGCCACATCCGCACTTGTCGTCTCTGGGCACATCAGCGCCATGTTGTGAAAGGGCGTGAGAAGAAAACCGTCATTGAGCATCCTGAGGTGGAGATACTGCTCGATCGCAAAATCGCCAGCTTCCATAGCCTCTGCACCAGTACGAGGCGCACGGGGAGAGAAGTTGTACTCTGCGCGAGCGCCTAATCGATTGCAATGCCAAGGTAAGGCACAGGCTTTGATGACAGCATCAACGCCATCGGCCCACTCATGGGCAAGTGGAATCATCTTCGTGAAATTCGCCGGGGTAAGAACCTCAAGGAGCGTTGCCCGCATTGCTGCCAGTGAGAGCGCATTTCCAGCCAACGTGCCACCGATTCCGCTGGTGTCTATCCAATCTCGACGCACTAGACGCGCGATGCGTGCAGAGACTTCTTCGCTCATACCAAATGCCCCCACGGGCATTCCGCCACCGATTGATTTACCAATCGTGAGAATGTCGGGAGCGAGATTATTGAGCGCCGTCATACCCCCAGGGCCTGCAGAAATCGTATGTGTTTCGTCAATGATGAGAATGGTTCCGTATTTGGTTGCGAGAGCACGTAATCCTTCGAGAAATCCAGCCGTCGGTAAGACAATCCCTACATTTGTAAGTGCGGGTTCAGTCAAAATGCAGGCGACATCACCTTGCTTTAATGCACTTTCCACACCTTCTAGGTCATTAAATTGCGCAACTCTCGTGGTCATATCCAAGGAGACGGGTGCGCCAATATTTCCCTCGCGACTCACCACTTTCGATGCATCATCTAGAGTTGCAAATGTTTCATCGACACTTCCGTGATAACAGCGATCAAAAACTAAGACTTTATTCTTGCCGGTGATAAGCCGGGAGTAACGAATGGCATGACGATTAGCATCTGTGGCAGAGACAGTGAATTGCCAAAGTGGCAGACCAAATCTACTTGCCATGGTTTGGGAGACCACAAGGGCATCCTCAGTAGGCAACATTGCGGTCATGCCACGATCGAGTTGGGACTTAATTGCCGCAGTAGTTGCTTTAGGCGAATGCCCGGTCATAGAACCTGTATCACCCAGACAGAAATCGATATATTCAAGACCATCAACATCCGTGAAACGCGCACCCTGCGCACTTTTCACGAAGAGTGGGAAGTCACCAGGCCATTTGGTCATCCATGACATGGGAACCCCACCAGGCATAGAACTCTTCGCTTCGAAAGAGAGTTGACCGCTCTTGGGGTGTAATTCGCGAAATCGCTGTTGCTCCCTCTTGGTGAGTACAGCGAGCCTTCCCCGGTCGATTTCCATGTCACTAGCCTACTGAGGCAACCCACTCTTCAAAATATCTAGCCACAACGCGAAGGCTACAAAGATGGCCACTACTCCAGAGATCAATAGTGGGAGATTTCCAAATTCTCCCCAGGAGAGCCCAGCCCAGATGCCGGCGATCAATATTGCGCCACCACTCACTCCCTGAAAGAGCCCCTGGGCACTACCTTGTCGATCATTCGGGGCGATTTTGGCAACCCAAGACTTGCCGACAGCATCGTTGCATGCGGCAAATCCACCATAGACAAGAAGGAGCAGTATTGAGATCCACTTGGAATCGGTCTGTGAGAGACCTATGTAAGCGATGGCAAATGCAAAGAGGCCACCAGCAAAGATTCGATGCTTGGGAATGCTATCTGCCAGGGCACCAAGTGGGTATGCAAGAAGAGCGTAGGAGAGATTAAAGAGTGCATAGAGGGCTACTACTTGGAACGTAGAGAACCCGATTTGATGCAAGTGGAGCAAAATCAGTGCATCTGGAAAATTTACTAGACCGAAGATACCCATCAGAAGCACTAATCGTTTTAATTCAGCTGGCAGAACTCCATGCCTCGCTGAAGCGTCCACACGTTTAGGCGGTTGGGTCTCCTTAACAAATTTAATGAGAAAGACGGAGAGCGCGGCAGGTATCAGGGCAATCCAGAGCACCGTGCGAAGTGATCCGTGTGCAAAGTGGATAATGAGTAACCCAATCAAGGGACCCACGACTGCGCCTGCAGTATCTGCTGCCCGATGAAATCCGATAGCTTTGCCACGATTTTCGACTGGAATATCCATTACTAAAAGCGCATCCCGAGGCGCTCCACGAATTCCTTTGCCTAACCGATCAACTACTCTCCCGAGTAAAGCAACTGGCCAGACGAAAGCAAGTGCAACTAGGAGTTTGCCGATAGCGGCGAGGAGGTAACCGAGAAAAATGATGGGTTTGCGTTCTCGACCATCGGAGATTTTGCCAGAAAGTAATTTAGTGATCGCGGCGGCGCCTTCGGCCAACCCTTCAATCATTCCCACCACTACAACTGGTGCACCAAGGGTGACCGTAATAAATATCGGAAGAATCGGATAGAGCAATTCACTCGCCGCATCTTGGGCAAACGAAACTGCGGAGAGGGTCTTTAGGTTTCGCGTGCGCCACGACATGACGTGAGCCTATCTCTTTGGAAAATGTGGGCCGATCGCCCAGGTCTGATCACCATGACGATCTACCACCCACGCAGACCATGTGGGGTGCTCCACAAACCAGTGAGCACCATGTCTACCTGCTACAACAAGTGCGGTTGCGAGCGCATCAGCCACCCCCGAATCAGGGGCCACCACGGTGGCCGAACGCGCTTCGAGAGCCGGCAATCCGTTTGAGGGGTCGATGATGTGCGCTCCTCGTTCATATGTGCCGCTAGTAGCGATAGCGCCGTCATAAATCTCCACGACTTCAGCAATTTGAGTGGCATCATCCGGGTGGCGAATCCCAATACGCCACGGCTCACCCGGAGCATTTCCACCTCGCAGTGAGATATCTCCACCCGCGTTTATCTGCACATGTGGGATTTGGGGGATCAACTCCAGTGCACGATCTGCTGCCCAACCCTTAACGTAACCGCTGGGATCAAAGCCACCCGAAACTGACCAGGGATCAAAGGCTCCAAGAGTCAATGCCTTGGCCTCTTCACATAGGCGCCAAACATTCCTCACCCATGGATGTGCATCTTCGATCATCAAATGATTGGTGCGCAGGCGACTGACTTCACTCGTTGGCTTGTACGTTGAAAACAGTTCATCAATTTCATGGAAGTACTGGACCATCTCTTGTACTCCCGCACGCAACTCATCTTCTGAATGCTTCGAGGAATTCAGAATGATCGAGATTACCGTGCCCCACACTTCCTCGTTATGCACGAATTTCTGAAGCGGCATGTGATTTGGTTACAAACCCGCTGCAGTAAGCGCAGATTGCAATGAATTAATCCACGCATTAGATGTGTAAGTGGCACCACCTACACCAGCCACATTTGCAGAATTCTTGGCTGCGAGTGTTTGCTCCACCAGCCAAGGAATAGCTTGTTTACTGATCCATTCTGAACGGTTATCACGATTGGGATAGCTCACTGCCTTAGCAGCAGTCACCACACCATTCGCTACCGTAATCTGAACTGAGACCGTGCCAAAGCCGCCGGCGTTATATCCGCGTCCAGTGACTGTGACATTTGAATCCGGAGCTTTCTGCGCAGGTGTGGGGGTGGGTGCAGGTGCGGAAGTGGGAGTCTGTGTAGGAGTTGCAGATGGTGACGTGGTGGCTGAGCTTTCCGAATTCGAAGGTTGAGTACCACTTGCTGATTTCTTGGTTGCTGGTTTCTTGTTTGCGGTTTTCTTAGCGGTGCTACTTGAAGTGGCAGTTGGCGTACCAGCATCAGTACGTGTGGGCGTAGGGGCAGTGATTTCGCCAGGAGCCTGCGTGGAGGGAGTCGCCGGCGCACCAGAGTTGATGGTGGCGCCACCACTGGATGGGGAGATACTGCCCGATGCACTTACAAGTTGCGCCGGCGTATAAGAGAGCACTGCAGCTACTCCTGCGACTGTGCCGCCAGTAATTAAGAGGGCCCTCTTCATCTCTTCTCCTTATTCCCCATGGAAGGCAAACGCCTCGTCGTGGAAACGCTCACTCGGTACGCCAAGTGCCTCAACAGTGTGACGAACTCGGTGTACTAAAGCCTCTGGACCGCACACAAATACGTCGCAGAGCGCAATATGTGGAACGATCGAGATCATATGGCTTGGTGTTAACGGATATTGCGCGCGGGGACCAATCATGTAATGAATGCGCGCATGTAATTGTTCTGCTAAGAAATTTAATTCTTCATGCAGCACCACATCATCTTCGCGCGAGGCACGATAGATCACGTCAATAGATGAACCTTTGGGAAACTCCTCCATCAGCGCTCGAAGCGGAGTAATGCCCACGCCACCGCCCACCAGCAGCACATGCTTGCCGGTGGCCCGATTAGCGGTGAAAATTCCGTATGGTCCTTCGGCTAGTACGCGAGTCCCCGGTTTGAGATGGGCAAGCGAGCGCGAGTGATCTCCCAAATCCTTTACGGTGATGCGAAGTAATTTTGAATGTGGCGCTGCTGAAAGCGAGTACGGATGTGATTGCCACCAGAAATTCTTGGTGAGAAATCTCCATCCAAAGAAATGCCCGCCGCGAGCGCCCATCTTGTCAAGGCGACGTCCCCGGATGTGCACGCTCACCACTCCCGGACCTTCAACAACGACCTTCTCCACCACAAGCCCGTGAATAAGTGAACGGAGAAGCGGTAGTAGTAAGCGCCATAAGACCATAGATCCACCTACAAAGATGTACATCGCAATCCACCACATTTTTGCGAGTGGATGAGAAATGAACATCACACCTGTGAGAACTTGGTGCATAAAAGAGAGCGCGACAGCAAGATACGTGTAGAGGTGGATGATCCACCACGTTTCATAAGCCATTTTCGCTCGAGCTTTGCGATATGACGTGACTCCTGCGGCCATCATCAATATGAATCCCACGAGTGCTGGCAACATCCAGGAATATGTGGTGACTATATTCCAGAACTCTTTATAGGCCGGAATGCCATCGTTACCTGAATATCCAAACGTCACCAGGATTACATGAAGAAGAATGAGATAGAGCGACCAAGGCCCAAGCTTTCGATGCCAGGTCACCATGCGGTCGTGACCTACTGATCGCTCCACCCACGGAATGCGAGCAACCAGCAGTAATCCCACTAACACGAGATAGGTGCCGATGAGAGCCGCGAAGCGGGCGGCAATAGTGATGAGCCCGGAAGTCTTATGAAGATCCTCAGCGGTGAGCGAGATAATCTGGAGAGCAATAGTGATACCCAGACCTACGCCCACCACCAGGGCAGCCGTATCCCCAGCACGGCTAAAGTGCTTGACCGACTTTCGGCTCATCTTCACCTCCATTTACGCTTGAATCATCCTCGGCTCACCTGTGAGAACTCTGAGATGCGTCTCTACGCCCCGTGCGGATTTAGGCTAACCCCATGGAGCCGAGCGGACACCCTGAAATCCGCGCTGTGATACCCATAGTAGAACGGGTCAGCGGAAAGGCATGGCTCTACTGGGGAGCCGCTGCCCTCGCCTATCTCGTGGCAGTCCACCAGCGCTCCTCATTTGGGGTGGCTTCACTCGATGCGGCTCATCGCTACCATGTGGGACCTGCCATTCTCAGTCTGTTTCCCGTCGTGCAGTTGGTTGCTTACTCACTCTCTCAAATACCTGTAGGAGTGGCCCTAGATCACTTCGGTCCCCGGCGCATGATCACCATCGGTGCAATCATCATGGGCGTCGGACAGCTCACTCTCGCTCTTTCCAGTATTTATCCGATTGCAATACTTGGTCGCGGTGTCGTCGGCATCGGTGATGCTATGACTTTTATTTCAGTACTCCGGGTAACAACCGCCTGGTTTCCACCATCAAAAAACGCCATGATGACGCAGATTATTGGATTGCTTGGGTGGTTCGGACAACTACTCTCGGCAATTCCGTTCGCTTATATTTTACGTACACAAAGCTGGACACTCTCATTTGTAATTCTCACCGTATCTGCCGTACTGGTAGGAATTTTTTCTTACGCCATCATCAGGGACCAGAATCCTGAGCTACTTTCTCGTACTTGGCCGCGTCGCCGAGACCTGGTAGATCGCGTAAAAAGCACCTGGGCTCATCCAGCTACAAAAATTGGATTCTGGTCACATTGGAGTAGTCCATTCTCCACCAATATGTTCTCGTTACTTTGGGGAGTGCCTTTCCTTGTTAAGGGTGAAGGTATGTCACAGAGCCAAGCAAGCACCTCACTTACGTCAATCGTGGTGTGTGGAGCACTTGCCGGTGTTGTATTCGGTTATCTCATCGGGAAATTCCCAAATCACTTGGATCGTCTCTCCTATGGAGTCTGTATTTTGATTGCCACTTACTGGGCAGTGATTATTCTCTGGCCTGGGAGAGCGCCTTTCTCACTCCTTATCGGCCTGATGGGTGTGATTTCTATTGGGGGGCCGGGCTCGCTCATCGGATTCGCTCATGCTCGCAAGCACATTCCACTGGAGAATATGGGTACCGCAGATGGAATCATTAACGCGGCTGGGTTCTACTCCACGCTTCTTGCAATGTTTGGTGTGGGCGTGCTGCTCCAGATCTGTGGCGGTTACTCCCAGGGAAGTTTTAAGATCGCTTTTCTTGCGCTATATCCGATTTGGATTCTTGGTATCGTTAAAATTCGAAAATACAATAATCAACTAAAGAGGTACGACTCATGAAGAACATCGGAAATAGCCATCTTGCAGTCTCCTCGCTCTGCTTAGGCGGAAACCCCTTTGGTTGGGGAGCCACCAAAGAAGAATCCTTCGAAGTGCTTGATAAATATGTTGCTGCTGGTGGAAATTTCATCGATACCGCCGATGTTTATAGCCAATGGAAGCCGGGCAACGTTGGCGGCGAGAGCGAAATCATCATTGGGCTATGGATGAAGGCGCGGAAGAACCGTGACCAAATGATCATCGCAACCAAGGTCGCCATGCTCGATACCCGCAAAGGCCTTTCAGCAAGCAATATTGCGGGCGCCCTCGATGATTCACTTGCACGTCTAGGGACCGATTATATCGATCTCTATTACGCACATCAGGATGACCAAGAAACTCCTCTCATGGAAACCTTGGGTGCCTTTGATACCGCGGTGAATGCGGGAAAGGTAAGAGCATTAGGCGCCAGTAATTACTCCCAGGAACGACTTCAGGAGGCTTTAAACATAAGTAAGGAGAGTGGCTTCGCTCCGTATGTAGCTTTGCAAACCTGGTTTAACTTGCTCGACCAAGATAAGTTGCCCACTTCGTATCGATCGTTCTGCGCAGCAAACAATATTGGCGTGCTGCCGTTCTATGGAGTTGCTCGCGGATTCCTTACGGGTAAATATCGTCCTGGCGTCACCGTAGAGAGTGTGCGCGCGTCGGGAGTTGAGAGCTATTCAAACGATCGCGGTTGGAACACGTTGGCCAAGCTTGAAGAAATTGGCAAGGTCCATGGCGTACCGATCGCTTCTGTTGCACTTGCGTGGTTGCGTGCGCAGCAAGCTATCGTGGCTCCGATAGCTAGCGCGCGGATAGCTTCACAACTCGATGACTTGTTGCCCACGCCGCAACTTACTGATCAGGAATTGGCAGTTCTCACAAAAGTAGGGGCATAGCGCGGCAAGAGGGGAATAATGATGATTGCTGCAAATGCCATCGGAATAAAGAGTTCGTAAGCCATTCCAGTAAATGTCGCACTCACCGCGTTAGCTGCTGCCGCAAAGATCGCTCCGAGAAAAGTCTGGCATGCACCAAAGTACCCCGCAGCAGTGCCGGCGCGAGCAGCGTGGTGATGTGTGGCGAGCGCTATGCAATTCGCAAAAGTAAAACCAATCGTGCTCATCGTGAGCAGCAAAAGAGCCGCTGAAATCCAGAGCGCCGGCTGATCAACGTGTGAATAGATTGCCAACGCTAATCCCCAGGATGCGCCCCACCCGCAACCAAATCGGAGCATAGTGGCTGGACCAAAGTTGAGCAAAAGGCGGCGATTTGTTTGACCGGCAGCCACAATTCCCAACCCATTCGCCGCAAAGAGAATTGAGAAAAGTTGCGGGGAAATCTGGAACTCACGCTGTAAAGCAAAAGTCGAAGTGGACAAATAAACCAGCAAAGTTCCATTCACAAAAGCTGACGCGATCACCGACATCCGAAAGAGCGGATCTTTAAAGACCAGACTTCTGGCTTCGCGCTTTGCCTCTCTATTGGTGGGGATGCGTCGTTCCTTGGGAAGTGTTTCTGGAAGTGTGATGAGCACAAGGGTGATGAGGATTAACCCGAAGAAGGCAAGAAAGTAGAAGATGCTCCGCCACGAAGCAAAATTGAGTAATGTTGATCCGATAATTGGAGAGACAATAGGTGCGACTCCCATGATGATCATCAATGCTGAGTAAGCCCGCGCAGCTGAATTCCCGTCCAACAGATCACGCACTATCGCTCGGGACATCACTGTCCCCACCGAACTCGTGATTCCTTGAAGGTATCGAAGTGCGAGAAAAATCGTGATAGACGGCGCCCAGGCACAAGCGAGTGAGGTCACCGTGAAGAGAGAGAGTCCCCAAAAGAGAGTGGGTCTGCGTCCAAAAGAGTCGCTGATGCTCCCTACGAAGAGTTGGCCGGTCGCCGAACCAAGCAAGCAGGCCATCACCGAGTACTGGACGAAAGTCGTCGTGCTCCCGAAATCCCGTTCCAACAGAGGTAGGGCAGGCAGATATGCATCGATCGTCACCGGCACCAGCGACATGAGCGCACCGAGAAGTGGGAGATGCTGACGAGACTTCACTGGGCTACCTTACTCAGGTGACCACATCCAATAGCGCCCGCATTCTGGCAGCATTTCTGCTCTTTGCGGGAATCGCACACATCCTCAATCCCAAGTTCTTTGATGCGATTATTCCGCACTTCCTACCACTATCTGCGCGCTTCTGGACGATTTCAAGCGGCATTGCAGAGATAGCGGTCGGTCTACTGGTGCTCAATGCCAAGACTTCACCGAGAGGTGGATTGCTGGCAGCACTACTTTTCATCGCGGTCTTTCCAGGAAATCTCTACATGGCCTGGCTCTGGCGCCATCGCTCTTTTTGGGAACAAGCAATCGCTTATATACGCTTACCCCTTCAGATTCCATTGATTCTTTGGGGACTTTCTATTTGGCGTTCGCGAAAGTAAGTGAGAAGTAAAAACCTAATTTGTGTAATTAATAATGGCTAAGCACATTTCATCTCTAGTGCCTTCGCCCCAGACAACATAATTCGGTGATAAGTCTCTAAACTCCGGGAGCTTAGAACGCAAGCTCACATCGTATGTGCAGGTGACTTTAATCTGGTCACCTTGGCTTGCCTGTATCGGCTTAGATTGCCAATCTGTTTTCTGATTGTCGAAATCCCAAAGATCTCTTGTGGAGAGAATTGTGCTGGCTCCACTCGTTTTATTAAAGTAAGTAATATTAATGGTGCGCCCCAGTTGATGCATATGGCCAGTGGCCCCGTAGATAGTCGTTGCAGATGGCAAGGTACTCGTGCACTCGGAAGTATTGCTTGCGACTGGGTTTCTCGGATCTTTACCGCAGATATAGAGCAAGGTGTTTTCTTGGAGCGCTGCCTTCGTCGAAGTGCGCTTGGCGAGATCGGCAAGGGCTGCATCCCGAGTACAGAGGGGACCTTTCTCGGTGGATGTACATGCCAATTCGATGGGCGCGGCAATTAAGAGGGTCTTTAATTCACTGGTCTTTGCCCCCGTAGGGGCTAGCAAAAGAGTGACTTTCATCGATGCGCTTTGCGGTGCTCCACTTCGTACATGAAAGTGTGATTGTAAAATAAATTGATCACCGGCTTTGATCTTCATACCAGTATTCGCCGGGTACTCCTTAAAATCGCCTCCGGGCGCCCAAAAAGAAACCCAACTTGAGGGGGCGGCTGGCGAGAATGCGGTAGCTCCAGGAATTCCAGTGTCTCCGAAGCATGACCATCCAGGTTCTTTGGATTGCGAATCAACGACCTTAGTTGCTGCAGTATTTGCTGCTTCAACTTTATAGAGAATTCCATGGTGGGATACGTCTAAATTATTGGGTGCAATCGTAACGGCCCTAAGAAAAGTATCTGACATAAATTTGGGATCGAGCAGGAAACAGCGATAGTCATCGCTCCCTCCGGCTGGCGGGCTAGGCGTGTAATCAGGAGTGTTTAGCACTCCCCCTGCAACAACCGTTGTGGCCGTTGGTGTTGTAGCCGTTGGTGTTGTAGCTGTTGGTATCGGGGTTACTGGAAGCGAAAGACTCGGAGTGGTAGCCAATACTTTCCAGGTCAACTTCTTATTCACCGAGACACAGGTGTACTTGATTCCACTCTGTGTGTAAATAGAGCCAGACTTCTTGCATACAGAGCCAGGTTTAATGTTGGCAGCTTGCGCAAAGGTAAGTGAAAGGGAGAAACAAGCAAGCGCAATTGAGACCACCGCGAGAATCTTCTTCATCATCATTCCTGTCCTGAGACTATGGTCTGCAAACTCAATTCCACCATGTCATTCAGCGTACTCTCACGTGCTTCAGCGCTCATTGCTTCATGGGTATTCAGATGATCAGTGACGGTTAGGATCGAGAGCGCGCGTCTATTCTTGCGTGCGGCTAGTGAATAGAGTGCACTTGTTTCCATTTCCAGGGCGAGAACACCATGTTCACGAAGTCGATCAGTTGAATCGGTGGTGTCGTAAAACATGTCCATGGAGGCAACTCCGCCCACATGAACAGGTACCTTCACAGCTAATGAATGTGCAAGCTGGAGTAATTCGAAATCTGCCGGCGGCGAGAAGTCCAAACCGTTGGTAGTACGTCGGTTAATTCCAGAATCAGTGGAAGCAGTCATCGGCAAGATGATATCGCCAACACGCACTGCATCTTGAATCGCGCCACACGTTCCTATGCGAATAGCCACTTGCACATCGTAATCCACGAAAAGTTCATGGAGGTAGAGCGACATTGAAGGTGCGCCCATCCCACTACCCATCACCGAGACTCGAACCCCCTGATACGTACCCGTGAAACCGTACATCGCTCGGATGGCATTGAACTGCGTCGCACCGGTGAGGAAGTTCTCTGCGATCCACTTGGCTCGCATCGGATCACCAGGAAGGAGGATGCGCTCAGCCACTTCCCCCGGCGCTGCCGCTATTGTCATACTCATGGAGTAGAGCCTAACCCCAGGAGAGCTTGTGAAGAAGAAAGAAGCAGTCGCACTCGTTACCGCCGAGGATATTCGTATCGTCCGTTTTCTATATTGCGACCCCTCAGGAGTAATCCGTGGAAAGACCGTTCACGGCTCGCAATTTGCTGGAAAAATCACCGAGGGTGTGGGACTTACCCGCGCCCAGAACGCCGTCAATCTCTTTGAAGATTTGATTCCAGTAGATGGCATGGAACCCACAGGTGAAGTACGCATCATCCCAGACCTTGATTCACTCACTATTTTGCCATGGGTAAATAAGACCGTCGGAGTTTTCTGTGACTTAAAAGAACAAGATGGGAGCGAGTGGGGTGGTTGCACTCGCACGGTACTCAAGCGAGCAATTGCTCATGCCGCTGAACTCGATATCGATGTTATGGCCGCATTCGAAACTGAGTTCTACATTGCCGAAGAAGGCCGTGATGGTCCAATACCTTGGCAAAATGGTCCAGTTTATTCAAGCTCTGGATTAGATCGAGCAAGTTCTGTCGTGTATGACATCGTCGATAATCTTGTTGCTCAAGGAATTACTGTTGAGCAGGCAATTAACGAATACGGCCCAGGTCAACAAGAAATTGCTATTAAATACGATGAAGCTTTGCGTGCCGCTGATTTACACCTCAAGTTTCGTGACACCGTCCGCGGAACAACCGAGGTTCAACATGGCTTGCTCGCTTCGCTAGCACCGAAACCTTTTGCTGATGGCATAGGATCTGGTGCGCACTTGCATTTTTCTCTGTGGTCTAAGTCAAAGGGAATCAACCTGCTCTACAACGCAGATGAACCAACTAAGCTTTCAGACTTTGGAAAATCATTTGTTGCTGGAGTCCTTGACCATCTTCCTGCTCTACTCGCGCTCACTTGTCCTTCATACGTTTCCTACCATCGTCTCAAGCCACATTCCTGGGCTGGAAACACGATTTCCTGGGGTTATGACAATCGTGAATGTGCCGTTCGCGTTGCAAGTCCATTTACCGGCCGTGAAATGGAATCAATTAATCTTGAATTGAAAACTTGCGACGGATCAGCAAATCCGTATCTAGCACTCGCCGGTTTGATATTGGCAGGGCTAGATGGCGTCAAGAGAAATCTACAACCACCCACTCCGGCACATCGCGATCCGGTCTTTCTCACAGAACAAGAACGCGCTGCCTGCAATATTCGCCCTCTTCCCGCCTCTCAGTTAGAGGCGCTCTCCGCCTTAGAAGCCGATTCAATACTTACCGAAGGACTTGGAGAGCTCATGACGAGGGCATATCTAGCCACCCGAAGAGCCGAAAATGAAAAAGCTACTCGTCTGGGTGATGAATGGGCACGCTTGTATACCTTCTCAACCTTCTGATCACCTAAGATCTCATTTATGTGTCGACTCTTTGCATGGCATTCTCCGAATCCCATTTCAACGTCAGAGGCGCTTGGGAGCGACCAACCCCATCTCATCGAGCTCAGTCGTCAGCACGAGCATGGTTGGGGAATGGCATGGTGTGATGAACATGGTCAGGTCCTTCGGCATCGCGACGAAGAGGCAGCCTTTAAGGCACCGACAGTTGATATTGCAAAAAGTACAGACGCAATCGTGCATCTTCGTTGGGCCACCGAAAATATCCCAGTCTGTATTCCAAATACACACCCATTTATTAAAGCAACGCCACTCGGCGAAATGGCCTTCATTCACAATGGTGGAATTACTCGCGGCCCACTGCTGCGATCCCTCATTGATAACGATATTTTTGAAGAGCTAGAAGGGGAAGGCGACTCTGAGCAATACTTCGGCGCGATCATCACCAAACTAAGAAGTAATGGTGGCGATCTAGTCGGTGCTTATCGCGATTTTCTTGCTGAGGTAAGTGCTGTTGAATACTCGAGCTTGAACGCCTTCATTCTCACTACCGACCGCCTATCGGTAATTTCTGCGTACCGTCCCGAGAAACGACCAAGTTCACAGCCCGAGGATTACTACGACCTCTCCTGGGATACAGATCCCCGGGGCGTCACTTCAATCTGGTCAAGTGCAGTACGTACGCGCCCAGGCCAACCCGTTGCGAACTACTCTTTGCTAGAAGTTGACCGCGCCACCGGTGCAGTCACCCACCAGCTCCTCCGTTAATCTCAACACTTTGTTGAAAATTATCTAAACACACGTAGCACTGCTCAATATTTTCCACTCTTCTGCTCAATATCTCTAAATACCCCTCCCAAATACCTTCTATTCTTCGCCAAGTTGGCGATACTTGAAGAAGTCGGAGGCTATTTCAGCCGCCCGCGAGAGTCGAGGAGCTGCGTTCATGCACCAAACCGATCAAAAACTTTCTAAGAGCCTCACCATCTGGGAGGTCGTCGGCATTTCGATTGCACTGATGGCGCCATCGATGGCGGCAAATATCAATCCACAAGGCCCTGCGAGCGTTGTCGGCACCGCCGTTCCGCTCGCTTTCCTTATCGCCGCTATCGGCATCGTTTTAGTGAGCTACGGCTTTATTCGTCTTACCCAATCTTTCAACCACGCAGGTTCGGTTTATGGATTAGTTGGTAAAACTCTCGGTGCCCGCCCCGGCGTAATTGCAGGCTGGGGTTTGCTCGGAACTTATACCTTTTACTCCATCGTCAGCACAATGGCCACCGGAGTTTTTGGCTCCGCGCTGCTCAAGCAATTAGGAATCGTTAAAGAACCAGGGGTTGCGCTTCCCTTCCTCATCGGCGGTCTTGGCTTAGTGGCAATTGTTGCCCTCGCCGTCACCTCGGTGAAGCGCGGAACACGTTTACTCCTCATGGTGGAAGGTTTAACTGTCGCATTGATCCTGCTCACAGTGATTGTGGTGCTCGTTAAAATTCTTACCGGCAACGCTCCCCACGGAGAAAGTTTCACTATGAGCGTGTTCACCGTCCCTGCAGGTGCAGACTTCAGCACCGTCTTTCTCGGAGTCGTTTTCGGCTTTCTCTCCTTCGCTGGCTTTGAAGCCGCAGCAACAATGGGCGAAGAGGCAAACGCCCCACGCCGCGATATTCCCAAGGCGATGCTTGGCGTCGTGATCTTTGGTGGCATTTATTTCACGGTCGTGACTGCCGTTGAAGTGATGGGCTTCGGAGCTAACGCCGAAGGTATGAAGAACTTTGTCGGATCGGGTTCTCTCTTGGGCGATTTAGGTAAGGCATATGTGGGTGATTGGCTCGGCGTAATCATCACCCTTGGTGTCACTATTTCTGCAATGGGTTGTCTACTTGCCTGTGTAGTTGGCGCCGCACGTATGCTCTTCGCTCTCAGCCGTGATGCCGAACTTGCCATGTTCTCCAAAGTATCTGCGAAGACTAAAGTTCCCACTACAGCGGTCTATTGGGTCGCCGGCGCTGTTGCAGTTTTCACTATCGCGTGGAGGCTCATGTTTAATGCCGCCGCCTTCGATGTATTCGTCGGCTCTGGCGTCATTGGAACGTTGATTCTTCTGATTGTGTATGGTTTGGCCACTATCGGAGCTATCAAATTCCTCTTCTTCTCAGGAAAACAACGAGTTCCTCAATATGAGATCATCATTCCTCTTCTTGGTCTCCTCATGTTGGGTTACACCTTCTTCCGAAATGTATGGCCGCTACCCACCACAGGTGCAGGTCAGGGTTACGACATCATCACGATAGCCTGGCTCCTGATCGGCATAATCGCAGTCTTTGTCGCTCCGAAGTTAACAAAGAAGATGGGCGATAAAATGAACGCTGATGAAAATCTCATCGAAACAGATATGCAATAAAGATATGCAATAATCAGCGTATGAACAGTAGCTACACAGTTGTAGATTTGACCCTGCCGTTGGGCCCGGCCACAGTAATGTGGCCGGGTGCACCGGCGCCTCAAGCGGACACCCTCGTTACTGTCGCTCATGATGGATACTTTGCTCGGCTAGTCCATCTCTATGAACATAGCGGCACACATGTAGACGCTCCGTGTCACTTTGTTGAAGGTCACGGAACTGTAGACAAATTGCCACTTCAGTCATTAATTAGCCCAGCAATTATGATTGATGCATCGGGAGATATCGCCGGTAACCCAGATGGCGCTCTAGAGCTCTCCACAGTTCTTAGATGGGAAGAGAAGCACGGTCGCATCCCCGACAATTCTGTGATTTTACTTCGAACGGGTTGGGAAGACTTCTATTCAGATCCAGAGAAATATGGCATCCAGAAAGATGGCATGCACTTCCCTGGCTTTGGCGTCGAAGCAAGTGAGTTTCTTGTTAATGAACGGAAAGTTGTCGGCATCGGCTTAGACACTTTAGGTATTGATCGGGGTGTCGATACGCATTTCCCGGTTCATTCGAATGTCACACTCCCACACAATGTGTGGCACATCGAAAATCTCACCAATCTCAAGTCGCTGCCGCCCACTGGCGCACTTGTTTTTATCGGAGTACTACCGCTGGTAGATGGCTCGGGATCTCCGGCACGCATCCTTGCCATGGTTCCAAAATAACCACAGCTCGTTTAATAAACGCGTGCGTATCTTTCGCATATTTCAACGGGATCCAAGTCGGCCATCAGTCTAACTTCAAGGCGTTTCACCGAAACGTATGAGTCGTACATTATTTTCGGCATCCACTCTCGCACGATCGAGTCTGCATCCATGAGATCTAAGGCTTCTGTCAAGGATCCTGGCAGAGGGAGAATATGCGACTCCGTGCGCTCTTCGTCAGTCAACGAGCCGGGATCAACCCCAAGAGCTTGCGGGACCTCGAGCTTCTCTCGAATTCCTTGCAACCCTGCGCGAATAAGCGCCCCTAGAACGATGTACGGGCTTGCGGTTGCGTCAGGCGCTCGCAATTCCAAATTGTAACCTCTCACTATTTCTGCAGGATCCATAGATGGCGATGGGCAAATGCGAATGGCGGCCTCTCGATTCTGCACACCAAAGCTTGCATACCCGACCGCCCAATGTTGCGGCC
>Ga0194035_1000310_pt1 | contig 29285 bp, 30 predicted proteins | sample JunL2320m_MetaG_FD_148680 | JGI IMG/M metagenome (GOLD analysis project Ga0194035, IMG submission 148680) | Anoxic zone freshwater microbial communities from boreal shield lake in IISD Experimental Lakes Area, Ontario, Canada - Jun2016-L239-20m | ecosystem: Environmental > Aquatic > Freshwater >...
GCCGATGTCAAACGGAAGGGAGGACTTCCACAGCAATCCGGTCTGAGCGAGGGTGGCTCCTGCGCCGACAAGCGCCAACCCGCCAAGGAACGGCAGCAGGAGCAATAAGCTCGTGGACCCTACATCAATGACCAAGGAGTGAAGCTGCTCGACCGTCATGCTGGCATGCACCACACGGTCGAACGGCCTTGTAAGACCCACGCGGGTGATATCGGTCAATTGATTTATCCCCGGACCGGCAAATAAAGCCATCAGGCCGATGCCGGAGAAAAGCAGCGCCGCAGTGGTCACATCGCGGCTCACCGCAATGTTGCCATCCTTGCGGGCATCCGCTTTCCGTTTCTCAGTTGCCGGTTCGGTCTTGTTGTCATTACCTTCAGCCATGTCCAAGTATCCTCAACAGCCTCTCGATGGTGTCGTGCAATCCTGTAAACTCCCGTTCAAACAGCGAGACTGTGTAGGGTAACGCCAGCCCCAAGACCAGCAGTCCCCCCGCGATCGTCAGGGGAAAGCTCAATACAAAGACATTGATCTGCACGACGGCCCGTCCCAACATCGCCAGCAAGAGATTGATGAGGACCATGGCAACGAGCACCGGCGCCGCCAGCTTCAAGGCGACCAGAAACATATGCTGCGACAGCTGGAGCACTTCCTCGCCGAGAGCGGGAGCGAGCCTGGCGCCGAATGGCGGGATGGTGTCGTAACTCGACACGATGGCAGCCACGACGATCATGTGCGCATTCACCGAAAGGAACACCAGCGAGGCGATGATTCGAAAATACTCGCTGATCAACGACGAATGTTGGGAGGTCATGGGGTCCAACAGCTGCACCGCACCGAACCCGATCTGCATTCCAAGCATATCGCCGGCCACTTCGATCGCTGCGAACAGCAATCGGACAGCCAGCCCGATCACCAGGCCGATGAACAGTTCGCTCGCAAGCCCGGCCGTCATTTCGATCGTATCTTGTGACAACGGCGGAAGCCGAATGAGCGGCGTGAGGGCGATCCCCAGCATCACGACAAGCGCGATTTTGATTTGAGCCGGAACTGTCCGCCCGCCCAACATCGGAAAGGCCGCGACGATACCCCCGATGCGGGACACCAGAACCAGAAAGGACTGGAATTCAGGCAAAAGGAGATGCAGCGATGGCGCCGTCGTCATAATTCTCCCGTGATCGAATACATCGATACCAAGTCAGTGCGCATAGTTTGGGATACTCAAGAATAGCTGCGTCATAAACGACGTGAGCACTCCCAACATCCAGGGCAGGAACACAAGAATCACGCCGAACACGGCCACCACTTTCGGCACAAAGGTCAACGTCGCTTCGTTCAACTGCGTCATGGCCTGCACAACACTGACTGCAAGCCCCACGACGAGGGCAAGTCCCAGGATCGGCGCAGACACAAGCAATGTGGTTTCAATGGCTTGGCGGCCGATCTCTGTAACCATCTCAGGCGTCATAAGTTCCCCTGGATGATCATGAGAGGCCTGATGGACTCCTGTTTTTGACACATCACCAATCACCCATCACGGTTTACTGTTTACTGAAAACTCTTCACCAGCGACCCGACAACTAAGTTCCACCCATCGGCCAGCACAAAGAGAATGAGTTTGAACGGGAGGGAAATCACGGCTGGAGGCAACAGCATCATGCCCATGGACATCAACACGCTAGCCACCACCATATCGACGATCAAAAATGGAATATAGATGAGAAACCCGATCTGAAACGCGACTCGCAATTCGCTCAAGATATAGGCGGGAATCACCACATGGATGGGAACCTGATCGATCGATTCAGGCTTAGGACGCTTGCTCAGCTCAATAAAGAGTTCAAGATCCTTGTCGCGCACCTGTTTCAGCATAAATGTACGAATCGGCTGAATACCCTTGGTCCAGGCCTCTTCGTGAGAGATCTGTTCCGCAAGCAGGGGCTGGAGGGCTTGGCTATAGACAGCCTCCCCTACCGGAGCCATCACAAAGACTGTAATGAACAAGGCGAGACTGATGATAATCTGATTGGGCGGCACCGATTGCGTTCCTAATGCCTGGCGGAGAAATGAGAGGACGATCACGACCCTCGTGAAGGACGTGACCATGATGAAGAATGCCGGCGCCAGGGAGAGGACCGTCAACAGCGCTAGAATTTGGAGGACGACGGCGGTCTGCTTGGGGCCAGTCTGGCCGAGGTCAATCGTGACAGAAGGATTGGACCCGCCGATGGCATCCTGGGCTAAGCCAAGAAACAGGCAGACCAGGGTAATCAGCAGGAAACAGGCGCGGTAGCCTTGTGGCAATCGCGCGGAAGACATCGGCAGTGGACCGCTGCGGGCGTTATCCGACATGGCCACCTCCAGTCTCTGTCTTCCCGTCACGCACTGGAGCCTGCGGATCATTGTGAGCTGTCGGCCTGCCCGGCAAGACCGATCGACCGGACGTTGCCGCGGACAGAAACTGTTGGACACGTTCCCGATCCGTGATGTGGCCGAGCGGCACCAGATCCGTCGGGGTCATGCCGACAATGAGGAACTCCCCTGCGACTGATACCAGAGAAATGGACTTGCGTGGACCGATGTATCCGCTGCCGAGCACATGGACAATCTGCGTAGACACAGGACCGCAAAACCGCGTACCGGCAAATCGACGAACCAAGACGACGAGCCCGCCTATGAGCGCGAGCACGAGGGCCAGAGCTGATGCCGTTCGTATGATACTGTCCCAAAAGTCGATCATCTTGTCTTCGTTCCTTCAACTTGTTTGTTTGGTTTGTTTGGTTTGTTTGGTTTGTCTCGCTTGTTTGGTTGAACGAAACTAACCAGATGAACCAAATAAACAAAACAAACCAGATAAACCAGCCAGACCCTTATGCGAGTTGCTGAACTCGTTCGGCCGCGCTGATCACGTCGGTGAGGCGAATACCGAATTTCTCGTTCACCACGACCACTTCACCCCGCGCCACCAGCTTGTTGTTGACCAGCACTTCCATCGGTTCTCCCGCGAGCTTTTCGAGTTCGATCACCGATCCTTGCCCGAGCTGCAGTAACTCTCGAATGACCATCTTGGTCGACCCGACCTGCACGGTCACCTGCATCGGAATGTCGAGGATAAAGTCGATGTTCTTGGGCGCCGAGGCCGCGCCTCCTCCGTCAAGCGATGGAAATGACGCAGGAGTCGGTGAAGAAGCGGGCGAGGGCGCGTGCGTGGAAGCATTCGCTCCGGAGTTCACTACTTCGTTGTCAGCCATAGACGGTCCTCCTCAGACGTGTACATCGCTTACGCGACCACTTTTTCAATGCGGCAGGCGTGATTTCCCTTGGAGACGCCAGGGCTCCCTTGAAATTTCAAGTACCCTTCAATAAAACAATCCAGCGGATCTCCGGGCCGTTGGTCTAACAAGATGAGATCTCCCGGAGCAAAATCCACCACGTCCCGTACCTTGACCGTGGCGGTTCCAAGCCGAACTGTTACGCCAAGCTGGCATTCTTGTAGCTTTTCATGAAACCTGGTTGCCCAACTTCCATCTTGCTCGAGTTGATCCGAGACGATCCCTGAATAGAGTTTCTCTTTAATAGGCTCGAACATCGAGTAGGGATAGACAAGAAAGAAGTCGCTGGTGGTCTCCCCAAATTGAACCTGGAGGGTAGTCACGAAGACGATCTCCGATGCGGAGACCACCATGGCAAATTGAGGATTGACTTCAGACCGGACCAGCGCAGTCTTGACGGGGAGTGCTGCCCGCCAGGCTTTCTCCATGTCCTCAAATGCCATCTGTACGAGCTTTTTGATGATCCGTAACTGAATCGGCGTGAAATCACGGCCTTCGGGCTTAACATGCGTTTGCGCCTTCCCACCGTAAAAATAATCCACAATGAGGTAGACCAGGAACGCATTGATGACAAACAAACCGTTCCCCCGCAGCGGGTCCATGCGAAACACGTTCAGCGAGGAGGGAATTGGAACGGTCTTCATGAACGCGCCGAACTTCATGATTTGCGTCCCGATAATATTGAACTCCACCTTCGTATTCAGCAGCGCGCTCCAGGACAAGGACAGGTGTCGTGTAAGCCGGTCGGTAATCAGCTCGAGCGTCGGCATGCGCCCGCGAACGATGCGTTCCTGATTGAAGAGGTCATACTGCTTGACCCCGCCGGCCGGCTGTCCCTCTTCTTCCGCTTGGGTCCCAACCTCCCCGGAGACGACCCCCTTTAACAGCGCATCGATTTCGTCTTGTGAAAGTATTTTTTCCATAGTGCGATATGGTTCCGGCTATTGCACGACGAAGTCCGTAAAGTAGGCTGCCCGCACAGCAGGTTTGGGAAGAAGACTGTTGACGCGTTGAGTAATCTCATCGCGCAACTGAAACTTGCCCTGAGGAGTCCGGATCGATGCCGCATCCTTGCTGGTCAAGAGGACAAGAATGGTGTCGCGTAATTGCGGGACACGGCTGGCGAGTTCGGCCGAGGCATCCTGACTCTCGAGTTCCAACTTCACCGTCAGTTTCAGATAGCGCACTTCCGGCGTATCGGCTAAGTTCACGATGAAAGGCTCTACGTCGTAGATCGCACCTGGCGCATTGACTTTCGTGGCATCATGTTTCGTTTCAGCCTCACTGTGCCCCGCCGCCTTCGCAACTGTTGCCTCTGCTTTCTGCCCCTCTCCCTCATGCCCTCCGGCCATAAACTTAAAGAGCGCGAATGCCCCTCCAAGACCCAACGCGAGTGCCCCCGCGACAGCGATGATGACCATCTTCAGTGGAATTCCTGCCGAAGCCGGCGCTGGAGCCGGCGCCGACTCCGGCGGCTTGCTTTCTTTCTCTGCCATATGTGCCTCCTCTAGCCCGGATTATTCATGAATACCTGCTACGTCGTCCGATCCTCTCGCCCGGCGGGGCTTTTCTCGTTCGGCCTCCTCGACGGACTGCAAGTACGCCTCCGTCGGCCTTACTTGCGAGAAGCCCCGGCGGGCTTCGGTCTCAAACGCCTCGCGACGGCATTCATGAATAATCCGGGCTCGTCGAACGATGGCGACGAACGTGAAGTTTGCAATGGCTATGCCATCGGAAAAAATGTTCACGCAAATGACACATCAGCCACAACAGGCCAATTGGCGTGTGAATACGATGGGCTATGACAGGAGAAACGATACACGCCTCTGCCAGAGACTTGACGATGTCAAAATAATGACGCCGGATTGAGCCTGTGATCGAATGGACTGACTGTGTGCCTAAAGAATAGAAAAAGAGTCGGCGATCGGAGCGCCGAGAAACGGCGCCCCGATCCTCTCCGAGTGAGGCAACTACCGCTTGAGATTCACCAGAACCTGCAACATCTCATCACTTGTGGTAATCGCCTTCGAGTTGGCTTCAAACGCTCGCTGCGTAACAATCATGTCGACGAATTCTTTACCAAGATCTACGTTGGACTGTTCAATGGACCCAGCAACGAGACGGCCCAGTCCATTGTTCGTCGGCGCCCCAGCCAGAGGCGGGCCGGAATCTATCGTTTCGGCAAACCCGTTCTCACCGGAACGTGTCAGTCCATCCGGATTTGTGAATCGGCTTAGCACGACCTGGGCAAGGGTTCTGGTTTGACCGTTGCTAAATTGCGCCACAACTTGACCTCCCGAATCGATCGATAAGCTCTGAAACGACCCGGATGTAAACCCATCCTGAGTCTGGTTGGTTAAATTCGACGCAGACCCGAATTGCGTTATGGCTGAGAAATCCATGGCCACCGTCAGTGGCGTGGCTGCGCCGCCGGCGATGGGCAATGTAAATGTCTGCGCCCCACCTCCTGTCAGTACGCCGCTCGAATTGAATACTAAGTCGGTCTGGGCCGTTGTGGTGCCGCCATCGATTTGAGAATGGAGGTTCCAGGTATTGGCCACTGCGTCTTTTACGTAATACATCCGAAGCTGGTGCTGCGCTCCGAGTGTGTCGTAGACGGTGATGCCGTTTGAAAAGTTATACGTCGTGGCATCGGTCACGTCGAATGCGGCCGCTGGAACGGTAGAGCCAGCATTGAGGTTGGCCTCCACCGTCGCGGTACTGGTCGCCTGCGGAGCGACCGTGCTTGTAGACAAGGTAATATTTCCGACTGTTCCCAAGATGACTCCTGTCGATGACGCTTGATAGCCCTGCAAAAATCGATTGCTCGGGTCCACAATCTCTCCGAGACTGTTCACTTTGAATTGGCCTGCGCGAGAATAGGACGTGGTTCCCGTGTTATCGGCCAGCTGGAAAAACCCATTCCCATCGATCGCTAAGTCCAAGGTGTTCCCCGTGTTCGAGAGGGAGCCCTGGGTAAAACTTGTCTGTACGTTATTCAAAAACACTCCCAATCCAACCTGGCCGGTACTCGACCCACCGCCAAGCGAAGCCGAAACCAGATCGGCAAATGAGGCGTGGCTCGACTTGAACCCCACTGTCCCGACGTTCGCAATATTGTTCCCGATCACTGACAGGGCATTCCCGTAAGTATTAAGTCCGCTGACAGCCGAAAAGAGTGTGGTCAAAATTCCCATGTCGTGTCTCCTTTACTGATAGTGAACGAGTGTTCATAGGCCGATGAAACATAATTTTCTTACTCTCTCAACCTGCAGTGTCGCTACGCCTGAGTCGTACTGTTCGGTGCCGGTGGAGCCGTTGCTGCTTCCTGCAATGCCACGCTTTGTTTCATTAAAGCCACAAGCTCGGTCATTTGATTCAGCTGGCTGAACTGCGCCGTCTGCGCAATGAAATCTTGATTGTCCATAGGCTTAAGCGGGTCTTGATTTTGAAGCTGTGTGACGAGGAGCTTCAGAAAATCATCTTGGCCGAGCGCTGTCGGATCCTTTGAGGGTGAAACGGGTGTTGTCGGTGAGTTCGTGAGGGCCGCGATGTCGATCATGACCTTGTCCTTTCTTTAACAGAGACTTCTGTGACCGTGTCCATTGCTAAGCAAACAGGCTCAATTCACGCAGGGGACGATGATTGGGCCGTTCGCGATCTTGGGCTTGCTGGTTGCGATCCTGTGAAGCCGGCTGCTGCTCCGGCGCTTCACCATTCCGTCTCGATTGCCGATCCGGTAACGATTCTTGTTGGTTTCGCTGATCGATATGCACCTGGAATTGGCCAAGTTCCAGTCCTGACTTGGCCAGACTTTGCTGAAGTTGATCCTGTCTCGCAAACAGGAGTGCGCCGAGATCGTTTCGATCTGTGGTGAACTGTGCATGCACCATCTGATCTGTCATGGAGATCCTCACGCTGAGCGGACCTGAATCATGCGCGGGCAACTCCACATGGACGGACTGAACTTTTCCAGGCGCCGCTGTCACGGTCGCCGAATGATCCTCACTGAGAAAGGCCTGTGTCATCTTGAGACGGTCAGCCGCCGGCGTTATAACAGACGAACCCTCTCCCGGCGCCGATGACTGTGCCTGCATCGCCGACGAAAATTGGCCGTTGAAGAGCTGGGACTGATTTCCTCGCGTCACCGATTCAGGCGTTCCACTCTCCCCGAAACGAAAGAAGGTTCCATCTCCTGCTCCCTGCGCATCAGTCCCGAATGGATCTTGTTCCCCTCCCCCGCTCACTCCAATCACAGGGACTGATAGAGATTGACCAGGCAACGTAGTCTGTTGAGACCCCTGCTCTTGGACCATCGCCAATGGCTGAACTCCTGCCGATGTCCGGTCGATCGATTGCTCCTCCCCATGCACAAATGTGGCAGAAAGTATTATCTTCGCACCTTGGCCCTCCATAACATGAGCAGGCCCTTGATTGGTAATCAGGGCGCCCGGTAGCGGCTTGACGGGAAGAGTCGCGTTATCGGACGGTTGCTTGAGAGGGACAGGAGGAAGAGCAACTGGAGTGCTACGATCGTTTCGAATGGGTACTCCATCCGTGGTTCGTGCACCTTCTTGTCTCGCAGAAGTCTCACCCGAACGATCAAGATCGAGGGCCGGCTTCGGCAGAGAATTGATGGAAGAGTCCGTGGTCCTGGGCTTAAGCAGATCGACAGGCACAGGTTCCGTTCTCACCGTGCGATTGTCTGAAAGTGCAACGACGGTCACGCACTGAGGGAGGAGAGGAGTCGATTCGACGCTCTGTAGTTGAATCTTCGTGGAGCCCTCTAAAGACTCGGCCTTGTCGGCCATTGGAGAAGCCGCCGCAGGAAGATCCTGCATTACAACGTACGACGCGACCGCAATACCGCTGAACGCCGATCCCGTTGCATGATCATCTGTTTCCATCGACGGAGCCGGTTCTATGGGATCGTCGGTATTGGAGAATGGGGGGAGCTGCGCATCTGATAAATTCTGTGCCACGTCCTTGAGAAGGGCAGAAAAGGTTCCGCTCTGAGTAGGCTGCTGAAGCTGACTCGTCTCACTCAACACGTTCGAATTCGTTGAAGCGGAAGAACAGTCGGACGGCGGAATGAGAAACCCTATACCCATGGTTGCAAGCAACTCCTTTAACCTCTGCACCGAAGATCCGAATCTTGGATCTGAGCATCTTCAAGCTCTATGCCATCTTGATAATCATCGAATATGCTATTCGGCGGAGAGTTGGCGCAGGGATTAAGGGCTGATGGAAGGATAATAGGGAAGAAGATGCAGGGTCGCAGGCAAAAATTTCCGTGTGGTGGAATGAATCGAACTAAGGGGTGGCGAGAAGTTCTTCCGTCAATTTAGCCGCACGTTCGACTTTCACCTGTGCCAGGATGGCTCCCGCGGATTTGGTTTTGATAATACGGAGAATCTCCAACGCCTTCCGATCTGCCAGTCGCTCGATTCGTGCAGCTGCCTCCTCTGCGGGCATGCTCTCATACATCTTTGCCAGCTGCGCGAGTTGTTGCGTCCGTAACTCGGCCGCTTGTTTGGCGCGTGAAGCTTGTTGACCCACAGCTGCTTTCTCTTGCTCGAGACGACGCTTTTCTACCGCCTCAACTTTGCTCAATATCTGCTCGACTTCAGCTTTGAGAATCGCTAACTGCCCCTCAGCAGTCCGAACTGCTTGCTCGCGACGCTCCAAATCCTGCTTCCGCTGCTGAAACATGGCGACCATTTCATCCGGTACGATGAGCGCTGGTCCTTGGAGCAATTCTGCTTCAGACGCAGATAATTCGCCTTCCAATTTGCTCATCGGCCCTGTCGATACAGGCAGCGTTGCCGCATCTTCGGCGTGAGCAGAAACAGTCAATCCCGGAGAAAGCCGCTGCGGCGCCAGCCCCTGCTCAGCCGAGGCCTGGACAAGTTGAACCATCGTCCAGACCATCGCGATGATGACACTTATTCCGGCACCAACTGCCCACATCAGAAGGCCATTATTCCTGAAACGTGAAACGTGAAACGTTTTGGAGGAAGAGCATTCGGCATTCCTGCGTTTCACGTTTTACCTTTCACCTTTCACGGTTCCTGGAAGCGATTTTTCCAGCATCCTGCTAGAGGCTGATGTCATCACATCACACTCATACGATGTGCAGCCTCATCCATTTCCATTTGATCGATTCTATCTTGCACAAGCTGACGTTGTTGGCGCATCCGTTCAGCCAGGCGATCGACGGTGCGACGATCTTGCATCGCTTCGCGCAATTCATTCTGCTTCTGACTCCAGGCCTCACTGAGCCGCACTTCCTCCTGCCGGGCTTGCGCCAATAAAGATGTCCCGGCTTGAAAGCGGGACTGCCACACCAAGAACTCGTCCAGCGCAACTACTCCACCAGCCTTGGCCAGATATGCGTCTGTCGTAAGTTTCATATGCTCATCGAGCAGACGAGCGCGCGCTTCTGCCTCATGGAGATCTTGTCGCAGCTGGAAAAGATCCATCCGCGCAACCTCTTCCAACTGGGCTCGATAGCGCCGCAATACATCTAGCTTCATGCAGTTGCCTTCACTAGAGCAAGTAATTCTTGGATTGAGGCGTCGATCGGGACGGATTGCTCGATATCCTGACGAAGAAAGGCGTTGATGCCATCCTGAGCCCCCACGGCTTTGTCGAGATCGCGGTTCGTGCCGGCCTTATAGGCCCCCAGCAGGATGAGATCCTCAGATTGTTGGTACCGCGCTTGAAGCTCGATCATGGACCGGACTGCCGTATAGTGGTCGCGCCCCACAATATCTTTCATCACCCGACTCGTACTGTTCAAGATATCGATCGCCGGAAAATGGTTACGCGCGGCCAACTGCCTTGAGAGCACGATGTGGCCATCCAGGATCGACCGGACCGTTTCCGCAATGGGGTCGGAGAGCTCGTCACTCTCCATAAGAACCGTATAGAGCCCGGTGATCGCGCCGGAACCGGAGCCGGTCCCGACCCGTTCCAGAAGCTTGGGCAACATCGTAAAGACGGAGGGGGTATACCCCTTTGTGGTCGGCGGTTCCCCGATGGCGAGTCCGACTTCGCGTTGGCTATGGGCCAGACGGGTGAGAGAATCCATCATCAAGAGGACCTGCTTGCCGCAGTCACGGAAATATTCCGCAATCGAGGTCGCAATCGACGCGCCTCGTAATCGTACGAGTGGTGGTTGGTCAGATGTCGCGACAATCACCACCGAGCGGCTGAGCGCCTCAGGAGTTAAATCTCGCTCCAGAAATTCATTGACTTCCCGCCCCCGTTCGCCGATGAAGGCAATGACATTCACATCGGCCTTGGTGTAGCGGCTGATCATCCCGAGCAACACGCTCTTCCCGACGCCGGAGCTGGCAAAGATGCCGACCTTCTGACCACGGCCGCAAGTCAGACAGGCGTTGATCGCCCGGATACCCAAATCGAGCGGCTCTGTGATGCGCGTTCTCTTCAAAGGATTGATCGGCGCGGCATGCAACGGATAGCGTTGTTCGGTCATGAGGGGACCGCGGCCATCTAACGGCTCCCCAAGCCCATTGAGCACACGACCAAGCAGTTGTGGGCCGACTGGAACCGAGGCGCAGTGCCCTTTCATAAGCAGTCGACTGCCTGGTCCAATCCCGCGCATCTCACCGAGCGGCATCAGTAACACGCGATCGCCGCGAAATCCCACTACCTCCGCCTGCACGATTCCCTCTCCATCTTCGCGCGTAACGTCGCACAGCTCCCCGACCGATGTCATGGGACCATAGCCTTCGATCACAATCCCAACGGCTTGCGCCACACGCCCCGAGACGGCAAGAGGGTCTGTCTGTTCAATCAGATCAACGAGATTCACGGCGGCCTCGCTTCTGTAGGGCTTCTCCGAGTCGCAGCAACTGCTGGTCCAGTGAGGCATCCACCAGTCGATTCGTCGATTGCACGACACAGCTTCCACGAGAGAGAGACGCATCGCCTTCGACATGCATCGAAAAATCAGTGGGCCGATCGCGGCGCAACTCCGCGCGAGCCGCCTCTAAAACAGGGACGTCTGACGGATGCGTTCGCACAGTGACGACCCCCGCCTCGCGAACCGTCGCCAATGCCGACTTCAGCAATGCGGTCACGGCATCCTGACGTTCGATCATCGTGTCGCGCAGAATGCGCGTCGCCAGGCTGAAGGCCAGCGCCGTCACGTCATCTTCAATGGTCTGATGCAGCGATGCCCGGGTGTCGTCGAAGCGCCGAACTGCGTCGGCCAAGAGCGTCTGCTCCTGTCGCCTGGCTGCCACGACTCGTGCATCGGCTCGTCGTTCACCCTCCGCAATGCCTTGATCGTAGTCCGAGGGGCCCTGATCGCCGATAAATCGATCGCCGGTGTCAAAATCGGTTAGCGCAAGACTACGGCAGCGGACCCCGGAGGCCCGAATCACCGCCTGTTTGAGAACTGCATTCTCCGAACGCAGGTGATACAGATCGAGGAGGCGATTCACGGCCAGCTGTAGCGCTTCGGTTTCGAACGGTTTCATCAGAAACTCCGCTGCTCCTGCCTTCATCGCCTGAACCGCGAGATCCACAGTCCCATATCCGGTCATCACCAGCCCCATCAGGCGGTGATCGAGCTCACAGGCCTGCTGGAGCAGCGCGATGCCGTCTTGGTCCGGCAATTTGACGTCGGTGATCAAGAGCGAGACGGGAGACCCTTTCAATGCCGCATAGGCTTCCCGCGCGGACCCGACCGCGCGCACACGATGCCCAGCCGATTGCAACAGCCTCACTAATAGTTCCCTGATCGCCTCCTCATCGTCGACGACTAAGATCGAACTATTACGTTGGCCACGGGGGCCTGCGTATGGCTGGGCGACGGCCGCCTGTCCATTCGAAACACCTTCCATTTACAGCATCGCCTCCTCTCCACCAGCGCCTGCGATCACGATACGCCCTTCCTCTTCAAGCTTCCGGAAAACTTTGAGTATATTCTGCTGGGCCTTCTCGACATCCGCCACCTTCATCGGTCCCCTTGCCTCCATGTCGTCTTTCAACATCTCCGACGCCCGGCTCGACATATTCTTCAGGAACTTCGCCTTGGTTTCCGGGCTTGCTCCACGCAACGCCACAGGAAGATCCTCCTTACTGACTTCTTTCATGAGTTCTTGCATGCCACGGTCATCGAGCTTAATCAGGTCGTCGAAGACGAACATCAACCCTCTAATGGTGTCGGCCAATTGCTGATCGCGCTCGGCAATCTTCGACATAATGCCCCCTTCCGTGGCTTTATCGAGAGTTGTCAGAATATTCGCGGCCGCTTCAGCGCCTCCGACACTGGTCGCACGATTGCCTGCACTCGCGACGAGTGAACTCTGCAATGCGTCGCTGAGTTCCTCCAGTACGCTCGGCTGCAAGTCCTCCATCGTGGCGAGACGCAAGGCAACATCCGCGCGAAGGGCCTCAGGTAAGTCGGTCATGACGACGCCGGCTTGTTCAGGATCCATGTGCGCCAGGATCACGGAGATCGTCTGGGGATGCTCGGTCTTGATCATTTGTGAAACGGCCTTGGCATCGACCCACTTCATCGCGTCGAGCCCCGGATACACCTTGCTGGTCATGGACTCGAGCATGCGGGTTGCCTTTTCCTGGCCGAGCGCCTTGGACAGAATGGCTTTGATGTATTCTTTTCCATGAAACGTTATGTCACCGCTTGCACTCGCCTTCTCGAATTCATCGATGACGAGCGATTCCTCTTCACGCGTGATATTCGCCGTCGCGTTCATGGAAGCTCCCAAGCGGCGGATCTCCTTGGGATCGAGATTCTTCATCACCAACGCAGCGGCGTCTTCCCCTATGGCTTTCAAGAGAATGGCCGCCTTTTGCTCGCCGCTGAGTTCCGTGGCCATCGCTACATGCCCCTCACTAGCTGGTCTTCAGCCACTGTTTGACAACCAGCGCTGTAGTGTCAGGGTTGCCCCGAGCCATATCGACAATCTGTGAGCGGGGCTTTCCCGTCAATGACGCTTCGATCTGACTCACCGAAGCGGGAAGCGGCGGCGTAGCCCCCTCAGTTGATGACCCAGCCGTCCCCAGCATCGACATCAATGGACGCACCACCATGAAGAGGATCAGGAGAAAGAGGCCTCCCCCAACCCCATAGCGAATATAGGGTGTGAAGGAGTTGGCCGGTTCTGCCGCAGCCTCAATGCCCTGCGCTGGAGGCTCTTCCGTCGCGATGTCAAATTGCACGTTGGTCACCTGGACTTGATCCTGCCGCTCAGCAGAATAGCCCATAGCTTTTTTGACGATCTCTTCGATGCGCTTCATGTCCTCTTCAGGTCGTGCCATATATTTCTTCGCCGTATCGCTTCCGGCCTTCCCCGCCTCGGACGGTGCAGCCATTTCATAGATACCGTCCACCAGCACCGCCACGGAGAGTTGCTTGATGCTGCCGCTGGATTCCACGACCCGGGAGACCGTCCGACTGATTTCGTAATTTACAGTTTCGTTCTTGGTCTGATTGTTGCTCGAACTCGTTTGAGCCGGCTCTTGCGCTGTCCCTTCCGGGACATTCGACTGGACGCCCGGCACGCCACCGGATACGCCATTGACCCCATTGGCCTTTTCCTGGCCCCGCTGCTCGCTTCGGACCACTTGACTGTTTGGATCGTACCGCTCTTCGGTCGTTTCCACCTTTCGGAAGTCGAGAATACTAGACACCCGCACCACCGCTTTATTCACCCCGACGATTCGTTCCAACATCGTTTGGATGCGTGTCTCGATATCCTTTTCAACCGTTCGCTGGTATTCCAGCTGCGACCCGGTGAGTCCCGCTGCGTCATCGCTCCCGGCTGCAGATGAAAGGAGCCGTCCATGTCCATCCACCACGGTGACATCTTTAACTTGCAGACCCTCAACGCTGCTCGACACGAGGTGGACGATCCCATTGACTTGTGTCTTGGCAAGGGCTTGTCCATTCCGCAACGACAAGACAACGGAAGCGCGCGACCGATTGTTCTCATCGTTGGAGAACAATCGCCGTTCCGGAGTCGCGAGATGCACACGAGCTCGTTCGATCTCCGGCATTTGCGCGATAGTCCGCGCCAGCTCCCCTTGCAGGGCTCGACGATAATTGAGTTTCTGGACGAAATCGGACATGCCGATCGACGTTCGGTCGAAAATTTCAAAACCCACTCCTCCCCCATGGGGGAGCCCCTGGGTGGCCAATTGCAATCGCAACTCATGAACTTGTGCGCTGGGAACAAGGACCGTGTTGCCGCCTCCGGTCGTCTCATACGGCACTTTCGTTTCTTTCAGCTTATCCACGATCCCCGCCGCATCCTCGGGATTGAGGTTCGTGAATAGCACCTGCATGTCAGGCTGTTGCGTCCACAGGGCGATGGCGATGAGACCGGCAATAGAGCCGGCAAGCGCAACCAAAACGATCATGCGTTGATTGATGGAAAACTTGGACAGCATAAGTGGCTCTTCTCCTCAGTACCCGACATGGCACAATACGAACAGCTCCTGCAGGATGCTCAAAAAGGCCGTCCAGCAAGGCCGCAGGCGAATCGAAACCGGAGGCGTACCCTCAGGGGTACGTTGAGGATTTCGATGAACCGAGAACGATGCTGGCGGACTTTTTCAGCATCCGTTAAATTTGCATCCGCTGAATTTCTTCATACGCCGACACCAACTTGTTCCTGATCTGCATCATCAGCTGGAAGGACACATCGGCTTCCTGTAGGGCCACCATCGTCTGATGGATATTCTGTGTCTGGCCGGTCATCAGCGCCTCGGTTGCCTGGCCCGCTTCCAGTTGGATGTCGTTGGCTTTACCGATCGCTTGCTGCAGCGTATTCATGAATCCGCTTGATGGAGCGCCGCCGGACGCATGAGCAGCGGCGGCGTTTTCCAGCCGGGGCACAGCCGGCATTGTGATCGCGTTGATCTGATTCACGACTACCTCCCAATCTCCAGCGCCTTATTCCACATGGCGCGGGTTGCGTTGATCGCCTGCACATTGGCTTCGTAGGAACGGGACGCCCCCATCATGTTCACCATTTCTTCCATGACGTTGATGTTCGGCATCTTGACGAATCCTTTCTTGTCGGCGTCCGGATGGCGAGGATCATAGATCACCTGCCCGGGTCTCTTGTCTTCCTGCACTCGCAATACCTTGACGCCATCGAGCGAATGAGCCCCTGGCCCCGTCGACACCTGCCGGAACGTCCGTTGGAACGGGCTGGCAACCGGCGTGGATTGAAACACCACATCCCGGCGCTTGTACGGACCGCCTTCTGGCGTATGTGTGGACTGTGCATTCGCCAGATTGCTGGAAATCACATTTAGCCGCTGACGTTGCGCATCTAAGGCGGTCACAGACACCGCCATGCTGTCGTTCATGTCCATAGTCGTTCCTCCAGGCTAAAGGCTAGAGGCAAGGGGTACAGACCTCTCGCCATTGTTGTTTATCTCCCCTCGCGGATTGCACCCATCAGCTGCCGAAAACGGATCGCCATAATCGACGCAGCGCTGTTGTACAGCATCGCGTTTTCAGACATTTTTGCCATCTCCAGCTCGATGTTCACCGAGTTGGCATCCAAGGGAATATCTCCCGCCGGCACGGAGCCGAGCTTACCCGTTACCTGTTGCACCGAGTTTCCGCGTGGACCGATGTGTTGGCCCTGAGTCACCGCGAGTGAAACAAAACCTCTCCCTCGATGCGCGGCCTGCAAGGAATCTTGAAAATTGAGCTCGGTGGCGCGATAGCCTGGCGTTTCTTCGTTCGCGATGTTCGAAGCGATCACCCGCTGCCTGGCTTGCCGCAAATCCAGCGTGCGATTGAGCAATTGCATGGTGCGATCAATGAGCATCATGGTATATCCCTCCTATTATCGTATCGTACCGACTCAGGGGTTCAGGCTGAAGTGTTCGGAACTTCGACCTTCCGCCTTCAGACTGAACCCCTTCAGCCTATCTACCTAACTAGTCACATCTGCCGATCGGCAAAGAGTGCCGACTGTTTCCTGCCCAATGGTGGATGGCCGGGTTATGCAGAGTCCTGGCAACTTACCCCTCGATATTCTCGAAGCTTGTTACGTAACGTACGGATGCTGATCCCGAGTTCTTTCGCAGCATGAGTACGATTCTCCCTCACACGTGTGAGGGTCTGAAAAATCAGTTCCCGCTCCATCTCCCATAGCGAACCGTTTCCAGAAGGCAGCGGTACGGATGAGACTGGAGCAGGAGGCACCGGCTGGCCTCCGGACTCCACCAACAAGTGGCCGGGAAGGATCGGCTCCTTCCCGGCTAAAAGCACGGCACGTTCTATGACGTTTTGCAGTTCACGCACGTTCCCTTTCCATCGTCTGCCCTGGAGCATCGAGTAGGCCTCCGCCGACATTGTCGGCAACGGAAGGCTGTTGCGCGCCGCGGAGACTGCCACGAAATGCCTCGCGAGCAGCGGAATGTCCGCGGGCCGATCCCGCAACGGAGGGACCGTGATGGGAAATACATTCAACCGGTAATACAAGTCCTCCCGAAACCGCCCCTGCTCCACTTCCTGGTAGAGCGATCGGTTGGTCGTCGCAATAACCCGAATATTCACGGGTACAGGATCCCTCCCTCCGACTCGATCCACTTCCCGTTCCTGGATCACCCGGAGTAGCTTCGCCTGCAGCCCCATGTTCATTTCGCTGATCTCATCCAGCAACAACGTCCCGGAATGCGCCATCTCAAACTTGCCGATTTTCTTCATGATGGCTCCGGTAAATGCGCCGCGCTCATGGCCAAACAGTTCGCTCTCTAGCAGTCCGTCCGGTAACGCTGCGCAATTCACGGCAATAAACGGTCGGTGCGCACGGGGGCTCCTACTATGAATAAAGCGGGCCAGCAGCTCTTTCCCTGTTCCGCTTTCTCCATTAATTAGGATCGTGGCTTGACTCGCGGCAACCCCCTCAACGGTACTGAGCAGGCGGGCCATGCCAGGGTCTTGAGTCAGGATAGACCGTTGGTCGATCGGCGCAAGAGATGCCGCTGAGGCATCAACACCACGCGCTTTCAGATTGGCGATCACTCGCTCGAACAAGTCGGTAGAGAATGGCTTGAGAATGTAATCGCTCGCCCCATATTTCATAGCCTCTACGGCGGTCTCCACCGTTCCATAGGCGGTCATTAAGACCATCAGCGTCTGTGGCGAACGACGTTTGATCTCCTTGATCAGATCGAGACCGCCAAGACGCGGCATCTTCAAATCGGTCACCACCAACCACGGTTTATAGCAACTGACCCGGTCCACTGCGTCAGCGCCATCGAGCGCACCTTGCACCTCATAGCCCAGACGACGGACCGACTCCATTAAGGCGGTTCGCATGGATGGATCGTCATCGACGATCAAGATTCGCTCGGTTTGCGCAGGGACGTCCGTCGCAAGGCCTACTGTGTCCTGTTCGCTCATGCGGAAGTCTCCTCTTCAACGAAGTGGCTCTCGCCGATCATGGCAGAGGCAGCGGCTCCCGCTTCGCGATCAGGATCGGGCGATTCTGGCGCCTCAATGTGAACCGCCCCCCGACGATGTGGAAGCATGATCGTAAATGTCGTACCATGCCCTTCAACGCTTTCCACATCGATCCGGCCCCGATGCGCTTCGATAATTGCATGGACAATGGCCAGCCCTAACCCGGTACCTTCGTCCCTCGTGGTGAAAAATGGGTCGAAAATCTTCGAGCGCTGAGCCGCAGCAATGCCTACGCCGGTATCCGAGACCGCGAGACGAAGCGCCGGCCCTCCGGGATCCTGTTCCTCTGTAAGGGTCGCCGACAACGTCAGCGTTCCGCTGCCGGGCATGGCGTTGATGCTGTTCAGAATCAAGTTCAGAAGCACTTGCTTCATTTGCCCCGCGTCGCACCACATCCTGGATGCCAGAGGATCGACTTCCAGGCGGATGTCGATCCTGGTGTTGGCGACGGCATGGGCGGCGAGCGTCAATGCATCGAGCATGAGCGCTTCCGTCTCATGCCACTCCCCATGTGAACAATCCGGCTTGGTATAGAGCAGAAGATTGGTCAGCAGACGATTCATCATGTGGACAGACGATGAAATATGCTCGGCGTATCCTTGCAATGCCGGAGCGCCGTTCAAATCACGGCGCAACATCGATGCAAACAGTTCGATACTGCCGAGGGGATTCCGGATTTCATGAGCAATCCGACCAACCATTTCGCCCATAGCCGCCAGCCGATTGCGGCGCTGCAACCGATCCTCCAGCTCTCGTACCGTCGTGACGTCCTGAATCAAGAGCAAACTCCCGGCGTGGTGCCCTTCGCTGGTCCGCAAGGAGCGGTGGGAGAGGGCGACAGCCGCCCCTTGTTGCGTCGTTAAGGGATAGACGTCGCCGTCCAGCTCTGCCTCCTTGAGACAGACGGCTAAGGATCGGCCAATAATCTGTCCGCGCATGAGCCCGAGGAATTGCTCGCCGGCCTGATTACAGCGTGTGATCGACCCTTCCGTATCCATGACGAGCAACCCCGTCGAAAGCGACTCCACGATTGCCGTTAAGTGTTCCCGCAATTCTTCATTCGCACGCAAATTCCGATTGAGCGCCTCATTGCGGTCTGCTAATTCTACGTCTAGCTGCTCTAATCGTGACGTCAACGTCTGATAGGACTGTTGCAACGTTGCTGCAGCATCGTCGAAACTGCGAAAGGCTTCGTGTAACAACTCGCTATCCGCAGTCGCCGAGACAGGATGTACGTTCATCACATTATTCTCCTTCATTCTCCATGACCGCTTGGAGGCCTATTTGCTTCGCCCCCGCAGCCCGATGGAACAGCGGATCGTCAAATTTTTCGTCCGGCGCACTGGCAATTGATCCGGCCCCATTACGTTTCTTGCCCCCCAGATTCAGCATGATCTGTACCCTGGCCCATTCGGCCTCTGCAGGGCCAGGTCCGGATTTCAGCACCTGCCGGTAGAGATCCAAGGCACGTTCCGGTTGATTCAGTTGCAACAGCAGATCGGCGTACGACAGAAGATCCTGAGGCTCACGGAGGACGTTGTTTCTCAATGCATTCTCGAATGCTGCGGCGGCCTCCTCACGCTTCCCTTCCTCTCCCAATGTCCGCGCAAGCATCAAAGACATCCAGCCTTGCGCCATGTCCCGCGGATGGAACTTCGTCCAGTGTTTCATAACTCTGATGGCGCTCCGGCGGTCTCCCTGCTCAAGCATGGCCGTCGTCAATTGTCGTGAAACCATCGGCGACCGTGCGCTCTGCGGATACTGGAGACGGAAACTTTCGAATACGTTTCTGGCAGCCGCAGGATCCAGCTGATCCAAATAACTCTCGCCGAGACCGAGAAGCGCCTCTTCGTGAAATGCAGTCGCCTTCCTGTTTTTCACCAATGTTTGATAGAGGTGTACCGCTTCGGTTGAGAAGCCCAACTGGCGATGCCTGTCGGCTACCTCCAATAATGTCCGCGTCCCGGTGTAGTATTGTTCCGGAGCATGGCCATGGCTATGGAACAACATGATCGCCAAGACATCCTTCTTGTCCTTGAGTGCCACTTCTAGCCGGGGTTTCAGGAGAGAGGCCAGATGGAGTCCGGCAGTCTGAGGCCAGGGATCATCTGGAATGACACCGATTCGCTGAGTGACGTCTTGATAGACCTTGATGCCGCGTACAGGGTTTCCTCGTAATTCATAGTGCTCAGCCAAGTAATAGAGCGCCTCACTACCGAGAATATCGCCCTGATGCTCGAGCGCAATGGCCTTATAGATTTCCTCCCCTTTGGATGCATCCAGGTAGGAGCTGCCGCTCCCTTGGATCATGCCTTCAACTTTTTTTCGCAAGAAACCTTCTCCTGCCGACGCCGCAACTTCCTGCTCTTGCCGTGACAGGCGTATACGAGCGACGATTGCTGCGGCCGTATCTGCATACTGCGTCCGGGCTGCCGTATAAAAAACCTCTGCCGGCGCGCTCAGACCGAGCCGGCGGTGACTGTCTCCAAGGCGCACGAGCGCCGTGCCAGCATGCCCGCTCGAAGGAAAGAGGTTGTACAGGAGCAGGTCGATCTCGCATGCTCTTTTTAGTTCCTGAACTTCAAAGAGGGCGTCACCATACTGCTGCAACGCATCAGGATTTTGCTTGAGAAGATTCGGCCAGCGCCGATACAGGAAATCGTATAGCGGCACCGCGTCTCGCTTGCGCCTTTGTACATAGAGTGCGTTGGCCAGATCGAACGTCGCCCTCACAACAAGACGATCGTCCATCGCGCGCTCTCGAACCGTTTCGAAGGCCCGTTCCGCTTCTGTCCATCTCCCCAACTTTCCAAGTGTGACCCCCAACGCAAGCAACGATCGATCCACATCGTGACGAGGCAGATCGCGGGAAAGAGCATATTCATAGGCAACAATGGCGTCCTGGTACCATCCCATTTCCGCATACAAATCACCGACTCGCCAGAATGCCCTGAAGGCATTAGGATTCTTCGTATATGCGCCGATAATGCTGCGATACCGCGCAATCGCTTCTCTGCGCCCATGGTCGCTTGGATCTTCAAGCAGGATGAGCTCCGCCATAAATGCCTTCAACGGCGGAATCAATGTACTGGTGGAATCGAGTGCGGCAAGCGCATCAAACCCTGAACGGGCAACGGCATATTGCCCACGGGCGAGCGCCTTCACTGCTTCCTGGAATTGTAACGCCCCTGGCCCCTCCACGGTTCGGTCATAGCGAGGCCCATCATCAGGCAACGCGATCCGAGGCGTAGGCGTCTCCGAGCTCGCCTTAGGAGGCGTCGCACGGATGGGCGATGGTATAGCTTGAGCCTCTCGTGGTTCAGCGGCAGATGCAATCTGAAGCGCAGAACCATGCGCAAGCACACAGACGATCAACCAAATACATGATGCACTCATTTTCATAGATAAGTTGTGGGTTCAGCAATTTCTGTGCCTTTTGTCTTAGGTGAATAAATGCGAGCCATCTGAGTGAAATTGCGATTCGGCGCAGGATGAGTCAGTGAAACCTGTCAAAGGTCCGACGCTTTGACCATGCGTTCGTCAATCGATTGACGGAGCTGCTTCCGAGAAGAGGTCAGAATTCAATATGAGCAGGTCTGGCAGTATACGAAAAATACGTTGGTACGCGAGATGGCGAGACAGGCGGGGCACGGAGTGCTGAGTCACTGGGAAGTTCTGAGTTTTGAGTTCTGGGTTCTGCGTTGGCCGGAAAATCTGAAAGAGCAGTTTTGAGTCACGCGCCACTCTTCACTGGTTGTGAAACGGGAACTGGAGCAGAAGAGAGAGAAGACTCGCGAGCCAGTTCTTCATGAATGGCTGAGACCAGTTCGTCCAAGTCAAAATGCCATATTTTCCAAGGAACGGCACGACACGAGGTTCGAGGTTTTCGGAACTTCGAACCCTGAACTTCGAACCTCGAACCATTTATCCGTCCCGCCCGACCCACCTTTCCCACTCGTCGCGCAGCTCATGCGACAGAGAAGTGCTCCGAAACCCGCAGCCCCTGGGCCTTCGCCGCAAACCCTTTCCGTTTCATTTTCTCAATGAGTGTGGTGCGGTTCACCTGGAGCAGCTGAGCCGCCTTACTCGTTATCCCGTTAGCCTGGCGGAGCGCGTCCACGATCAAACGGTTCTCGAGCTGTTCAATCTCTCGCGGCAAATTGACCCCCTGATCGCTGAAGCTGATAAAGTGTGCCGCAGTCTGCTCCGCGGTGACCGGAGAGCGCCGGATGCGTTCTGGAAGATCGGACACTTCGATTGTCCCTGAGCGGCTCAGCACCGCGAAGCGTTCGACCATGTTTTCTAATTCTCGAATATTCCCAGGCCAGTGATATTCCATCAAACGGGCCATCGCGTCCGGAGAACAGTCTGTCATCGTAGTCGGCTTGCCGTGATTCAACTTCTCCAGAAAATGGTTCACCAATTGCGGGATATCGCTTCTGCGCTCCCTTAGAGGTGGAATGGTGACAGGGATCACATTCAGACGGTAATACAGATCTTCACGGAAACGTTTCTGCCGGACGGCCTCCTCCAAGTCTTGATTGGTGGCGGCGACAACACGGACATCCACGTCGATCGTTTTCGTGCCCCCTACTCGCTCGAATGAACGCTCTTGGAGGACGCGAAGCAGTTTCACTTGTAGCCCCAGGCTCAACTCGCCAATTTCGTCGAGAAAGATCGTTCCACCGTGCGCCGACTCAAAGCGCCCGATTCGCGTTTGTACCGCGCCGGTAAACGCTCCCTTCTCATGTCCAAACAACTCAGACTCGAGCAGATTCTCAGGAATGGCGCCACAGTTGACCGGAATGAGTGGACGATCTTTACGCGCGCTATTAAAATGCAGCATCCGCGCGACCAACTCCTTGCCTGTCCCACTCTCCCCCTGGATCAAGACCGTGCTGCCGTGGTCTGCAACCTTTGTAACAAACTCAAGGACTTGCCGGATCGGTTCGCTGCTGCCGACAATTTGTTCCATCTGATATCGGTCACGGACGGATTTCCGAGACGACAGCGTGCTCTGTCGGCGACGATAGGCCTCCAGCGCCCTATTGATGGTAATCGTAAAGACCTCGTTGTCGAACGGTTTTGTCAAGAAGTCGAAAGCGCCGGCCTTCATGGCCTTGACCGCACAGTCGATTGAGCCGTAACCGGTCATCACAACCCCGATCACCTTGGAATCGATCTGGTGGATGCGCTCCAGAACGGCTAGGCCATCGATATCGGGCAGCTTTAAATCTGTCATCAGCACATGAACGGGAATCTCTTTGGCCACGCGAATAGCCTCCAGTCCACTCCCGACAATCGTTGCCTCATGACCTGCTTGAGAGAACAGCCTCCGGAGCAGGTTCTGCAGGCCTTCATCATCTTCGACCACAAGAATCGATACCGTACTCATGCTGATATTCCCCATTAAAAGTGATGGCCCATGAAGAGAAAACAAGAAGAGCGCACCATATTTCCGCAGATGCGGAAATAGCACGGACAGGCCGTTGCCTCTCTTGCTGTCATAAAGTTTACGCAGTGCATCGATACTAAGCGTAGAAGAAATTTTCATATCGGAAAGTGCGTAATGGCTCTGATTAAGAATGAGTTTCAGCCATATAATGATGGAGCCTATAGATCCTATATGTAATTGCTATACGGCCTATTCAGCTCTATTCGTATGGTCATTGACAGTGCGGTGGGCTGTGGCGGGAAGTATGCCAACACGCCTTCAAGGGAAACCGCCTATCTTTCTTAGAATGTCGCGGCTAGAGGGAGAGAACAAACCAGTTGCGAAGAGTTACTGAGATTTCACCTGGAGCTTATAGGCCGGCAGCGAAGATTGGAGACCTGATCGCTTTTCCGATGGCGAATCGCGGACGAAAAAGGCTGCAGCTTGAGCGCGCCTAGTCACTTTCATCTTCTGAAAGATAAAGCGGATATAGTTCTTCACAGTCTTATCGCTCAGTACGAGCGATACACCGATCTCCTTATTCGTTTTCCCCTCAGCCACGAGCGCGAGGACGCGTTGCTGCTGGCTGGAAAGGGTCGCCCGTTGAGGCTCTGACGCCTTCTCCTTCTGCTGCTGCATACGGGTCAGAAGAGGCTGCGTAATGGCCGGATCGAGGATTGATTGCCCCTGGGCTACGGCATGGATAGCCCGCGCTAACCCCTCGCCATTTATTTGCTTTAACAGATAACCGGACGCGCCTCCGACGACCGCGGCAAGCACCGCCTCGTTGTCTTCATAGGAGGAGAGAAACAGCACCCGCGTGCCGGGACAGGAATCCCTAATGGCACGGCAGGCATCCACTCCGCTACCACCAGGCAAACGGACGTCCATCAGGACCACATCCGGTTGAAGTCGGCAGGATTCAGCTACGGCATCCGTGACAGTAGCCGCTTCGCCGACCACAGTGATACCGTCCTGGCGGCTCAATACCGCCTGCAATCCCTCTCGAACAATTTCATGATCGTCTACGATCAACACGCTGATTGGTTTTACGCTAGGCCGAACCAAGAGGCTCCTCCTTCGTGGAAGTATCTGATGCTCCATCAAGCTTGTGCGAGTTTTTTGGATCTGGATGGCTGCACAAGCAGTAGGAGGACGGGCCGGCAGCGCATGAAGGGGAGGGCGAAAGATCCACCATACACATCTAGTCCCAGGATTCGACTGGCTCGTATTGCTGAGGAATCATAATACCACTTGATATACTTAGCAATGCGTCTATTCAGCTCTATTGGAGTCGGCTATAGAGACAGGATAGAACTAACGCCTTCCATAACGGCTGACATCCGATAGATTACGTATATTCACTCTCGCTCGCAGGATAGCCGCGCGCGACTGGCGAGACTGGCGGGAAAAGCGAGACGGTCTCAAGGCTGAAGTGTTCGGATCTTCGAACTCACACTCGGAACCCAGCACTCAGCAGTTCGAGTCGCGCCTGTCTTTCTGGTTTCTTTGGTTCATTTGGTCTGTTTTGTTTTTGGGTTGAACGAAACTAACCAGACGTACCAAATCAACCAGACAAACAAAACAAACCAAATGAACCAGCCCTGGATTTACGTCCAGGTAAAGGTTCCGATACATTCTACCGACAAGAACAGTGAACCGCACTCGATATTGAGGACTGACTGCAACGTGAACACAGCCATACGTCACCCGCACGATGTAGGAATGACTGCACAGATCGAACAAACATTAGTTGAACGGATCGACAAGCATCAGATCAAGCTTCCGGTCCTTCCGCAAGTCGCTGGCCGGGTCATGGCCTTGGCCAATGACCCAACAGCAGATGCGGCCCGCCTGTCTGCCCTCATTCACCAGGACCAGGGATTGGCGGCACATGTTCTGAGAATAGCCAACTCGCCCGCCTACATGCCGAGGACTCCGATTGCCTCGCTCCAACATGCCGTCGCCATGCTTGGCATGAGTCAGCTGTCGGAAATCGCTGTCACGGTTTCTCTGAAGAGTGTGGCAGTCAAGATTCCCGGATACGAAGCGGACATCCAGCAACTCTGGCGGCATGCGCTGGCCAGCGGGGCCTTCGCGAAAGAGATCGCGCGCATGCGCCGGTACAATGTGGAAAGCGCTTACCTGTGCGGACTCCTACACGCGGTTGGGAAACCGGTTGTACTACAAGCCGTCACGACCATTGCCGCAGAAATGCATATCGCGCTCGAGCCCAGCGCTGTGCATGCCTTCCTCGACGGCTATCATGCCCGTGTGGGCAGCTTGATCGCGGCTGAATGGACCTTGCCTCCACAGGTGGCAGAGGCCATCGCCTATTTCGAGATCTACGAGCAGGCATCCTCTCATAAGCAGGAAGTGATGATGACCTGCCTGGCAGACCGGCTGGCGACTTTCATACTCGTTCCCGATTCATTCGACGACAGCACGCTTCGTGAACATAGTGTCTTTGCCGATCTCAATCTCTACCCTAACGATATTGATTCATTGCTCAGTCTGAAAGAGAAAGTTCTTAATCTTGTGGACACGATGGCGCAATGAGTACAGTGCTTCACTATGACATTGTGGTGATCGGGAGCGGTCCAGCCGGCCAAAAGGCTGCCATCCAGGGCGCCAAAGCAGGCAAACGCGTGGCAATGATCGAACGCGAGCCAGGCGTCGGCGGCGGCTGTGTATACCGGGGAACGATTCCGAGTAAAACACTTCGCGAGAGTGCGCTGCAAATGGACCGGCTGAAACAGTCGTCGGCTTCGCCGGACATGCGAGCCCAATCGAACATCGTAATCTCCACGTTGATGCGTCGCCTAGACGAAGTCGTCACATCACATGGCGATTATATGATGAACCAGCTGACACGTAATGGCATCATATTATTCCACGGCCGAGCCCATTTCCTCTCCGACAGCCTGATCGAAATGCTGACGGTCGACGGCATGAAACAAACCCTCGCCGCCGACACGATCGTCATCGCCACAGGATCCAGACCCCGCGCACCGGTCGAGATACCGATCGATCATGAACATATTCTCGACAGCGACTCGATTCTCTCGATGATCTACTTGCCGCGCTCCCTTACCGTACTAGGCGGGGGCATCATCGCATTGGAATATGCGTCAATCTTTGCCACGCTCGGCGTGCAGGTCACCATCATCGATCGGGCTGATCGCCCGCTTCAGTTTTTCGATGCAGAACTCGTGCGCACGTTCGTGCAAAGCTTTGAGCAAGAAGGCGGTCACTACTGTGGAGGACAGGCGGCCAGAGACGTCCGATGGGATGGCATCTCTCAGGTGGTGACGACGCTCCAGGACGGGCAGGTGTTCATGAGCGATAAAATGCTCGTGGCCTTGGGGCGGCAGGCAAATATTGAGGACCTCAATCTCGGAGCTGCAGGTTTGACCGTCACCGAAAAGGGAACACTGGTTGTCAACGAACATTGCCAGACGGCTATTTCACATATTTACGGCGTCGGCGATCTGATCGGCCCCCCCGGGCTGGCCTCCTCTGCCATGGAGCAGGGCCGGCGTGCCGTGTGCCATGCTCTGGGTCTCCCCGAGGGACAATCAGCCAACACCATTCCGGTCGGGATTTACACCATCCCCGAGATGTCCAGTATCGGACTGGATGAAGTGGCGGGTCGGAAACGATATCGCGAGGTCATGATTGGCCGGTCGAGGTTCAACGAGATCGCACGCGGTCAGATCTCAGGCATTCGCAACGGCTTACTGAAGATGGTGGCTGATCCGACAGGCGAATATCTCCTTGGCGTCCAGATCGTCGGGGAAGGCGCGACGGAACTGATTCATCTCGGTCAAATGGCACTCCAGTATGGGGCCACGATCGACTCATTTGTTGAGAACATCTTCAACTTCCCTACGCTGGCTGAAACCTATCGCGTCGCAGCTCTTGATATCGTAGGCCAACGTCAAAAACGTCTGGCCTCAGCCGCCGCCTGAAACAAGCGAGACTGGCGGGAAAGGCGCGAAAAGCGGGACAGGTGGGTGATCGAACGGCTGAAGTGTTTGGAACTTCGAGACCCGACCTTCAGCCTTCAGCCTTCTGCCCTGCCGACAATCCCACTGCAAGGAAACGTTCGTCGATCACGCCGAGTATATGCCGTTGAAGCTCATCACGAATCGGCGCGAAATTCTCATCGTGGAGATACCGATTGACCGTGGGAGGCAACCGCCGCCGCCAGGCCTGGGCCGCCTGTTTCGCACCATCGGCAACTGGTCCTCCATGAACAAGAATGGTACGGACTTCATGCTCAAAAAACCCCACATGGACTTCTTCATCTTCCAAAATCGAGGTCAGATCAGGCCGCAAACCGACTAACAGCCTTGCGAACTCTAATCCCACCATTTCGTACCCATAGAGATGCACGGCAAGAACCCTCCATTGACTTGGCATACGAGGGAGAGCCGTCTTACCGTGTGAACTCATACCCAGCAGCAGCTCAAACTGTTTGAGATGCTGCGCCTCTTCTTCCTCATGACGGCGCAAGAACTGCAGCACCCCAGGTGGAACATCCTGCGCCTGCGCAGCTCGTACTGCCCACAAGGCCATAGCCTCCGCCTTGAGGAATTGCTCCAGAATCGCCCGTTCACAGGAAGAAGGAAGTGGATGAATCATGCGCTGAGTCTACTGGAACGATGGGGCAGAACCAACAGGTGAGTTGCAGATGCCACATTCAAGCGAGACGGGCGGGAGTTGCGGAGAAAGCGCGACTGGTGAGACACGAAGCGCTGAGGACTGGGAAGTTCTGAGTTCTGAGTTTTTGATTCTCACTCAGAGCTCTGCACTTATCTTTCAGCACTTCCGGATAACTCAGAACCCAGAGCTCCTAACTCAGAACTTCTTTACCCGTCTCGCTCCACCCGCCCGTGACACCCCCTGGCTAATGCGGGCTAGACACTCTCCAAACCATTCCTGTATCCTATCGGGATTGCGTACCATCCTTTCTGGCGGTGTAGCTCAGTTGGTAGAGCAGCGGACTCATAAGCCGCGGGTCTCCCGTTCAATCCGGGACACCGCCACCAAACCACGCTTGGAATGTGCCTCCCTCGCGAGGCTTTCATGGATGTACGCCAGTCTCCGCGTGTCCCGCTTGATAGCCTGGCCTTTCTGGAATCAGACCGTGACGTTGGCCACGGTGCCGTGGTCAACCTCTCTCGAACTGGCGCACAGCTTTCCAGTGCCTACCCCGCCCACCATGGCGATTATCTCTCACTGAGCCTCAGCTTGCCCGATCAAGTTTGCTCACTCGATGTCATGCTTGCCGCTGTGCGGTGGGTACAAGGGAGACACTTTGGCGTGGAGTTTATTCAGATCCCCGCTTACGAGCAGAGCCGATTACGAGACTCTCTGGGCAACCCTCCCGCTGACAAGACCGCACCATGAGCCATGACAGTCCCAAACGCGATGGCATATCCCTCGAAGAGGCGACCGTCTCCAATCGGTGCATGATACGGTGTATGCTCACAGGGAACTCTCTCCGTTGACTTGATTACGGGATGGCTTGGAGAAGATGCAGTTTCCTGCGGTACTGAGGCGTGGGCCTTCCCCCGCTGTTGAGAGATTTCGACCCCAACGGAGGATGACTCTATGAGCAACGAAACAGAAGATGCGTTCGTCAAAGAGAATCAACAAGTCATTCGAGACTATCTGATCGGAAGATTCAAAGGGTTTGAAGTCACCGACACGCCTAATCCTCCACTCTCCCACATGTTTATCGTGACGAGATCCTCAGAAGAACGATACAGCGTCAAGGTGACATGGCCACAGATTTCAGACAAGAACAACACCCCTGCAAAGATGAAACAGCTCCTTGTCGCCCACGATGTGGCTGGCAGAATGAGAGGGAAGTCTCAGGGAGAGTATTTCGCGTGGGGAAACTATTAGGCGAGGCATGGGGCCTGAGGTAATCAAGCCCACTGTCACCGACACCTTTCCCTTACGCCTGATTGTTTACCAACACCTACGTGCGCCGACCTGATTCTGGACTCTGGCCCTTGCG
>Ga0194035_1000318_pt1 | contig 28648 bp, 29 predicted proteins | sample JunL2320m_MetaG_FD_148680 | JGI IMG/M metagenome (GOLD analysis project Ga0194035, IMG submission 148680) | Anoxic zone freshwater microbial communities from boreal shield lake in IISD Experimental Lakes Area, Ontario, Canada - Jun2016-L239-20m | ecosystem: Environmental > Aquatic > Freshwater >...
GCGCATAACTTCGTCAAGTGCAGCTGCATAGTTCTCCACAAGCTGGGCTTCGGTGAACGAAACCTTGCCGATGGGGAACTGCAGGTTTGAATGCTTATCAACACGGAATTCAATCTTTCCGCCCTTAATGTCATCCACTGCCTTAGCTACGTCCATGGTGACCGTGCCAGTCTTTGGGTTTGGCATGAGGCCACGGGGACCAAGTACCTTGCCCAAGGTTCCGACTTTGCCCATGAGATCAGGTGTGCAGACGGCTGCATCAAAGTCTGTCCAGCCTCCGCGTACCTTTTCGATGAGTTCATCTGAACCCACAAAGTCTGCGCCGGCGGCGCGTGCTTCTTCTGCCTTTTCAGCGTTTGCAAAGACCAGGACCCGAACAGTCTTGCCAGTGCCATGAGGCAGGTTGACGGTGCCGCGCACCATTTGATCAGCCTTACGTGGATCCACGCCAAGTCGCATGGAGATCTCAACGGTTGGGTCGAACTTTGACTTCGTCGTCTCTTTCACCAAACGCACTGCTGCCAATGGTGTGTAGAGATCGTCGAAATCAATCTTTTCTGCCGCTTCGCGGTAGACCTTGCTGCGCTTCATATCTGCTCCTTCGCAGTGTGTGGTTTGCGAGCCGCGCTGGCTCTCCCACGGGGATGGTTATGCGTGATTACGCGGAAACGGTGATACCCATTTGACGGGCAGTGCCTTCGATGATCTTCATCGCGCCCTCAATGTCATTGGCATTGAGGTCAGGCATTTTTGTTTCTGCGATTTGACGGACCTGATCTTTGGTGATCGAGCCTGCCTTTGTCTGGTGTGGAACACCCGATCCTTTTTCAACGCCTGCGGCCTTGAGGATGAGACGGGAGGCCGGTGGGGTCTTCAGTACGAAGTCGAATGAACGATCCTCGTACACCGTGATCTCAACTGGGATCACGTTGCCCTTTTGGTTTTCTGTAGCAGCGTTGTACGCCTTGCAGAATTCCATGATGTTGACGCCATGCTGGCCAAGTGCTGGGCCTACTGGCGGCGCTGGATTTGCTGCGCCTGCCTGAATTTGAAGCTTAATCAGGCCGGCAACCTTTTTCTTCGGTGCCATGGTGATTCGGGTCCTTACGTTTGGTGTTACCTGGAAGCGGCGCTTCTAGGAATCTAAAGAGGTCGTTAGTTTTTATCGACCTGGCTGAACGCGAGTTCAACGGGTGTTTCGCGGCCAAAGATCTCCACCAAGCCGGTGATCTTCTGAGCCTCGATATTAATTTCAGAGATGGTTGCATGCAAGGTTGCAAACGGACCATCTACGACAGTCACCGAATCGCCAACCGCGAAGTCGATTTCCAAGAGTGGCGGTGCTGAAGGTGCTGCGCCACCGGCGCCACCTGTTCCCGTACCTGTCTTCTTTTCTGGCACGGGAGCAAGAATCGCGGTGACTTCATCAATGGACAAAGGTGACGGCTGATGACCGTGCCCTACGAAGCCGGTAACGCCAGGGGTGTGGCGAACAACGCCCCAAGATTCGTCGGTGAGTTCGCAGCGAACAAGCACGTAGCCAGGGAATTTATTGCGCTTCACCAGCTTGCGCACGCCGCCCTTGATCTCGTGCACTTCTTCAGTAGGCACCTCAACCTGGAAGATGTAATCCTCCATATTGAGCGACTGAGTACGAGTTTCAAGGTTTTGCTTCACCTTGTTTTCATATCCTGCGTACGAATGAATGACATACCAGTCACCAGGAGCGCGACGCATCTGTTCTGCGAAGGCTTCGACTGGATCAACTTCCTCTTCAGGAGTCTCATCCGATGTCTCTTGGCTAGTTTCAACAATGGTTTCAAGAGCGATTTCGCCAGCGGCGTTTGTCGATGCCTCAAAGACGACCTCTGACTCAGCCTCGAGCGCAGGCTCGACTTCGTCAGCGATCGTTACGTCGATGGCTTCGACAACCAGTTCGTTCAGGTCCTGCTCGGACACAGCGGGTTTCTCCTCGTTCGGGGAAGGGCTAGGGAATGCGCTACTCATCCGAAGATGAACAACACACCTCTTGTGAAGATGAAATCAAGACCAGCAATGATGCCAGCCATGATTAGGACAAACACCAAAACAACCGTTGTATAGGCAATAAGTTCTTTGCGGGTTGGCCAGATGACCTTGCGCAATTCGACAATGACTTGGCGCACGAACAGAGCAAGACGCGTGAAGATATTCTTCTTCGCACGTGCCGCAGGCTTCGAAGCATTGCGCTCCGTGCCGTCCGTATCCGTCATTTTCTTACCTTTACTTCAGCCGTTTCGAGGTCGTACTTGGTGCGCAGGGCAGGAGGGACTCGAACCCCCAACCGACGGTTTTGGAGACCGTTACTCTACCAATTGAGCTACTACCCTAAGTCGATCCACTAGCTCACCTTGGGCAGGCTACCGCCAACGGTTCAACGAAGGCCCACAGTCTACGGCGATGGGTAGATGAGGTCCAATTCGGGCAACTTTCTGCCATGAAATGACCATCTGACCTGAATTACCCGGCTGGATTCATGATTGCTTTTGACTATTCATCCCAGTTCGGGTCGGTATGGAGTTCAACATTGAGCCAATAGTTCAACCCTGGTTCTTCAAGGCGCCGCCCTAGTTCCCGTCGAATTCGATCGACATCGCTGATGGTCCACACCCCCGCATCAACGAGGTAATCGACCTCGACGTACACCTTGCGACCTAACTTGCCAATGAGGACTGACACTGGATCTGGCAGGGAGAACATGGCGGTAACTTCTGCTACCGCTTGCTCAATTGGCTCCTGTGTCTCTTGCCCTGGAGCCCCTTCAAGCAGTTCGCGCATCGTGGTGCGGATCATCGAAATCGGCGTCGGTGCTACGACCACCGCGGCGACAAGTACCAGGACTGGATCCACATACCCAGCAAGCCCAGACCACTGACTGTCTTGCAAAAGTAAGGCTGAGATGAAGCCCACAAGCATGGCAATACCTAGGTAGACCGCAGCAAGCCATTGCGCGGCTTCGGCTGCGACGAGCTCTGAGTCTTGCCTCATTCGACGCAAAACGACGTAAATCACCAGGGACCCAAGGAAGGCCAAGATCGCGTAAATGAGGGCGGGGCCTAACTGCGTGTCTCCGCCGCCGGTCAAAATGATTTGAATCGCATCAATCACCGCGTAGCTGAAGGCACCAACCAGCACTAATCCCTGTACGCCAAGCACCAAAGGACCTAGCGCCTCTCGACCAAACGGATATCGGGCCGATGGTCCGCGCTTCACCAGAGTTGAAACCTGCAACGTCAAGCCCGAGAGCACGGTGCCAATGACACCGTAAAGACCGTCAAACAAAATAATTTGAGATGAAACCACGAGACCACGGCTGCCGCAGCCAACGAAATAACCAGCGACCGCTGTTCAGCAAGGAGAACCCGTTCGTTGTGGTCAACTGATTGCGGACTCATACAGGCATTCAATCAGTCCAAGTGAGGCTGATGATTGCTCTGATGAAGTTCGCTGGAAGAATGGCGTCTATGACTGAACGCGTATCTGACCGAATTGCCGCTATCGCTGAATCTGCAACCTTGGCCGTTGATGCCAAAGCTAAGGCTCTCAAGGCTGCCGGACGTCCAGTAATTGGCTTTGGGGCTGGTGAACCAGACTTCCCAACACCTGATTACATCGTCGCCGCTGCCATCAAAGCTTGTTCGGATCCAAAGTGGCATCGGTACACGCCTGCAGGCGGCTTACCTGAACTCAAGGAAGCCATCGCAGTCAAAACTCAGCGCGATTCAGGCTATGAAGTTTCCGCGAACCAGATACTCATCACCAACGGTGGCAAGCAGGCTCTTTACAACGCCTTCGCTGCTCTTCTTGATCCAGGCGACGAAGTCATTCTTCCGGCGCCGTACTGGACCACCTACCCTGAATCTATTCGCCTTGCTGGTGGCGTTTCGGTTGAAGTGATGACCGACGAAACCAGTGGCTATCGCGCGACAATCGATCAGTTGAATGCTGTGCTTACTCCTCGCACAAAGGCTTTGGTATTCGTCTCCCCGTCAAACCCAACGGGCGCGGTCTACTCCCCTGCTGAAGTTAAGGCAATCGGAGAATGGGCTGTTGCGAAGGGCATCTGGGTCATCACTGACGAAATCTACGAGCACCTTGTATACGGCGATGCGCAGTTTGCATCCATGCCAACACTTGTACCTGAACTTGCTAATACCTGCATCGTTGTAAACGGTGTTGCCAAGACTTACGCAATGACTGGATGGCGTGTGGGCTGGCTGATTGGTCCTGCAGACATCGTCAAGGGCGCAACCAACTTGCAGTCGCATGCAACCTCAAACGTTGCCAACGTTTCACAGATTGCTGCTCTTGCTGCAGTCACCGGTGATTTATCTGCCGTTGACGAGATGAAGGTGGCCTTTGATCGACGTCGCAAACTCATCACCGGGATGCTTGATGCAATTCCTGGCGTGAATTGCCCACTTCCCGAAGGTGCTTTCTACGTGTACCCATCAGTGAAAGAAGTCGTTGGTCGTACCTTGCGCGGCCAAAAGATTGCTTCGTCAGCACAACTGGCTGGCTTGATTCTTGATGAAGTTGAAGTCGCCGTCGTTCCGGGTGAAGCCTTTGGCACTCCTGGTTACCTGCGATTGTCATACGCAACGAGCGATAGCGACATCACTGAAGGTGTCGGACGAATCGCAGCCTTGCTGAGTGAGCTCAGTTAAAGCGAAAAACCAATGCAACGCACTTCGGGATGTAACTCAATTCCGAAGTGCGTTTGTACTTTCAGCCGAACATCGCGCGCAAGCTCAAGAATATCTGAAGCGGTTGCTGTGCCACGATTCGTTAACGCCAAGGTGTGCTTTGTTGAAATTCGCGCTCGATCGTTAAGTCCGTAGCCCCTGCTCATGCCCGACTTCTCGATAAGCCATGCGGCACTGACTTTCACTCCATGCTCGCTGGGATAACGCGGACATTCGGCGGGTAGTGCAGCCCCCTGGGCTTCATCAACTATCGGATTAGTGAAGAACGAACCGGCACTCCAAGAATCATGATCGTCACGCACGAGGACCATTGCTTTACTTAGCCGCAAGTGCAACACGGCATCTCGGATTTCAGACGAAGCAGAACTATCTCCTACTTCGAGTCCAAGGGCGTCTGCGAGCTGCGCGTAAGCAATCTGACTCTGTGCTGCTCGAGTGAGCACGAATGAGACTGCTAGCACGACAAAACGATTGGGATCTTTTTTGAAGACGCTACTGCGGTAAGTGAAGTCACACTCATCGGCCGCAAGATCGCGAACCTTGTGAAGTTGGCGATCCCAGACGCGCACTGAATGGATCACGTGTGCAACTTCAACGCCATAGGCACCAACGTTTTGAATCGGCGTTGCCCCAACCGTTCCTGGGATTCCAGACAAGGCCTCCAGGCCGTTGAATCCCGAGGACAAACAAGTGACGACAAATGCATCCCATGGTTCGCCACAAGCTGCGGTAACGACGAAATGCTCTTCGAACTCTTCGACAGTTACCTGATGCACATCTGCATGCACGACTAATCCGGCAAAGCCCTCATCACAAACAAGAAGATTGGAGCCACCACCCAGGATGAGAACGTCGAGCCCGGCCTGATCTGCTTGGTGAATAGCCGTAATGAGTTCAGCTTCACTTGTGGCGCTGATGAAATTCGCGGCCTCGCCACCGACATGCAAGGTCGTGTAGTCAGCGAAGCGCATAGGTGCAGCCTAGAGAGTTCAGGTGAGTTGGACGATTGCTTGGGCGCGGCCCAGCACCGTTTGGTCGTCAAACTTGGCAGTAATCGCAATTTTGGCTCGATTACCTTCAAGTAATTCGGTGACCTTGGCACTGACCTCAAGGAACACGCCCGCATCGTCGTTAGGCACAACTACTGGGCGAGTGAAACGGACTCCATACTCAATAACTGCCCCCGGATCACCGACCCAGTCTGTGACAACCCGAACGGCTGTGGCCATCGTGAGCATGCCGTGGGCAATGACGTTAGGCAGCCCAACTTCAGTGGCGATGCGCTCGTTCCAATGAATCGTGTTGAAATCTCCCGAGGCACCTGCGTACTTCACCAAAGTGAGGCGGTCTATCGGGTAACGAGCTGGTGGAAGTTCGGTGCCTACAGCAACGTCAGCGAACTTGATCGTGGAGGTCATTCGTCAGCACCTCGAGAAACCAACATCGAAGTGGCCGTTGCTACCAATTCACCGGCAACAGTGGTGATGGTGCCCTTCGTGGTGATCATGTCGTTGCCAGCCATAGACCGAATGTTCTCGATGACTGTCGTGACCACGAGCTCATCGCCAGCACAGATCGGCCTGGCATAGGAGAACGTCTGTTCGCCATGAACGACCCGGGCAAAGTCAAGGCCTAGATCGGGGTCAAATAATGCTGCGTTCGCTGCTTCGAGAGAGACGACGATGGCAAACGTTGGCGGGGCTATCACATCTGAGTAGCCCAGGCGCTGAGCTACTTCAGGATCGTGAAAAACCGGGTTTAAGTCACCAATAGCGCGCGCGAATTCGCGGATCTTCTCCCGACCAACAACGTACGAGGGTCCAGCAGGGTAAGTCCGCCCGATGAACTCAGGATTCAGCGCCATGAAGCAAAACCGACTAGCGGGTTTCCTTGTGCACGGTGTGCTTATTGCAGTTCATGCAATGCTTCTTCATCTCCAAGCGATCAGGATCGTTACGACGATTCTTCTTGGTGATGTAGTTACGGTGCTTGCAGTCTTCGCACGCCAAAGTGATCTTTGGTCGGACGTCAGTTGCCTTGGCCATGATCTGTCTCTTTCTCACGGTAACGCGTAGTCGAACCTGAATCGTACGGCTGGTTTTGCATAGAGCTCACCAGTAGCGAGGGCCGGATTTGAACCGGCGACACAGCGATTATGAGCCGCTTGCTCTACCAACTGAGCTACCCCGCTTGAGGCGGCAACGACCGTGAAGCCACTGCTACCTTCGAGCCCCCATACGGAATTGAACCGTAGACCTTCTCCTTACCATGGAGACGCTCTACCGACTGAGCTATGGGGGCGCAAAGCCTGCCAAGAGTACACGCCAGCATCGGCCAGCAGAAATCGCATGACCAAAGCCCCCAAGATGGCTCAATTACCGCAAAGGCACCACACTGTTCCAATGAAATGGACCAACTCAGATATACCTAACTTACAAGGCCGCCGAGCCATCGTGACCGGCGCTAACTCTGGTTTGGGACTGTGCACCGCGAAAGCTCTGGCTCAGGCTGGTGTGCAAGTAACGCTCGCTGTGCGTGATCTAGCCAAAGGTGCCACTGCAGCCGCAGCGATAACTGACGCCGGCGGACAGTTTGTCGCCGTACAACACCTGGACGTTTCAAGCCTGGCAAGCGTGCGTGAATTCGCGCAATCGTGGAGCCAAGACAACGTCGACGGACTCGATCTACTGATCAATAACGCCGGAGTCATGGCTATTCCTGCGCGTGTTTCAGCCGATGGTTTCGAAGTTCAATTCGCAACCAACCACCTTGGGCACTTCGCGCTGACCGGTCTACTGATGCCGGCACTGCTAGCTAAACCACAATCACGCGTGGTCAATGTGGCTTCTAACGCCCATCGAATGGTTAAGGCTATGAACTTCGATGATCTGATGGCAACCAAGAAATATCGCGCCTGGAATCAATATGGCCAGTCAAAACTTGCCAACCTGCTCTTCACCAGTGAATTACAGCGGCGCCTTGATCTTGTCGGTAGTTCGATGAAAGCAATGGTGGCCCACCCTGGTTATTCAGACACCAATCTGAGTTCGGGTAGCGCGCGACTCCGCAATAAAACCATGCAAGCCAAGATGTCTGACACCTTGAGTTCGTGGTTTGGTCAAGACGCAGAACTTGGGGCCCTACCGATTTTGTTCGCAGCGACCGCCCCGAATTTAGCGGGTGACAGTTATATCGGCCCAGACGGCTGGAAAGAATGGAAGGGTTATCCAAAAATTGTCGACCGCACGAACGCAGCCAAAGATCTGGATGCAGCGCGCCGACTTTGGGATATCAGTGAAGATCTGACCGGCGTACATTTCCCTATCGATTAGCCCGGACATTCAAAGTTGTATTTGTCCTTGACCGGATGGCCAAAGAATGAGATCACGTTCGACTCGAGCACCTAGAGTCAGCACATGACCCAAGGACGCATCGCGCTCGTCGGCAGTGGCGAATACCTGCCAGTCATGCAGGATATTGAAGCTTGGCTGCTCAAAGATCGTCCGGCTAGATACGTTCAACTTGCAACAGCTGCAGCGCCCGAAGGCGACACCTCACTTGCGCACTGGCATAACCTTGGGGCCAATGCAGCCGCTCGCCTTGGCGTTGAACAAGTTGTTATCGATGTTCGTGATCGTGATGATGCAAATAATCCGAAGTGGGTTGAGCTCATTTCCGGGGCCGGACTCATCTACCTATCCGGTGGCAATCCCTCGTACTTAGCCGAAACGCTGCGGGACACCAAAGTGTGGGACGCGATCGTGCACGAATGGAATATCGGGGCTTCCCTGGCTGGCTGTAGTGCTGGGGCTATGGCGATGTGTGGTTACGTTCCTGACTTTCGTCATCCGCGCAGTGGCGGAGTGAGCGGCTTAGGACTTCTGCCCGATATCCGCGTGCTTCCACATTTTGATCGCCTTTCGCATTGGATGCCTGACTTCACGCTGAAGCCGTTAGTGAGTAAACATGCTGAAACGCTTGGGGTTGATGAGGACACTGCACTTGTTGGGGAAAGTAACGGAAGCAACGTTTGGGACTTTCGATCCGTTGGACGCCTAGATTCTTGGCGGATTGAAAGTTCAGGAAAGCACCGCATTGAAGGCACCATTGCGATCAAAGTCTTGGATCCGGCTTAGTCACACTTGCTGGCAACGCAACTTTTCTACTGGAGATCTTTGCGAACGTCACGTTCACGCTGTGCATGTTCATTGGTATCTGAGTTGTAATTCCACAATGCGGGAGTCAAAACAGCTGCTATCCCCACTCCGAGCACACACAGCAATCCGCCGCTGGCAAATGAGAACCGCAACGATGTAAGCGAAGCAACTGTCGAACTTCGAACCTGCCCAAGCAGCGGACCCACTGAATAACTCAGCATCTCAATACCTGCCATGCGCCCTCGAACTTCATCGGGGATTGTCTGATTCCATACCAGCCCACGGAAAATACCGCTGACAATGTCTGCAGCGCCCGCAAACATCAAGAAGACGAGAACCCACCAGATATTGGGCGCGACTCCTACAAGAGCGATACAGCCGCCCCACAGGGCTGCTGCAATGACAACGAAGCGGCCGTGCTTCTTCATCTTTGAGGTCCACCCGCTGGTGAGCGTCACCAACAGCGCACCAACAGCCGTTGCCGCGTATAACAAACCTAAAGCCCAAGGGGCATCAAATTCCTGCGCAACAAATGGATACAGGGCAATTGGAAAAGCGAAGACCATCGCAATGAGATCGATGATGTAGGTGCCAAGCAGGTCTTTGCGACTGAAGGCATACTTCACACCTTCCACAATGTGCGCAACCCCAGCACGTTCGCCAACCTCACGAATAGGCTCGATACTGCGAAGTTTAAAAAGGAATACTGCAGACACGGCATAGGACAACATATCGATTCCATAAGCCAACCCCACACCGCCAAATGCAATGATCAAACCCCCAATAGCTGGCCCAACTATTGATCCGACGTTGTAGCGCACCATGCGCAGAGCACCAGCTGCTGCTAGTTCATCGTGCTTCACCAATCGAGGCATGATCGCATTTAGCGAGGGACTTTGCAGTCCGTCATTTGCAGCCAAGATGAACGCCACGACGTAGATCAACCACAGTTGCGGAGCCGGAATGACGGCGTTGAGACAAAGGATGCTCAGCAGAGCAATAGCGGCAATCTCAGTGGCCAACACGATTCGACGTCGATCTAAGGTGTCAGCCAAAGCTCCGCCATACAAACCAAAGAGCACTAAAGGCACTAACTCGACTAGGCCAACCGCCCCCACCGCAATAAATGAGCCGGTGAGATGCGCAACCTGAAAAGGGATGGCGACGTAGGTGATCATTGATCCCAAATAGGTGATCATGCCGCTCGTAAATAGGTTGCGGAAGTCCTTGGAAGTCCGAAGCGGGGTGATGTCGATACTCCACTTGGCCATTGGGGCAGTCTGCCGTATTCGTTCAAGTCACGCTCCACCTGATGAACAAAAAGTGAAGCGGTGGGTGCCTTAGGCGCCCACCGCTTCACTTTCGATACTTTGACTCCCTAGCCAACGACAGCCATCGTCGTCGTGTTCACTAACTTTCCGCAGGTAGGTGCCTTATCAGGCACTGGAACGCCGTTCTTGATCTGGATGTACCAACTGCAATTGTTCGGACTTCCCATCGGGGTCACACCTGGCTGGAAGGAAACCTTCTGAGGAATCAATCCGTGTGCATCAAATGAGGTGACCTTACGTAGGTTGTCAACAAATGAGGCACGAGTCAGGCACTTGCCCGCACGCTTCAAGCCTTCGATCATCAAATCCGTTGCTGCATAGGCAATTGGCGGAGTTGCTGAGTATGGATTGAGCCCGGCTGCCTTCATGCCATTGACGAAGGTACGCATAGCCGGGTGACCCGGAACACCGACAGGAATGGTGCCGTAGGTGGTACCGATCATTCCCTCGAGCGGACCCGCAGCTTTCGCAATAACAGCGGGATCAATAACTCCAGCACCAACCACACCCTTAAGCGAAACACCTTGCTGCGCTAATGCTTGTGAGATAGACACCACTCCGTCGACGTACATCGACATATATGCGGCATCTGCTCCTGATTGCTTTACTCGAAGCGCCGTTGTGGTGGCATCATGCGCACCCTGTGGCTCATCAATAATCAGCAATGATTGAGTCATTGCGTTTATTACCTGGTTGGCTTTTGATGTGTTAATCATGCCCGCAGCTGCGCTAGGAGTGTTATGAGCAATAAGAGCGATTTTCGTTGCTCCAGTCGCCTTAAGTCGTTCGAACACTGCTGTACTGATGACGCCTGGTGAAGATGGACCCGTGACTGAGAAGGTGTTGGCATCAGTTGACATCGCCAACACGTTGAAGCCAGTAACCGGAAGGTTGGCTGCTTTAAAGGTTGGGAAAGCCGCATCGTTCGCGGATGTCATAACGATGCCGAACACGTGATCGTTCGTCATTGCCTTATTTGCAACGGTCACTTGAGTTGCTGCACTAGCCTGATCGTCGTATCCGATCATTTGAATCTTGCGACCGAAAATCCCACCTTTTGCGTTTTCCTGTGCAACACGCAATTTCGCGGCTTCCTCACCGCCTGCAAAGTTTGCAGCAGCTGGGCCAGTCTTGGGTGAGAAGAAACCGAGAGTAATGCTGGTTGGCGTGACGCCTTCCTCTGCGGGACAGTTCACGGGAGCAGGCGAAACTTTCGGAGCCGGTTTTGGAGCTGCACTCGCCATGCTTGTGCCAAGTGCGAGCATCACTGAGATACCAAGACCACCAACAAGTGCAGATTTCTTGACACTTCGATTCTGTAGCTGAACCATTTTGAATTTCCTCCCCGTTGAATCCGAAGAATCGGATCGTCATCCAACGCCGGATGCGATGAATTCTTTGGACTCTAGGTTGGATTTCTGTGATCTGCCACACATATCCGAAATAATCCGGTATTATGACGAGTGATACGCCCGTAATAAGTAAAAGGCCCCGATTCTTTTGAATCGGGGCCTTACGCGTGGCAGCTGGAGGATTCGAACCTTCGAAGGCGTAAGCCGGCGGATTTACAGTCCGCTCCCATTGGCCGCTCGGGCAAGCTGCCTAGCTTTGCTCCCCTTACGGGCAGCGCAGGAAACAATACACGAGCGCTGCTTTGCCCCGTACCTGGCAGGAGTCCCTCCCGGTTTCGGCACAATAGGGCCATGAAGGAGGATTCATGGCTGACAGCAGTTTCGACATCGTGTCCAAGGTAGATCGGCAAGAAGCCGATAACGCCCTGAACCAAACCGCCAAAGAGTTGGCACAGCGCTTCGATTTCAAGAACACCGACACCACGATTGAGTGGAAAGGTGAGCTAGGAGTCGAAATCACATCTGGCACTGAAGAGCGGGCCAAGGCGGCACTTGATGTCTTTAAAGAAAAGATCATCAAGCGCGGCATGAGCCTGAAAAGTTTTGAAGCTCAAGACCCACGGGCTTCAGGCAAGGAATACAAAATCAGCGGAGAGTTCAAGGCTGGCATCAGCCCCGAGCAAGCAAAAAAGCTCGGCAAACTCATCCGTGATGAGGGACCCAAGGGTGCCAAAGCTCAGGTGATCGGTGATGAACTTCGCATCTCAAGCAAGAGTCGAGATGACTTGCAAGAAGTGCAAGAGCTCGTACGCACTGCAGAACTTGATTTCGCAACTCAGTTTGTGAACTACCGCTAAAGGAGTTACTCGCGTCCACGAAGCACTAGATCAGCACTATCGCTGACCAGACCTTCACGCTGATGCGCTGCTAGGCCACCAAGGTCGCTCCATTGCAGCGCATCAGTTGGACAGACGTCTATACACAAGCCGCAAAACATGCACAGAGCAAAGTCAATGTTGAAAGCATCAAGTATATGAACGGTCTTTGGTCTGCGGCCCTGTGAAATTTGTTCCGTATGACGATCGATTTCCATACATTGACTTGGGCACTCACGTACACAAATCAAACACGCAGTGCAATCATCTTCAAGTAAGCCAATAGACCGGCGGACGCTCATAGCGTCACTGACTTTCGCATAGGTGCATCATGAACAAGTTCTCGATGTAAGAGTGGTCGTGAATCTGTAAGGCCAATAAAAGTGACGCCAAACATTTCCTGGGATTCACGCTCATACCAACAGGCACCGGGATACGTCGCAGAAAGTGAACTGACTTTTTCAGTCACATTCGTGACAACGAGCGCCGACTCACCAGATTCAAGGTTTACAACTCTGGCCACGACATCCAAGCTCTGGCCTCGATCAATGACGGTGAGAAAGTCAAACCACGTCATTGACTCTGAAGCAAGGTTTTCAAAATATTGCAGCCAATGATCTGACTCGATACGCGTGGGGGCTTGCGTCATGATTGAGTCACAAGAAGTCGGATACTTTCGACAATAGATTCTGGGCTCGGTGGGCAGCCCGCAATGAACCCACTTACTGGGATGAGCTCATTGATTCCATTGAGCACCGTGGGCGCATCCCAATATGGGCCGCCCGAACTCGCACAAGCCCCTACCGCGAAAGCCAGTTTTGGCTCTGAGAGTGCCTGCCACTGAGCAGTGACCAACGGGGCCAGCAGATGGGTGACCGTACCCGAGATGAGCATGACATCTATTCGACTCGGCTCATGGTGGGCCGCATCGGGTTCAAGCAGCCCACGAGTGACGGCCGAGCCTACTTCCAGCGCGCAACAGGCAAGTTCACTCACATGTACTCGAATTTCTGGATCACTCGTGACTCGATAGGCAACCGAGCTTGAACCCATGAGCATTTACTCAGCGTACCTAGGATTCATCCGGCTCCTAACAGGAGTCGGCCTTAATCTTCTGGTGTGCGTGATCAAGCCGGCCTCATGGTGCATCTGAATAGCCTTGCCACATGACAAAGTACATAGACTGCGAACTATGCCGCGATCTCAAAGAGCGATTGGAACAGCTCTAGGAGCCAGCGCATATCTACTTTGGGCACTCTTCCCTTTTTACTTTCGGGCGATCGATGAAGTTCCGCTCATTGAAATTATCGCCAATCGAATTATTTGGTCGTGCGTCTTTCTTTGCATCGTGATCACTTTTACTCGACGCTGGCACGTGATTCGTGCAGCATTCAGTGACCCCAGAAGTCTTGGCTTGCTGGCAATTGCCGCTCTTTTCTTAGCTGCAAACTGGAGCGCGTACGTCTACTCCATCCTGACCAAGAATGCACTTGCCTCTTCGTTAGGCTATTTCATCACGCCCTTGATGGTGGTAGCTCTTGGCGTTTTGCTTCTCAAGGAAAAACTACGGCGACCGCAGTGGATCGCAGTTGCAATCGCCGCCATCGCGGTTGTTGTCATCACTGTGAGTTACGGAACTTTGCCTTGGATTGCTCTGGTCTTAGCATTTTCTTGGTCAACCTACGGATACATCAAGAAATACTTGAACTATCCCGCAGTTGAAAGTGTGGCCATCGAGGCCGGTGTGTTGCTTCCTATTGCAATCATCATTGTTGTGGTCATGGGCTTGAACGGCACTGCTTCACTGTTCACTGGCGGAATAGATCTCTTCGGGCTCCTCATGCTTGCTGGCCCCGTTACTGCGGTCCCGCTCATGCTGTTTGCTGCCTCAGCAACCCGAGTGCCCTTAACCGTATTAGGGGTGTTGGAATACATCACGCCTATTGGACTTTTTGTGATCGGAATAGAATTTTTCCACGAGTCCATGTCACCCGCACGCTGGGTGGGTTTCTTTTTGATCTGGATCGCACTGGTGGTGTTCACCATCGATGAAATTCGTCATCCGCATCAACCTGAGATAGGCGACGAGTTCTTACTATCTGAGCAGTAGCTCAGCCCGTGCGAGAAACTACGTAATCGCACAGCATTTCCAACGCTTCGCGCGCTGGGACTTCTGGCAAATCAACCAACGAACGACGAGCCTCATCTGCCCAGCGATGCGCTTCAAGTCGCGCTTGATCAATTGCGGCGTGGCTGCGCAGTAGGCCCAGTGCCTCACGATGCTCAGCGTCGTCTGGAAGCGGTTTGGCCAGAAGTGTCTGCAGGCGATCATCGCCTGGATCCGTGCTGGACATAGCGATTAACCCTGCAAGTGTAGGAATACCTTCGCGTAAATCTGTGCCCGGAGTTTTTCCGGATTGCTCGGACTCTGAAGTGATATCCACGAGGTCATCCGCTAACTGGAAGGCCACTCCAATGCACTCACCAAACTTGGTGAGCACTTGCGTGGTCTTCTCATCGGCACCTGAAAGCATCGCACCAAAACGGCCAGATGTTGCAATCAGCGAACCGGTTTTATCAGCAAGAACCTCAATGTGATGCTGAACTGGATCCGCGCCTGCCATCGGCCCGACAGTCTCTCGAATCTGGCCGATACACAATCGCTCAAAGGTTTGCGCCTGAATGCGTACAGCCTCTGGACCTAGGTCCGCCAAAATATCTGACGCGCGAGCAAACAAAAAGTCGCCCGTCAAAATCGCGATCGAGTTGTCCCAGCGCGCGTTAGCCGATGCGGCCCCGCGTCGCATCTTGGCTTCATCCATCACATCGTCATGAAACAGCGTTGCCACATGTGTTAATTCAACAACTACTGCCGCATCGATAACAGCCTTGCGAGTGGGATCACCGAACTGCGCAGCCAACAAAGTAAGCAGCGGGCGAAAGCGTTTGCCCCCCGCATCTACAAGGTGGGCAGAGGTTTCTGTGACAAACGGATAGTCACTTTGAATCGCTTGGTGCAGGGCAACTTCAACCTGGGCCATAGCAGCTGTTAACGAGGCCTCGAGGGCAGGATCGCTCGAAAGCGATCCGAGCGGCTGGGGACTCATAGGTACACGGTACTAGCGTACGAAAACGCCGGCGTTGAGGATCAGGTCTAGGAGCGGCTGAGGGAAAATTCCCAGCAAGACCGTGACTGTTGCACCTGCAGCAAGAGCGATCGTCGTGAACACCGATGGGATTTCAACTGTGGCGGTCGCTTCAGTTGGTTCTGAGAAGAACATGAGCACCACGACACGCATGTAGAAGAAAGCTGCGATGAGTGACGCCACGACTGCGATGATGACCAGCCAGTTATCTCCAGCCGACATCGCTGCCGTGAAGACACTGAACTTGCCAATGAATCCGCTGGTGAGTGGGATGCCGGCTAACGCAAGCATGAAGATCGCAAACAAGGAAGCGATAAACGGCGAGGTGCGCCCAAGTCCAGCCCATTTGGAAAGGTGGGTTGCTTCACCGTTGTTATCGCGCACCATCGAGATGATTGCAAAAACGCCAATCGTGGTGAAGGAATATGCGATCACATAGAAGATTGAACCGGCAAGGCCCGCAGGGCTCGCAGCGATAACGCCAACAAGGATGAAACCAGCCTGGGCAATCGAGGAATAGGCAATCATCCGCTTGATGTCAGTTTGAGTGAGCGCCAGAATTGCGCCGACAAGCATCGTCAATGCGGCAATAACCCAGAGCATCGGTGTCCAGTCCCAACGCATGCCACCAAGGGCTACGTAGAGCAGGCGAAGGAGCGCACCAAAGGCTGCGACCTTAACTGCTGCTGCCATAAAGCCAGTTACAGGCGTTGGCGCACCTTGGTACACGTCTGGCACCCACTGGTGGAAGGGAACCGCGCCAATCTTGAAGAGCAAACCCGCAACAACCAAAGCAATCGCGACCAAGACGAGCCCGGTTTCACCAGTCTTTGAACTCAACGCAGTTGCAATCTCTGGGAATGAGATCGAACCGCTGAAACCATAAAGAAGCGCGGCACCGTAGAGGAAGAATGCAGAAGAGAACGCACCAAGCACGAAGTACTTCAACGCTGCTTCTTGTGACAATAAACGGCGGCGACGAGCCATGCCAGCCAACAGATACAGCGGCAATGACATTACTTCAAGAGCAACGAACATCATCAGCAAGTCGTTAGCCACGGGGAACAACATCATGCCGCCTACGGCGAACAGGAAGAAGGCCCAGATTTCCGTCTGGAAATATCCACGAGCAGTGAACTGACGTTCGTCTTCTGATCCCGGAAGCGAAGAAGCTCGAGCAGCGAATGCATCTCCGTTGGGATCTAAGCCGCGCTCTGCCATCAACAACGCGCCAAGAATGGCAATAACGACAACTGTGCCCTGCAGGATCAAGCCCGGGCCATCGATAGCAAGTGCGCCTAGTGCCGCACTACCTCGGGAATCTTGCAGATTGATCACTGCAATTAAGGCTGCGATGAGGGCGAGAAAGACCAAGGTCAACTGGGCGGGACGTCGTGCACCGCGAGGCAGGAATGCTTCAAAGAGCACGGAGACAACTCCGGCGCCAAGCACGATGAGGACCGGCGCCAAGAGTGTGTAATCAAGGTTTGGCATGACCCATGGAGTTGCCTCCACCGTGCGAACTAGTGCTGCTACGGCGTTCACTGCTGGGCTCCTTCGGAGGTTGTGCTGGAGAGTCCAACAGTCGGCTCAGGGTTGGTTGCCCCGATCACCGTCATGACTGTGTCAACAGCTGGGTTCACCACATTGAGCACAGGTGCTGGGTACAGACCCAAGAAAATCGTCAGAAGCACGATTGGCACAAGAACGGTAATTTCACGTCCATTGAGATCCTTGACGCCTTCAAGTCCGTTCCCAACAGGTCCGGTCATGGACTTTTGGTAAACGCGAAGAACGTAAGCGGCTGTGATCACGATGCCTAAAGTTGCAATGCCGCCGACCCACATATAGCGCTGGAATGTTCCAAGCAACACCATGAATTCGCCGACGAAGGAAACTAAGCCAGGTAGTGCGAGCGAAGACAATGCCGCGAATAAAAAGAATCCAGCGAGCACTGGGGCCGGCTTATTCACTCCTGAGTAATCAGAGAGCAAAGTTGAGCCGTTGCGGCGTTGCATCAGGAATCCTGCAGCGAGGAAGAGTGCCGCGGTTGAAAGCCCGTGAGCAATCATGTACACCGTTGAACCACTGATTCCAATACTGGTGAATACGAAGATTCCCAGGATGATGAAACCAAAGTGCGACATCGAGGAGTAAGCAAAGAGGCGCTTCAAATCATTTTGACCCAGAGCAACGAAGGCGCCGTAGAAGATTCCGATGACTGCTAACGCGATGATTATTGGAGCATAGAAATCGCTGGCCGAAGGGAAGATGGGCAAGCAGTAACGCAGCATGCCGAAAGTGCCGACCTTGTCGAGCACGCCTATCAGCAACACCGCCGTTCCTGGTTTTGATGCACCAGCCGCGTCTGGCAGCCAGGTATGAAATGGCCATAGAGGCGCTTTAATAGCAAAGGCGAAAAAGAATCCAAGGAAGAGGAACTTCTGCGTTGTTGGGTCAATATTTAGCCCAACAAGCGCAAACCAGTTGAAGGTTCCTTTGCCCAAGATCTGCGCGGAAGCAACAAACAAGCCGATCATTGCGGCCAACATGAACAGGCCACCGACCAAACTGTAAATCAAGAACTTCATCGCAGCATATGAGCGCTGAGCACCGCCGTAGCGACCGATCATGAAATAGACCGGTATCAACATTGCTTCGAAGAACACGTAGAACAGGAAGACGTCGGTGGCTGCAAAGACACCGATCATGAGTGTTTCAAGAGCCAAGATCAAGGCGAAGTAACCCTTAACACTGCCAACGCTTTCAGGGTTTGGTTCTTCAACATCGTTCCAGCCAGCCAGGATTGTGATGGGCACCAATACTGCTGACAGCGCGATGAGCACTAACCCAATGCCATCAACACCAAGGGAGTAGGTGACACCGAAAGCTGGGATCCAGTCGTGGAATTCCACGAACTGGAATGGAGCGCTTGTCGATCCATCAAATTGCAGAGCAATAACAACAACGAAAGCCAGAACAGCTAGTGAGATCGCAAATGCCAACTGCTTAGCTAGTGCAGGCTTTGACTTTGGAAGCAACGCAACAACGATGCTTCCTACCAGCGGGACCAGACCAAGGACGGTCAGCCAGGGAAAGGAATTCACGAGAGCCTCACCAATACGAGTGCCAAGACAACCAAGACGGCGCCACCCACCATCGAGAGTGCGTAGGAGCGGATGAAGCCAGTTTGATAGCGACGCAGGCGTCCGGACAGGCCACCAAAGAAGGCGGCGCTGCCGTTGACAAGTCCATCAATCCAAGACCCGTCAAACCAAACTAAGAAGCGAGACACCCAGAACGCTGGTTGTACAACCAAGATGTCATTGATGTCATCTCCATGGAGATCTTGTCGAGCGGCTCGAGTGAGCCATGAACCACGAGGAGCAATCGCCGGGACTTCGCGTCGCGCATACTGAATCCAGCCGTAGGCCGCTCCAGCAAGTACAAGCACCAAAGTGATTGCCATGAGCAAGGCTTCAGGAATTGCAATCTCTTCCTTCTTGAGACCAACAACTGGTTCAAGCCAGGTTTCGATATTTCCCCAGAAGAGCAGTCCCATGCCTAAAAAGGTTGAACCGACCGCCAAAATAATTAATGGAATCGTCATGACCTTTGGTGATTCATGTGGGTGAACATCGTCTTCCCAGCGGGCTTTGCCGTAGAAGGTCATCGCTGCCATTCGCGTCATGTAGAAGCCCGTGATTGCCGCAGCAATGATCGTGAGAACTCCGACGAGAGTGTTACTTTCGAAGGCAGCGTGAATGATCGAATCTTTAGACCAGAAGCCTGAAAATGGCGGGATACCCATGATCGACAACGTGCCGATGATGAACGTTGCGTAGGTGACAAACATTGCCGTTCGCAGTGCACCATAGCGGCGCATGTTGACGTTGTCGTTCATGCCATGCATCACCGAGCCAGCGCCCAAGAAAAGCCCGGCTTTGAAGACACCATGTGTCAGCAAGTGGAAAATCGCAAAGACGTAGCCGATTGGCCCAAGTCCCGCTGCCAACACCATGTAGCCAATCTGGCTCATAGTTGAACCCGCGAGAGACTTTTTTATGTCGTCTTTTGCCGAACCAATAACAGCGCCCATAAACATAGTGACTACACCGACAATCACCACTGCCGTTGCTGCTGTCGTCGCAATATCAAAGATCGCATGGCTGCGTGCGATTAAATACACGCCAGCTGTCACCATCGTGGCCGCATGGATAAGTGCTGAGACCGGAGTGGGACCTTCCATCGCGTCAAGTAACCACGCTTGAAGTGGGAACTGCGCTGACTTACCGCACGCTGCCAGCAGGAGCAGCAACCCAATAGCGGTGAGAGTGCCTTCGCTTGCTTGCCCCGCTGATCCAAAGACTTCTTGGAAGCCAACCGAGCCAAAAGTTACGAACATAACCATGATTGCCAGGCTCAAGCCAACGTCACCGACACGGTTGATGATGAAAGCTTTTTTTCCTGCGGCTGCCGCTGACGGCTTGATTTGCCAGAAACTGATGAGCAAATACGAAGCGAGCCCAACGCCTTCCCAGCCCACATAGAGCAGGAGGTAGTTATTCGCCAGGATGAGTAACAGCATCGCTGCGACGAACAGGTTGAGATACCCAAAGAACTTACGTTTATCGGGATCGTGGCTCATGTAGCCCAGTGAGTAGACGTGAATGAGTGCACCAACGATCGTGATGAGCAGCACGAAAACCATCGAAAGTTGGTCGATCTGGAAAGCCATGTCGACCTTGAAGTTCCCAGCAAACATCCAACTGAATTGGTTCTGGCTAAAGGTGCGCTCCTGCGCACTATTGCCCATCATCGCGATCAACATTGCGACTGCGATCACTGCATCGACAAGCACAGTGAACACGCCTAGATAGACGCCCCACTTATTTAACTTGCGTCCACCGAGTAGCAGAATTGCCGCGCCCACGAGAGGCAGGGCAATCAAGAGCCACAGCAGTGAGAACACGCCAGTAACAGGCATAACCTCTTGCACGATGCGTCCTAGTCCTAGTACTTCAGCAGGTTGGGTTCGTCGATGGAAGCTGATCGACGTGATCGGAAGATCTGCACGATGATTGCCAAGCCAACGACTACTTCAGCCGCGGCGACAACCATCACGAAGAACGCCACGACCTGGCCGTCCAGATTTCCATTCATTCGGGCAAAAGCCACGAATGCCAAGTTCGCTGCATTCAACATGAGTTCCACACTCATGAAGACAACGATGGCATTGCGCCGCACCAAAACACCAAGTGTTCCGATCCCGAACAACAGGGCAGAAAGAATGACGTAATTGGATGGATTCACTGTGAATCACCCTCCTCGTTTGCGCGACCGTCTTCAATCTCGACGGGTTGAACATCTGCACGCGAACGAAGTGCGCCTGGGATACTTGCCTCGGTTGGGGTTCCATCTGGCAATAGCGCCGGAGTATCTACCGCATTGTGACGGGCGTAGATACCTGGGCTTGGGCGATTGCCTGGATGGTCATCGCCCTTAAATCGAGCGACGGAAAGTTCGGCCTGTGTTGGTTTTGGCAGCCAGTGCTCGCGGTGCGCAAGAACCATCGCACCCATCGCGGCAGTAATTAACAGCGCTGAAGTCACTTCGAAGACAAGTAAGTAATCGGTGAAAATAAGGTGAGCGATGCTCTGCACGTTTCCGCCATCAACGCGGTTCGCTGCGTCAAGACCAACTGATGGCAGACCGGAAAGAGAACTTCCAAGGCCCCACACCAAGATCACGATAAGTAGCAGGCCTAGCACCACCGCAAGAAAACGCTGACCCTTAATCGTTTCGATCAGTGAGTCAGATGAATCAACACCCACCACCATCAAAACGAATAAGAAGAGCATCATCACTGCCCCGGTGTAGACGATCACCTGCACCATTCCCAGGAACGGTGCGTTGTTAGCGATGTAAAGGATCGCCAAGTTGATCATTGTGAGCGCCATCCACAAAGCACTATGCACAGCTTTGCGCGAAGTGATTAAACCAATTGCCCCAAGAACTGAGAGAACTGCGCACACCCAAAAGACGATGGCTTCGCCAACGTTTAATTCATAACCAGTCACGAGTTCGCCTGCCGCTTCACGGTGGCAGGACCAGTCACGAGGTTCGCGTAATAATCCTTCTCTGTGGTTCCCTCCACCATGGCGTGCGGCGCTTCGATCATGCCTGCAAGAAGCGGTCCGAGCAGATCTTTCTTTTCGTAAATCAGATCAGCTCGGTTGTTATCAGCGAGTTCAAACTCATTCGTCATGGTCAAGGCACGGGTTGGGCACGCTTCAATGCACAAACCGCAGAAGATGCAGCGTGCGTAATTAATTTGATACACCCGGCCGTAACGTTCACCTGGAGAAAAGCGTTCTTCCTCGGTGTTCGATGCGCCCTCGACGTAGATAGCGTCGGCTGGGCAAGCCCATGCGCACAATTCACAACCCACACACTTTTCAAGACCATCGGCCCAACGGTTGAGTTGGTGGCGACCATGAAAGCGCGGTTGCGTTGGATACTTGTGGGCGTCTTCTGGGTATTGCTCAGTGACCACCTTCTTGAACATTGTCGAGAAGGTGACCCAGAATCCCCGGACAGCTTGGGGCAGCTCAGCCATCGATGGCCTCCTGCGTAGTAACGGATGAAGTTGCACGACGGGTTGGCAGGCTCACTTGCTGTCCAGGCATTGGTGGCACGGGATAGCCGCCTGCCATTGCATCGAAAACACGAGCTTGAATTTCTGCATCGGCTTCTTCCTGAAGTGCGGTCTTGCGATCAGCTCGTGACTGAAGCAGCCACGACCCTGCTAACAAGACAACGATGGTGACGGCGCCAACAAGCAGAATCTGCGTGCTGGTGAATTGGACTTCGTTGCGAAGAACTCGCGCAGTTGCCACGATCAAGATCCAAGCGATTGACACGGGGATCAAAATCTTCCAGCCAAACTTCATGAACTGGTCATAACGAAGTCTTGGCAGGGTTCCTCGGAGCCAAATAAAGATGAAGATGAAGATTTGAACCTTCGCCAGCCACCACAGCATCGGCCAATAGCCAGTGTTTGCTGCATCCCAAAGCGAGATAGGCCATGGTGCGCGCCATCCCCCAAGGAAAAGAGTTGTCGCCAACGCAGAAACAGTCACCATGTTGATGTATTCAGCGAGGAAAAACAATGCGAACTTCATCGATGAATACTCAGTGTGGAAACCACCTACGAGTTCACCTTCGGCCTCAGGGAGGTCAAATGGTGCTCGGTTAGTTTCGCCAACCATGGCGGTTACGTAGATCAAGAATGAAGGCAACAAGATGACGGCAAACCACACTGGCTCTTGAGCACTGACAATTTCTGAAGTTGACATCGAACCTGCGTAAAGGAAGACGGCAACGAATGACAAGCCCATAGCAATTTCATAAGAGATCATCTGCGCGCTGGAACGAAGGCCACCAAGAAGTGGATAAGTCGAACCTGAAGCCCAGCCGGCAAGAACGATGCCGTAGATGCCAATAGATGCAATTGCCAAGATGTACAGCACGGAGACGGGGAAGTCAGTGAGCTGAAGCGGAGTTTGTTGCCCAAACATATTCACAACCGGGCCGAAAGGAATCACGGCAAAAGCGATGAAAGCCGTTGTAGCCGAAATGATTGGTGCGATCCAATACACCGCAAGGTGTACACCCTTAGGAACGATTTCTTCCTTCAGTGCCAGCTTGACGCCGTCCATCAATGACTGCAATAAGCCAAACGGTCCAACGCGGTTGGGCCCGATGCGATGCTGCATACGCGAAACAACTCGGCGTTCCCACCAAATAGTAAAGAGTGTGAGGAGCACAAGCATTGCAAAGATGCCGAGTACCTTGACGATCACGATCCACCATGGATCAACACCAAAGAATCCGAACTGACCACCGGTCATGCGGCACCTCCAGCAGAAACGTCGACCGCGGATCCAATGCGGGCACCAAGATCGCGATAAATCGAGCAGCCAGTTGAATGCATCGGCAAGAACACAACGTCGTCGATGACATCTCCGATTTCAACCGGCAACGTGACGGAACCAGTCGGCCCACTCACCGTAATGGTTGTTGGTGATCCAAGTTGCTTTGCTGCCGCCTCGGAAATCAACGCTACGACAGGGCGCGCAGTGGCCGCCAAGAACGGCTCGCCATCTTGCATTACGCCTGCATCAAGAAGTTCACGCCACGAAGCCAGGCGGAACGCATCACTCATAAGAGGTGCGCTACCCGTCGTAGGCAGCTCCTCACGAGCACCTGTCCATTGCCCAAGTTCAGCAAGTTCGCGACGCAAACCAGCGCCGTCCCAAACGCCCGCTTGCTTTCCCATGGCCTTCGCAAGCATGCCAAGAATCGTTGCATCGCTCATTGCCAGCGCATCCTTGAACACCTGACCGAATGGACGAGGACGACCTTCCCAATCGATGAAAGTTCCAGCCTTTTCGGTGACAAGTGCCACTGGAAGCACGACGTCAGCGGCTTGAGTGAACTCTGAATGATGATGATCAAGGGACACGATGAATGCGGTGCGCGCAAGAGCTACCGCCGTGACTTCTGGATCAGGCAGATCTACCGGATCAACTCCAGCAATGACAAACGCACGAAGATTTTCTCTGCTGCCTGCATTAATAATGTTTTCGCCCGAGAGTCCGGTCACCCGCGGCAGCGCATCCGCAGCGACACCCCAGACACCCGCAACCTCGTCACGCGCCTCATCGTTTGTGATTGGGCGGCCACCGGGAAGCAAGCCAGCAAGTGCACCAACATCAAGCGCGCCGCGTTCACCAGCGCGACGAGGAACCCAAGCAACTCTCGCACCTGTTTGCTCTGCAACTTCTGCCAGGGCAGAAGGGCCACCCGCACTTGCCGCGATACGTTCACCAACCAGGATTACTGCACCTGGTTGAGCGAGCGCAGCTTTCACGTGATCAGGTAGCGCGCGTAGAACGAGCGCTTCTTGACCGGGCTTAGTGGCAAGTAGTGTGCCACCCATTTTTTTCAGACCACGAGTTGCAACAGCTCCAAGACTTACAACAGTCGTCTTTGCTTTGCGCAACCGCAAGAAAACCATTGGTGATTCGTCTTCTGGCTCGAAAGCCACAAGCAAAACGAATGGCGCTTTCTCAAGTGCGTCGTACGTCACTGTGATTGGGGTTCCAGCAATCGCGCTGCGGAGATATTGAGTTTCTTCGGATGAAGTTGCTCGAGCACGGAAGTCGATGTTGTCGGTCCCAAGGATCGCGCGAGCAAATTTCGCGTAACCATAGGCATCTTCTTGTGTTAGGCGTCCTCCAGTGAGAACTCCTGCCGACGAACCTGCCGCTTCAAGCCCGCGCGCTGCAACGTCAATGGCTTCCGGCCATGATGCTGGGCGTAGTTCGCCATTTTCGCGAACTAGTGGCGTGGTGATGCGCCCCTCTGTGAGGTACGTGAAACCGAAGCGGCCCTTGTCACAGTTCCACTCTTCATTTACATCTGGAGAATCCCAAGCCAAGCGTCGAGTGATTTCACCGCGACGGTAGTCAGTGCGAAGCGAACAACCTGAGGCGCAGTGCTCACAGGTGCTCGGTACCGACACGAGATCAAATGGTCGGGACCGGAATCGGTAAGAAGAACTCGTCAATGCACCTACTGGGCAAATCTGAATGGTGTTACCGGAAAAATATGAATCAAACGGCTGTTCATCGGCAACACCAACTTGCTGGTTTGCACCGCGTTCAAGCAATTCGATCATTGGATCGCCAGCGATCTGTTCTGCAAATCGAGTACAACGCGCACACGACACGCATCGTTCGCGGTCCAGCAAGATTTGCGCACTCACGTTTATTGGCTTTTCAAAGGTTCGCTTTTCGCCTTCGAAACGAGATTCTGGTCGTCCTGCTGACATCGACTGGTTTTGTAGCGGGCACTCGCCACCCTTGTCGCACACTGGGCAGTCAAGTGGGTGATTAATGAGGAGGAACTCCATGACGCCTTCTTGCGCATCCTTGGCAACCTCAGAAGATTCTTGAGTGCGAATCGTCATGCCGTCGTTCACCACCTGAGCACAGGCAGGTTGCGGCTTGGGCATGCCTTCAACTTCAATCAAGCATGCGCGACAAGCAGCGACGGGCTCAAGGAGTGGGTGATCGCAAAAGCGCGGAATCTCAATCCCGATGAGTTCGGCAGCTCGGATCGCCAAAGTACCCTTTGGCACTTCAATGACCACGCCGTCAATCGTGACACTGACCATTGGCACCACGTCGGTGGTGAAGTTTTCACTCATCGGGTTGCTGCTCCCGCATAGATGTATGAAGCCACTGGATCGAATTTTTCATCGACTGGTGACTCGGTGGCCGCGACAAATTCGTCACGGAAGTACTTCAGCGCTGCAGGAAACGGCGTTGCAGCCGCATCGCCGAGTGCACAGAATGATCGACCCGAAATTTGGTTACATGCGCTCACAAGAAGTTCCAGATCTGATTCCTTGCCATGCCCATGCTCAAAAGTTTCCAGCACGCCGGTGATCCAGAAGGTGCCTTCACGACATGGGGTGCACTTGCCACAGGATTCGTGCTTGTAAAACTCAAGCCAGCGAGTGACAGCTTTAACGACGCTCACGGTCTCATCGAAAATCATTGGCGTTCCCGTGCCGAGCATGGTTCCGGCTGCGGCCATCTCTTCATATGTCAGAGGAAGGTCGAGGTGTTCTGCGGTGAGAAGCGGAACTGAGGATCCACCTGGCAGCCAAAACTTGACCTTGCCATCACCGCGAACTCCGCCGGCGTAGCCAAGTAGTTCACGCATCGTGATTCCCAGCGGCGCTTCAAAGATGCCTGGGTTATTGACGTGTCCAGAAACAGCCCAAACTTTAAACCCGGGTGATTTCTCGGTTCCGAATTGACGGAACCAATCCACGCCGCGATCAACGATGTAAGGGATGTTGCAAATAGTTTCTACGTTGTTGATCACCGTTGGCGATGCATACAAACCAGCCACAGCCGGAAACGGTGGCTTCAACCGCGGTTGCCCGCGCAAGCCTTCTAATGAATCAAGTAGAGCGGTTTCTTCACCACAGATATATGCACCGGCACCTGCATGCACAACGATTTCAAGATCAAAACCAGATCCAAGGATGTTCTTGCCGATCAAACCAGCGCGGCGTGCTTCTGCAACAGCGCTAGCTACCTTACGTAATGCATTCGGTACTTCGCCGCGAATATAAATAAAAGCTTGACTGGCACGAATCGCAAACGAAGTGATGATGACGCCTTCAACTAACGAATGTGGGTTAGCCATCATGATCGGAATGTCTTTGCAGGCACCTGGTTCAGATTCGTCAGCGTTTACAACGAGGTAATGCGGCTTGCCATCGTTTTGTGGAACGAAACTCCATTTCAGGCCTGTGGGGAAACCAGCTCCGCCACGGCCTCGAAGACCAGAATCTTTTACTGTGGTGATGATGGCATCAGGATCGAGCTTGAGTGCCTTTTCAAGAGCGCGGTACCCGCCAAAGCGACGGTAGCCGTCAAGTGTGTAGAGGTCAGGGGAATCCCAGTGCTCAGTGATAACCGGCGTCAGTGTCATGACTTAGGCCTCCTGTCCGAATTTAGGTGCAGCCATGTTGTGTTCCTTGGCATAGCGCAATCCGGCCAGCATTTTGTCGTCCACCGAATTGCCATCCGATTCAAGACCATCGTCCGGGAAAGCCAAGGTGTATTCAGTCGCCTTGAAGTTACGAATAGCCGGGCCGCGCGTTGATGCAACCTGCTCTCCACGAGCCAGACGGTCGACCACGTCAATCGCTGAAGATGGGGTGACATCGTCCATAAATTCCCAGTCAACCGTCATCACTGGTGCATGCGTGCATGCCGCCTGACATTCAATACGTTCAAGTGAAAATTTGCCATCGGCAGTTGGCTCATTGTGTCCAACTCCAAGCCGTTGGGAAAGTGCTTCGTAGACCGCATCGCCACCAAGAAGGCCACACAACGTGTTCACACATACACCAATGTGATGCTCACCAACGGGCTTGCGCTTGTACATCGTGTAGAAGGTTGAAACACCCGTAACTTCAGCCTTTGAAATTCCCAGCATGTCGGCACAGGCTGCAATACCTTCAGCCGTCACTTCGCCTTCGGCGCTTTGAACGAGGTGCAACATGGGCAATAGTGCCGATCGTGACTGTGGGTAACGCGCCACGATGTCGCGCATGCTTTCTAGGGTCTGCTCGCTGATAGCCATGATCTCTTCCTCTCGATCGCCTTAGCGATCGACTCCGCCCATAACGGGATCAATACTGGCAACCGCTGCAATGACGTCAGCGATCTGGCCGCCTTCACACATTGCTGCAACGGCTTGAAGATTGGTGAACGACGGGTCACGGAAATGCACGCGGAATGGACGCGTTCCACCTGAACTCACAAGGTGGCAGCCAAGCTCGCCACGAGGAGCCTCGATTGCCGTATAAACCTGACCCGCAGGAACACGGAAGCCTTCAGTTACCAACTTGAAGTGGTGAATGAGCGCTTCCATCGACTCAGACATGATCTCGCGAATATGCTCGAGAGAATTACCCTGACCGTCGCTTCCGACAGACAACTGCGCCGGCCAAGCAATCTTCTTGTCAGCGATCATCACCGGGCCTGGCTGCAAACGGTCCAGAGTCTGTTCCACAATGCGAAGTGACTGGTGCATTTCGCGGATGCGAATTAAGAAACGGCCATAAGCGTCATTCGTGTTTTCTGTAACGACGTCAAATTCGTAATTTTCATAACCGCAATACGGCTGTGACTTACGAAGGTCATGAGGGTAGCCGCTTGCCCGGAGCACCGGCCCGGTGATTCCAAGCGCCATACAACCAGTGAGATCGAGGTATCCGATACCAACAGTGCGACCCATCCAAATGTTGTTATCAACAAGAAGATCGGCAGTGTCTTTCAAGCGCTTTCGCAGCAAAGGAATCATTTCGCGGATCTTCTCTACTGCGTTGTCTGGAAGATCTTGTGCAACCCCACCCGGACGGATGTACGCATTATTCATGCGTAGCCCG